>ERZ857840.758-NODE-758-length-42894-cov-9.468405_pt1 | contig 42894 bp, 30 predicted proteins | sample MGYA00519760_ERZ857840 | MGnify/ENA primary metagenome ERZ857840 (study PRJEB31778, sample SAMEA3449371) | human gut metagenome | biome: human gut; feature: human-associated habitat; material: faeces | place: United Kingdom | collected 2010/2012 ... | reverse complement strand
ACCTCGGACTCGACCTTTCGAGTCCCGTCGTGGTCAGCAGTTCGCCCTATACGGCCACGGTGTCCAACATCGAACAGTGCGTGCGCAACGGTGCGGGCGCCGTGGTCCTCAAGTCGATCTTCGAGGAGCAGATCATCCGCCATGCCGCGGCCCTCGACTATGCGTCGCAGCAGGGCATGGACGATTCGGGCGAGTACCTCGAACGTTATATCGGCGATGCCTACAAGGGTGAATTCCTCAAACTCGTCGCCGATGCGCGCACGACGGGCGTGCCCGTCATCGCCAGCATCAACTGCATCGCTTCGGCCGAAGCGTGGACCGACTATGCCGTCTCTATGGAGCAGGCCGGCGCCGCGGCGCTGGAGCTGAACATCTTCCTGCAGCCGACCGACCGTCACCGTTCGGCGCAGGAGCTGGAACAGGAGTACGCCGACGTCGTACGCCGCGTGGCCGAGGTCGTGAAGATTCCCGTGTCGGTGAAGCTTCCCATGCGCCTGACCAACGTGCTGGCCGTGGCCGATTCGCTGCTGGCGCGCGGCGCCCGCGGCGTGGTGATGTTCAACCGCTTCTTCGAACCCGATATCGACGTGGAGCGCATGACCTTCGTGAACGGCGATCCGTTCAGCGAGCCGGCCGAACTGCGCAACGTCCTGCGCAGCGTGGCGCTCTGCACGACGGCCGTGCCGCAGCTCGACGTCTCCGTATCGACGGGCGTGCACGACGGCGAAGCGGCCGTGAAGGCGCTGTTGTGCGGCGCGAACGCCGTGCAGATCTGCTCGGCGATCCACGAGAAGGGCTGCGGCGTGATCGTGGACATCAACCGCTTCATCGACCTGTGGGCCGAACGCCACGGCTTCGAGTCGCTGGCCGAGTTCCGCGGGAAGATGAATTACGGCAATGCCGAAAGCGACGTCTACCAGCGCGTTCAATACATGAAATATTTCCCGCACGACGCCGAATAGCGGCGCGCGGAACCGATCTGAGGAGGTGCGTCCCGGAGACCGTTGCGGTCTCCGGGACGTCTCTTTTCGGGCCGTTCCCGCCGCCGGGGCATGCGGAGCGGATTTTTTCATTCGTCAGGCAAAAACATCTTTTGCGGGTTACGTATTCGGAGCCGGATATGTGTTCCTAATATAGGCGTCGTTACGGCGGCGCCCCTGAACCGACCGAAACTCAACAAACCTTAAAATTAAAACGAATGAAAAGAATCTTGACTCTGATGTTCGCCGCTGCGACCGTTTTCGCTTACGGATGCAGCGACAACTTCGACGATTCGGCCCTGTGGAAGGACATCGACGGGATGTACAAGAGCCTCAACGAACTCAAGGCTCAGGTCACGACGATGCAGCAGCAGCTCGACGCGCTGGCCGCAGTCGTCAGCGGCGGTGCCGTCACCTCGATCACGCAGGATGCCGACGGACACTATGTCCTCAGCTACAAGGATGCCGACAACGTGGAGCACACGATCGACATTGCGACCATGGATGACGCCAATACCCAGCCGATCATCGGCATGAAGGCCGACGGCGAAATCTACTATTGGACCGTCACCACGGGCGGCAAGACCTCGTGGCTGCTCGATACCGACGGCGCCAAAATTCCCGTTACGGGCCGTACGCCCGAAATCGGCGTAGACGATCAGGGCTACTGGACGCTCTTCGGCAAGCGGATCACCGATGCGTCGGGCAATCCGGTGAAGGCCGAGGGCAAGAGCGCTTCGGTGATCACCAAGGTCGAAATGAAGGACGACGGCACGGTGGTCTTCACGCTGGGCGACGGCGTGCAGGTCACGGCGCAGGTTCAGAACGGCTTCAACGTGCTGCTGAGCGTCGAACCCCGGACCGTAGTGACCGACGTCGCGCAGCCGCTCGTGATCACCTATACGCTCGTGGGCGAGACCGAAACTTCGGTGCTGACCGTCGAGAAGGCCGAAGGACTCGCGGCCAAACTCGATGAGCAGGCCAAAACCATTACCGTGACCTTCCCCGACGGCTTCGAGGAGGGCCGTTTGGTCGTGATGTTCTACGACGGCGCGGACAACGTGATTATCAAGCCGCTGATCTTTACGACGATGGAAGGCGCGCCGACGGGTATCCGCAACGCCGACGATCTCAAGGCTTTCGCCTCGGCGGTCAATGCCGGCAAGAGTCTGGCCAAATATACGATCGACGGCGAAGTCTGTCTGATGAACGACATCGACATGGCGGGCACGGACTGGAGCGATTATGTGATCGGCGGAGTCGTAACTCCCAGCACCGCCGATGCGAACAAGGCTGTCACCTATGCAATGGGTGAAAATGTCTTCGATAAAGTGTTCAACGGCAAGAATTTCGCGCTGAAGAACGTCGATTGGACCTTTGACCTTGCGGACGGCAACGTCGCCCACGGTCTCTTCTCGGCCCTCGGCGCCGAAGGCGAAATCAAGAACCTCACCATCGAAGGCGTCATCCGTCTGACGGGCGCGGCTCCGCAGGGTGCGGCGATCGGCGCTTTCGCCGGCTATGCCGAAGGCAAAATCACCTCCTGCACCAATAAGGCCGCGATCGCATTCGCGGGCAGCGACGCCGCCAACATCTCGGTATGTCTGGGCGGCATCGCCGGATATGTCCAGAACGCGACGCTGACGCAGTGCGTCAACGACGGCGCGCTGACCTGCGGCACGATCGCCAACACGGGCAACGGCTCCAATTCGGGATTCCATCAGGGCGGCATCGTTGGTTACATGAAGACTTCGTCGCTGACCGAATGCACCAATAACGGCGCTCTGAGCGCTCCGTCGGGACGCAGCGGCGGCATCGTGGCCGTGGCTACCAGCGGTCAAGTGACCGCATGCGTCAACAACGGAAAGGTGCAGGACGACGTGAACGGTATTTTCGGCGCCAATCCGGGCTATAAGCGCATGGGCGGACTCGCCGGCGGCGCTTCGGCCGACGCCGCGTTCACTTCGTGCGTCAACAACGGCGACGTCTTCTCGCAGCTGGGCTGCCGCACGGGCGGCTTCGTCGGCCATAACGAGGCCAAGATCACCAAGTGCGAGAACAAGGGCGTCATCCTTTCGGACCACACGCTGTCGGGGACCAATTACCACGGTTCGGGTTGGGCGGCAGGCTACAACAAGAGCGCCGACCTGATTACCGAATGTGTGGTCGGCGGCCGCGTGGGCGACTATACCGCATACAAGGACAATCCGCAGTCGGCTCCCGAAGCGACCTATGCCATGGCAATCGTACACGGAAAATTCGATCCGACGCTCAACGGCCTGAGCGACCAGTACGAGGAGTTCTACGACTGGGAGGTGAAGGCGGAGACGCAGCTGGCCGAGGGTGTGAAGTTCTACCACTACGCGATGAAGAATTTCGCCCAGAACGTCTATGTCGTCGAGGCCGACCTGACCAATCCCAACGTGGTGTTCGAAACGGTCATGGCCGACGAACTCTGTCTCAACCCCAATGCCAACAACAACTCGAACAACGGCAAGAAACTGCGCGAAACGCTCTCCGAGACCTGTACGCGCCGCCGCGCCGAGGGCCGCAACATCGTTGCGGGCATCAACACGGGCTTCTTCAATTCGCACGACGGTTTCCCGCGCGGATTCCACATCGAATACGGCGAACCGGTCTTCATCAACAACCCGACCGTGCGCCAGTCGCTTTCGAACCACCGTCCCGGCTTCACCTTCTTCGAGGACCGTACCGTCAGCTTCGACAACCGCAGCTTCACGGGCTATCTCAAGGTGAACGATACGGACTACGAATACTACTCGGTGAACGATACGATCGTCCGGCTCAACAACACCGACGGTTACGACGCCAATCTCTATACTTCGCGCTTCCGAAAGGAGCCGCATCCGGGCATCTACAATCCGGTGGGCAGCGATGCGCTCTTCGTCGTGGGCCGCTGCTCGCAGCAGATGACCGTCAACGACGGCTGGTTCGACGCGACGGTCACGGCGATCGTGGACGGCCGCAACGGAGCCTCGGTCGAGGTGCCGTTCGTGAGCGAAAAGACCGACTGGGTGCTTCAGGTGACGGGCGAAAAGGCTGCGGCGCTGGCTGCGGCGCTCAAGGTGGGCGACGCTGTCCGGATCAACGCCAACGTGTCTATCGGCAGCGTCTCCAAACAGATTATCATGCACAACTCCAGCATGTACCGCTTCCTGAACGGCGGCAACTGGAATGCGGTGAACGACGCGACGCTCATGCCGGCCACCTGCATCGGAGCCGATCAGGCCGGCACGACCGTCAAGCTGGTCTGCGTGGACGGCCGCACGAGCATCGACACCGGCATGAACTACTGGCAGCTTTACATGACCATGAAGAAACTGGGGCTTCACAATGCGATCCGTTTCGACGGCGGCGGCTCCACGACGTTGTGGAAATGGGAGAACGGCGCCGGCGCGATCGCCAACAGGCCCTGCGACTCGAAGGGCGAGCGCAGCTGCATGAACTACATGCATGTCAGGATCAAGTAGCAAGGAACCCATAAACGACTAAATGAACAGAACGATGAAAAAGATATTGAATACGATCTTCCTCGCTACATTCCTGTTTGCAGCGGCATGCAGCGACGGATACGACGATACCCGTATCAAGAAGGACCTCGACGACGTGGGACAGATTCTCGATGAACTGGAACAGGCCGTGGACGGACTCCGTACGCAGATGGACGCGCTCACGCAGCTGATAAACAGCTCGTTCGTGTCGCTCATCTCGACCGATGCCGAAGGCAACTACGTCATCACCTACATCGACCGCGGCGGGGAGAGCCGCACGCTCACCCTCGCCACCCAGAAAGAGGTCGTGACCCTGCCGATCATCGGCATCGCCAAGGACGAGGACGGCGTGTGGTACTGGCGCCAGACCTCCGACAACGGCGAGACCTACGAATGGATACTCGTGGACGGCGAGAAGGTTCCCGCAGGCGGTGAGAAGCCCGAAGTGGGCATCGACGCCGAGGGCTTCTGGACGGTGAACGGCAAGCCGATCACCGACGCCAAGGGCGACAAGGTGCTGGCCGACGACGTCAGCAACATCCTCTTCAAAGAGGCTTACGTGGACGAAAAGACTGGCGAAGCCGTGTTCATTCTCGCCGACGGCACCGAACTGCGCCTGCAGATGTTTGAGGCGTTGTCCGTTTCGTTCGACTCGCCGACCTACACGGCCGTTCCGGACTATGCGTCGAAAGTGAAGATCAGATACACCGTCGGCGGTTCGCAGGCGGAAGGCGCGCTGGTGGATATCTTCACCGCCTACAATGTCGACGCCGAGATCGACGAATCCATATCGACGATCACCGTCTCGCTCAAGGAGGGTGCCCAAGAGGGCAATATCCTCGTCATGGCGCACGCCGGGGGCAATACGATTCTCAAACCGCTTTTCTTCACCTACGGCACGGCCGAGATTCAGGATCCGGTTTACAACGGTTCGACGGCCGACATCGTGCTCGAAGGCGACATGACGCAGTTCGAAGTCAAGGTTTCGGCCAGCATCGACTATGAAGTGACGGTCGAGGAGTCAGCCTCCAAGTGGCTCATATACAACTCGACCCGTGCGATGACGACCCTTACGCACGTCTTCACGGCCGATTACTACGAGGATGCGAGCGGCGCGCTCCGCACGGGCGAAATCCGCTTCTCGAATGCGCTTTACGACATCTCGGCGGCAATCGTCGTCAAGCAGTCGCCCAAGATTCCCGAAGGCGGCGGAGGCGGCATCTCGACCGCGGCCGACCTCATGGGCTTCGCCGCGGCGGTCAATGCCGGAGCCAGCACCGCACGCTGGGAGAACGAGGCGGGCGAAGTCGTGCTGCTGAACGATATCGACATGGCGGCCGTCGAGTCGTGGACGCCGATCGGCGGCGTGGATGCCAGCGAGTACAATACGACGACTCCCTACAAGACGGTCAATCCCTTCAAGGGCACCTTCGACGGTCAGGGCTTCGCCGTCAAGAACCTGAACTATACGGCCGACATGTCCACCGGCAAGTGGGGCTACGCGTTCTTCGGCTCGCTCGATGGGGCTACGGTCCGCAACCTGACGCTGGGCGATCCCGACACCGACATCACGTGGACCTTCACGGGCGACGCCCCGAAGGCGACGAGCGTCGCGTCGCTGGCCGTCTATGCGGTCAACTCGACGATCGAATCGTGCACCAACTACTACAACATCGACTTCGCCGGAGACAGCGGTTCCGAGGTGCTCTGCGTGGCTTCGGGTCTGGTCGGTGTGATGAAGAACTCGACCATCGGCGGCCGTGCCAAGTCGCTGGGATGCGCGAATTACGGGTTCGTACGCACGGGCAAGATCACCAACAACGGCAACGGCGGCAACGGCATGCAGACGGCCGGTATCTGCGGCTTCATGGCCAAGGACGAAGGCAACCTGATTCAGTTCTGCGTCAATTACGGACACATCAGCTGCCCGACGGGCCGCACGGGCGGTCTGGTCGCTACGCTGATGAACGGCAACGTGAAGAATTCGGACAACCGCGGTACGGTCGAGGACGACATCGTCGGCAAGTTCGAGGGAGCGGCTGCACAGAATTCCTACAACAGCAAGCGTATGGGCGGCCTGATCGGCGGTACGGACGACCTGAAGAAGGTGCTGACGGCGACCGTGGAGAGCTGTACCAACTACGGCAACGTGTTCACCCATATCGGCTGCCGCACGGGCGGATTCATCGGCCACTCCAACATCCGGATCATCGGCTGCGCGAATCAGGGCGCCATTCTGGGCGACGTCTACAATTCCGACCACGGTCCGGCATGGGCCTGCGGATATTCGGGCCAGTCGAGCGGCGAGTGGGTCAACGTCAGCAGCTGTACGATGGGCGGATACGTGGGCAGCTACACCACCTACAAGGACAATCCGACTTCGGCGCCTGCCGCGACCGTTCACAATGCGTTCTCGTACAAGAACGACGAGTACTACGATCCGACGATAAACAACTAAAAGGCTGTAATCCAGAAAAACGGAACGACAATGAAAAAGATACTGAATATCATCATACTATTTGCGGCCGTGGTCTTCTGCGGTTGCAGCGACTTCGACGATTCGGAGCTGCGCGGCCGGATCGACGGCTACAAAAACCGGATCGAAGCCCTGAAAGCCAAGGCCGAGACGCTCGGCAAGCAGCTCGCGGACCTGAGCTATCTGACCAACGGCAACGTCATCACCACCGTGTCGCAGGACGCCGACGGGAAATACGTCGTCACCTACAAGGACAACAAGGACGTCGAACATACGGTCGTGCTGGCGACGATGGACGACATCGTCGACGTGCCGATCATCGGCGTGAAGCTCGACGAGAACGGCGTCTATTACTGGACCAAGTGCATCGACGGCGAAATCACGTGGCTGACCGACGACGACGGGGAGAAGTTCCCCGTGAGCGGTTACACGCCGACGATTTCGGTCGATGCCGACGGCTGCTGGACCGTGGACGGCGTGCAGATACTCGACGCTTCGGGCAATCCGATCAAGGCCACGACCGACGCCACGTCGGTATTCCGCTCGGCGGAGCTGGACGGCGACGGCAATTTCAGCCTGACGCTCGGCGACGGAAGCACGATCTCCCTGCGGGTTTTCAACTCGCTCAACCTCAAGCTGGACGCGATGCCGGTTACCACCGTCGCAGACCCTTCGAAGAGCATTACGGTATCCTACGAGCTTTCGGGCGAGGCTAAGGAGACGGCCATTGTGGCCGTCGCCAAGGCCGAGGGGCTCGACGCCGTGATCGACCGCGACGCGAAGACGGTGACGGTTTCGTTCGACGCTTCGTTCTCGCGCGGTACGGTTATCGTCATGGCCTACGATCTGGCCGACAACGTGATCGTGAAGCCGCTCTTTTACAAGGCCGCGACGCTCGGTACGGTCGCCATTTCGACGCCCGACCAGCTGGTCGCTTTCGCCGCGGCGGTCAATGCCGGCGGCGAGGAGGCGGCCGCCAAAGCCGTGCTGACGCAGGATATCGACATGAAGGACGTGGCGTGGACCCCGATCGGAAACGGCGCCTATACGACGGCCAACGCGATGACGGGACCGGCGTTTCAGGGCACCTTCGACGGACAGGGCCATACGGTCAGGAATCTGAAGATCGTCGTTCCGGCCGACGCTGCGGCGGGTTCGGCTTGGGGACTCTTCGGCGTGCTGAAGGGCGCCACGGTCAGGAACCTTGCCATCGGCGAAGGCTCGTCGGTCGTTTCGACCGCGGCCGCGATGACGGCCGTGGGAGCCGTGGCCGGATATGCCTATGAAGCCACGATCGAGAATTGCGAGAACCGTGCGGCGATCGACATTCAGGGCGGCGGGGACAACGTACGCGAATCGGCGGGCGGCATCGTCGGCGCGATCTGCGCTAACGAAAATGACAGTCATATCCTCTCCTGCACCAATTACGGCAAGATCACGTCGAAGAACAGCGTGAACACCAAGAACGGAGCCACGGGCTTCTCGATCGGCGGCATCGTCGGTTTCGCCGACGCTTCGACGACCACCGAACGCTACAACAATGTCGTGGGGTGTGTCAACGAAGGAGCGATAGATGCGCAGGCGACCCGTACGGCGGGTGTCGTCGCCACGATGAACAAATATACGAAGCTCGAAAGCTGCGTGAACAATGCGGCGGTGACCTGCAGCGACGTGACGGCTTCGAACAGCCGCGTGGCAGGCATCGTGTCGGCCATGGGCGGCCATACCTACCTCACATCGTGCGTCAATAACGGCACGGTCGCTTTCGCCGTTGCGGGCGATACGACGCACGGCTATGCCGCGGGCATCGCCGGCCAGACCAACGACAACAATACGGCCATCGACGGCTGCGAGAACTACGGCGCCGTACTCTCCGACATCATCAATGCCGCGGCGAACAAGTACATCGGCATCGTCTGCGCCAACACTAACAAGAAGACCATCGCGATCCGCAACTGCAAGATCGGGGGCCGGATAGGTCCCTTCTCGGACGGCCAGCAGGGCGCGACGGAGATTACGGAGCAGAATTTCGAACAGTATATCTACTTCACGCTCACGGGCGGCGGCGTGCCGACGCTGGAGAACAACAGCTTTTCGGGCGGACCCGCCAAGCCGGGCATTGCGACGGTCGAGGACCTGACGGCTTTCCGCGACGCGGTCAATGCGGGCGAAAGTACGGCGCAGTGGGAGGATGCCGGCGGCGTGGTGTCGCTGCTCGGCGATATCGACATGAAGGACGTCGCCGGCTGGACGCCGATCGGCAACGCTTCCTATAAATGGGAAAAGAACCTGCTGACTATTGAGGGCAACGCCTTCAAGGGCACCTTCGACGGGCAGGGATATGCGCTGAAAAACCTGAAACTCGCCTACGGGGGCAGTGCGGCCAATACGGCTTACGGACTGTTCGGCGTGCTGGACGGCGCGACGGTGCGCAACCTGACGGTCGGCGCCGCCTTGGGCGATGCGAGCGTATTGAAAGTCACCGCTTCGGGCGGCACGGCCGAGGTGGGCGTGATCGCCGGCGTATGCCGCGATGCGAATGTCTCCGACTGCGTCAATTATGCGAAGATCGAATACGACGGCACCAGCGCCGCGCGTGTTTCGGCGGCGATGGTGGGCTTCATCTTCAGCGAAACGGAGGGCACGAAGCTCGAACGCCTGCAGAATTACGGCGCGGTGGAGGCCGATACCCACGGCAATTCGACCAACGGAGGCAATACGGCGATCCACATGGCGGGCATCTGCGGCTTTGCGACGGGCAACGCGACCAACAAGATCTGCAACGACATCGCCTACTGCGACAATTACGGCAATATCACCTCTAACTCGGCGCGCTCTTCGGGCATTGTCGCCGCGGCGAATACCTACACGCGGATCAACTCCTGCGTGAATCACGGCAACCAGCTCAATACGTGCGGTGCGACGGGCCGTCTGGGCAACATCACCTGCATCACGGGTACGGGATGCTCGATGACCGACTGCATCAACAACGGCAATCTCGTCTCGACGGGCGGCGCCCGCTGCGGCGGTCTGCTCAGTCTGGCCAACCATGCGACCAACTCGTTCAGCGGCTGCGCCAATTACGGCGAGATCGTCACCGACGACTCCAACCGTGGCGTATTCTTCGGCTACAGCGCCTATGCGACCAACTGGATCAACTGCATCGCGGGCGGCAAGGTCGGGGTTTACAACGGCGGAACCACGGTTTACGATTCGTACGGCGAGAACGAGCAGGTGCGTTATCTGGGCGTGCAGAAGGCCACCGATCCGATCAATGCGGACAACATTACCTACCTGATCGGTTCGAGTTCGGGCGGTTCGGGCGGCGACGACGATGTGGAGCCGACGCTGCGCATCCTCTTCATCGGCAACAGCTTTACCAAGGACGCCGTCGAGCACCTGCCGAAAATGGTCTCGGCCGCCGACATTCCGACGCTGAAGATGGTGCATCTCTATTACGGCGGACGCACGATTCCCGAATATGCCGACGGCTATGCGACCAAGTCCGACTATACCTGCTACAAGTACAATCCCGGCACTTCGCTCTGGCTCTCCTACACCGGATACAACATTCAGCAGATCGTTAAGTCGGATACGTGGGATATCGTCTGCCTGCAGGAACATACGGGCAACAGCTGCGGCTGGATATGGAGCGACACCGAGAAAAACGCCATTCAGGGGCTGATCGCCGACATCAGGGCCGACCAGAGCGGACATACGCCCAAGTTCGTCTATATCATGTCGCAGGCCTATTTCAATATGGACAAGATCGGTACGGCGCAGCGTCCCTACAAGAATTTCACGACGCAGGACGAGATGTTCGACGTGATCGTGGCGCAGGCCCGCAAGGTGCTCGACCAGACCGACGTGGAGCAGATCATTCCCACCGGGACGGTGCTGCAGAACCTGCGCACCTCGCCGCTCAACAACGAGATGGACCTCACGCGCGACGGCTATCACATGGATTACGGCCTGAGCCGCTATGCCGCGGCCTGTGCCGTCTTCGAGTCGATCATCTCGCCTTCGTTCGACGGCAAGAAACTCGATGGCAACAGCTTCCGCTACAACGTGTCGAGTACGGCGGACGGCACTTATACGACGCCCGTGACCGACGACAATCAGCCGGTTGCGCTGCAGGCGGCGCGTTACGCCCTTGCCACGCCCTTTGCCGTGACCGACATGTCGCCCGGCACCCAGACGCCCGGCAACGGGATCGAGGACACCGATTTTGAAAACGATTCGAACAAAGAGTAAAGCAGAAATCCTATGAAACAGATATTTGCATGGTTATTCGCCGCGATTTTCTTCGCGGCAGGGTGCGCGCAGTCTCCCGATCTGGCGGAGCCGGTGCGGGGAGGCGGATATGAGAATGCCGACGGGCTGGTGATCGTGGCCGCCTGTCCGCCCGCGACCCGCACGGACATCGAGGAGGGCAAATCGACTTGGGAGGCGGGCGACCGCATCACGGTCGTTTACGACGGCGCGGCCTATGAATACACGGCCGCGGAAGCGGGACCGACGACCGCTTTCACGAGCGAAGCCGGCATCGCCGACTACGACGCTTCGAAGGCTTTGACGGCCTACTATCCCGCAACGACTGCCGAAGGGGTGGTCGCCGTGGAGGCCGAGCGGACGATTGCGCTCGACGCGGAGTCGCAGAGCAATCCGGCGCGGGCGCCGCTCGTGGGGCTGCCCACTTCGGGGAATCTTGCCGAAGGCGCGCTGGAGGTGACTTTCCGCAATATCTTCTCGGTCATCGAACTGCGTATCGACGCAGGGGAGCTGGCGAGCGCGGCGCAGTCGCTGACCGTCGAGCCGGCCGACGAGGGGGCTTTCGAAGGGTTTCTGTCGTTCGAAGGGACGGTAGACCCCGAAACGCTGGCGCTGACGCCCGCTGAGAACGGTACGGGCAACAGCTTGATTTTCAACTTCGCCGAGGGCGTGGATCTGACCAAGCCCCAGACGATCAAATTCCCCGTCGGGCGTTTCAAGTCCGAAGCGGGGCTGCGGCTTACGCTCAACACGGCCGACGGGAAGAGCTATTCGAAGAATATCTACAAGACCGGCATCACCTCCTATGCCGAGCAGGGCGGCGTATTCCGCGCCAAGCATATGGCCAAGGCGCTTTACGCCTTCGCGCCGCAGGGCGGCATCAGCACGGCCGACGACCTGATCGAGTTCGCGGCGGCCGTGAATGCGGGCGAGACGCTCGCTCCGTGGCAGGACGACAAGGGCGTCGTGGTGCTGCTGGACGACATCGATCTGGCCGAGGTGACGGAGTGGACGCCGATCGGCGCAGCTACGTCCAAGCTGGCGAGCAATGCGCTTTCGATCACTTCGGGAAGACCTTTTACGGGTTATTTCGACGGACAGGGCCATACGATCCGCAACCTGAAGATGGTCTGCAAGGCCGCGCAGGCGACCTCGGCATGGGGATTCTTCGGGGCCGTGGCCAACGGGGCCGTGGTGGAGAACCTGATTTTCGATGCGAGCTGCTCGCTCGAAGACAAGGCGACGGCGGGCACCGACTGCGGTGTGGTGGCCGGACTGGTTTACGAAGCAACCGTGCGCAACGTAGTCAATAAAGCCCCGATCTCTTTCGATGGGGCGGCTCCCGACAATATCCGCATGACCATCGGCATGGTGGGACTCGCCTTCGCCGACAAAAACGGGGCGCGGCTCGAAAAACTGGTCAACCACGGCGCTCTGACGGCCACGTCGGGCGGCAACACCAAGAACGGTGCGACGGGCATTCACGTGGGCGGTATCGTCGGCTTCAGCTCGAACAAGAGCAACACGATGGCCGTGGTGACGATCGCCGAGTGCGCCAATTACGGAGACCTCGACACGCAGGTAGCCCGCGCTTCGGGTATCGTGGCCGCTGCGAACCGCTACACCGAGATCGAGAACTGCGTGAACGAAGGCGACAACGTCAATGCCTTTGCCACGGTAAATAGCGCCCGCATCGGCAACATTACCTGCATTACGGCAGTCGGGAGCAAGATCACCAATACCGTCAACCGCGGCAATGTGATCTGCAAGACGGGCGGCGCGGCGGGCGGCATCGTCTGTCTGGTCAATGACGACGGCAACGCATTCGTCGGCTGCGAGAATTACGGGCTGGTGATTACCGACCGCGCCAATTACAAGGGCACGCTCTTCGGGCAGTGCAATAAGGCGGCCAGATTCAGCGATTGCATCGCGCAGGGCGATCTGGGCGCTTACGAGGACGGCTCCTATGCGCTGGTCGGCGTGAACTACACGAATTACATGTCCTACATCGGCGACCACAATGCGACGGCCGTGCATGTGAACAGCCAGAACATCCTCTATTATCCCAACGGTTCGCAGGTGCCCGCCGAACCGGAATTCGGCGTGAACCTTTCGTCGGTCGAGCTGAATGCGCAGGGCAGCAATGCCGCCGTGGTACAGCTTTCGTCGGTCGATTACGACTGGACGGTGAGCGCCGACGGGGATTGGGCGCATATTACGGACCTCTCGGACGTACCCGTCGTTTCGGGCGTCAAGGACCCCGGCGTGCAGTATATCAAGATCGGGGCCGATGCCAATACGAAGACCTCGCCGCGGTCGGCGGTCGTCACGTTCGCTTCGACCGACGGCTCGAAAAGCGCGACGGTGAGGGTCGATCAGCAGGCGCGGGGCGAAGCGTTCCCCAGCAAGTGGGTGTTCCAAGCTTCGACGCTGCCGCTTTACGGCTCGTCGTGGACCGACGACAACGTCATTCCTGCGACATCGGGCGCGGCGGGCTTCATTTCGGTCGTGCGCGGCGATGCGAATGCTTCGGCCGCTTTCAAGCGGAGCGTCGTTACGAACCGTCCTGCGGTTTCGACGATGGTCGAAGGCGACTACTGGCTCTATACCTTCCCGGTGGAGAATCTCGCCGCCGGATCGGTCGTCGATTTCAACGCCACGATGGCGGGCGAAGCCAATTCGCCCAAATACTTCATCGTCGAATACCTCGACGGCGGAGTCTGGAAGAGCGTCGAGGCGGACCTGCTCACGGCTCCGGAAAACCCGGCTGTCCGCTATACCTACAAGTGTTCGGGCACTGCCACCGGGTCCTCGTATCAGCACGCGACCGTCATGCAGACGATGCGCTTCGAAAACGCCGTGACCGACGGCGAAGTGAAAATCCGCTGCCGCGCCGTGGGACCCTATACCTGCGCGGGCGGTACGCAGAACATCACGGCGACCAACGCCGCCAGCTCCATTCCTCCCTACGGATTTACGGGCAGCTACGTGCAGAACTTCGGCACGGCGACGCCCCGTGACACCAAGAAAGTGCTGTGTTTGGGCAACTCGTTCTCCTACTACAGCAACCCTGCGTGGATGCTCAAGGAGATCGCATGGCGCGAAGGGCATGCTCTCAACATCAAGGCTCACTTCAAAGGGTCGCAGACGCTGACCCAGCATCTGTCGCTGGGGTTCTCGACCGACGTCATCGAACAGGGCGGTTACGATTTCGCTTTCCTGCAGGACCAGAGCCAGAATCCCGCCAACTATGGCCGCGACGCCACGGCGTCGATCCTCACGGGCCTTACGACCTTGGCCGACAAGGTGCGCGCCGCGTCGCCTTCGTGCAAGGTGATTCTGGAGGAGACGTGGACCTTCTCGTCGGCGTCCTACGGCGGATTTACCGATTTCCCGACCTTCGAGACCTATAACGACGCCGGAGCCAAAGCCATGGCAAAGGCCGCCGGGACTTGGGTGTCGCCGATCGGCCCTGCCTTCAGGCAGGTGCGCGAGGGCGGTTCGGGCATCAACCTCTACTACTCGGACAGCAAGCATCAGTCGGAGTACGGCGCATACCTGAAGGCCTGCGTCAATTATCTGGTGCTTTTCGGCGAGCGGTTCGGCGCAGATCCGGCCGACTGCGGATTGAATCCCGACAAGGCGGCCTACCTGCGTTCGGTGGCCGAGCAGATCGTGCTGGGTAATGAAGAAGACTATTTCATCGAACGATAAACCAAATTGCATAAACTTTTATGAAGAGACTTGTCAGCTGTATTCTGGCCATCCCCGCATTGTTGTGGGGATGCGCCGGACCTAAAACCGCCGCTCCGGAATACCCGACGCATGCGGCGAAAATCGTGGCCGAGATTCACGATCCCGCGTCGAAATACATCGTGGTGGCTTCGCACCGCGGAGACTGGCGCAACTATCCGGAGAATTCGATTCCCGCCATCGAGTCGGTGATCCGCATGGGCGTCGATATCATGGAGCTGGACCTCAAACTGACGAAGGACAGCGTGTTGGTGCTCTGCCACGACCATACCATCGACCGGACCACTACCGGGCGGGGACGTGTGTGCGACATCACCTATGATTCGATTCAGCGCTGCTTCCTGCGTACGGCGCACGGCGTGCGTATGCCCCAGAAGATGCCGACCCTGCGCGAAGCGCTGGAGGTCTGCAAGGACCGTATCGTGGTGAATATCGACCAAGGATATGAGTTTTACGACATGGCGCTGAAGATCAGCGAGGAGCTCGGCGTGACGGAGCAGATGCTCATCAAGGGCAAGCGTCCGGCGGAGGCCGTCGCCGCCAAATTCGGCGAATACGAGCACAACATGATGTATATGCCGATCATCGACATTCTCAAACCGCAGGGACAGGAGCTTTTCGGCGAATACATGTCGAAGGGTATCGTGCCGCTGGCCTACGAGGTTTGCTGGAACGAGTACACGCCCGAAGTGAAGGATTGCATGGAAAAGGTGGTGGAGAGCGGATCGAAACTTTGGGTCAATTCGTTGTGGGAGTCGCTCTGCGGCGGCCTGTGCGACGATGTGGCGTGGGAGAGCGGCGATCCCGGCTCGGTTTACGGCAAGCTGCTCGACATGGGCGCGACGATGATTCAGACCGACCGTCCGGAACTGCTGATCTCCTACCTGCGTTCGCAGGGGCGGCACGACTGACCGCCGCATCGGCGGAGGGGTCTCGGAAGAGGGATCGCCCCGTTATGAAAAGAGCCGTCACTCACTGCGAGTGACGGCTCTTTTATTCGCTGCTCCGGCCGCGTCAGTCGAAAAGCTCGTTCAGGACGGCCGCCAGCCGGTAACCGGCATTGCGGATCTGGTGTTCGACCAGCGGCAGGGCCTTGTTCAGGAAGTCCTGTCCCAGCCGCTCGTCGGGCTTGGCCCACTCGAACTGCACTTCGCAGGTCACGGCGCTGTCGTGCAGCCAGTCGCGCGGCGTACCGGCCTGCACGGCGGCCTTCTCCCGTTTCGATGCGCGGTCCAGCTCGTCGGCCCACTCGGTGACGGACCAGATACGGGTCGTGGTGATGATCTCGTTGTCCCAGACATGGTGGACGTAATACTTGTGGGGCTTGTGGTACTTGTCTTCGAACAGCACGTCGTATTTCGTGTTGTGGGTCGTGTATTTGATATGCGCCGGGCAGTGCATGTCGCCGACCAGATGGATGACGTATTTCAGATTGACCGCTACGGCCGAGTCGGTCAGGCTGCGGTAATCCCTGAGGTTGCGGATCGCCAGCTCAAGCCCGTAAACGGCGTTGCCCTTTCCCGGCTTGAGCAGTTCGTCGCCGTAGCGCAGGTCCGCGTCCACGGGCGCCGTGTGCCAGTCGTTGGTGAAGGCGTATTCGGGCGTCTGGCGGTATTCGTCCATCCATTTGGCGTAGTAGACGACGGAGTGCCCGCCGAGATACTTCTCGATCCGTTTCTTGGCCCGTTTGGTGAGGTTGCGTTCGGCGATCTTGGCGATCGTTTCGTGGCCTTCGCGGCCCCACGCCCGCGCAGGTTCGGAAGCGGAGAGGGAGAGAGCCGCCGCAAAGAGCAGCAAAAGCAGTTTTTTCATGGTCTTGATGGTTTTGGTGAGTCTGTTTTTTCGAAGAAGAGGTATTCCGGTCACCGGAATACCTCTTCTTTGTGTCGCGGAGCAAAGGGGCGTCAGAAGCTCAGTCCGTCTTCGTAACCCGGATTCTGGCTCAGTGCGCCGCCCGTGGCCACGCGCTGGTCGGTCGGAATCGGCCACAGATAGTCGCGGCCCTCCTCCCATTTGTAGGTGCGGCCCCGGAAGCAGACGATATAGCCGCTCGTGCCGTCGGTCAGCTGGGCGTCCTTGCCTTCGCCGATTTCGAGCATCGCGTCGCAGGTCGTGGCGGGCTTGGTGCCGCTCCAGAGGCAGAGGTCCATCTTGCCGTCGCCGTTCATGTCGTATTCGCCCAGCGAGGGGAAGTAGCAGCCGAGGAAGCCGTCGAGTCCGTTCGACGAGGGAACCAGCTGGGCGCCCTCCTTCCAGCGGAGCATATCCCACTGGCGCAGGCCTTCGCAGGGAAGTTCGACGGTGCGTTCGCGGCGGATTTCGAGGATCACGCCTTTGTTCGCTCCGGAATTGACGTTAGGGTAGTAGCTGGCCATCAGGGGATCGGGATTGTTGTTGGCGGCCGCCATGTCGAGGGCCGGCATGCCCACGCGGTCGCGGACGATGTCCACGGTCAGGGCGATGTCTTCCGGGGTCAGCGTGCCCAGCTCGGCCTTGGCCTCGGCGTAGGTGAGCAGGATTTCCGGATAGCGGAATACCGGCCAGTCGGTGGTCGAGGTGGTGGCGCCGTTATGCGTGTCGTCGCTCACGAACTTGATGAAGCGGTAACCCGTCATGTCGTAGCTCTTGCAGTCCTCGATCACCTCGTCGATGCCGTTCAGATCGACATATCCCGGAGCCATGAGCGTCTGCGCCATGCGCGGGTCGCGGTTCTGGAACTGCTGGTTGTAGGTCATGGTCTCGTATCCGGGCTGGTCCTGAATCTTCGAGCCGTCGGCCATCAGGTAGTGGTTCACCAGCCGCTGGGTGGCGCTGTGGCGCATGTTGCGGAACGTGAACTGGATGCCGTGGCGCACGAGGATGTCGGCGTTGAAGCGCATCGAGAGGATCGTCTCCTTGGCGTCGCCGTCTTCGAGGATGAAATATTCGCGGTAGGGGGCGTCGAGTTTGAGCGTATTGCCTTTGTAGAGCGAATATTTGTTCTGCTCCATGATGGCCCATGCGGCGTCGGCGGCCAGTTGGAGGAAATAGTCGGCCGAGATGGTCACCCCGTCGATCGTCTCGTCGGCGATGCCGTGGTATTTGCGGAAGGTGCCTTCGTAGAGCGCGGCGCGGGCCTTCATGGCGCGGGCGGCGTTTTTGCTCAGGCGGTAGAGCGCGTCGCTCGGCCAGTTGTCGGGCAGGTCCGTGATGGCGCGGTCGAGGTCCTCCATGACCTTCTTCATCACGAATCCGCGGCTGTCGCGCGACCGTTTGAGCGAAGCCCAGTCGTTCGACGGAATTACGAAGTCGTAATAGGGGATGTCGCCGTATTTGCGCACCTTTTCGAAGTAGAACAGCGCGCGGAAGAAATAGGCCACGCCGTCGTAGCGCTGGCGGACAGTCTCGTCAGAGCAGTTGCCCGAACGTTCGAGGTAGTAGTTGATGTAACGCAGGTAGGCCCATGCGCTTGTGCCCCAGTTTTCGGTGGCCGGGGAGCGCGTGCCCTGCTGTACGGAGCTGAGGTTCTTGGCGATCTGGATGTCGGAGACCTGAATGGCATCGGTGTCGGGACCTGCGAAGAGACTGTAGAAGCGGTTGGTCCAAAGCTCCAGCTCCGCTTCGCTCGAAAAGAACGTATTGGGCGAAAGGTTCGTTTCCGGCTCCTTGGTCAGGAAGTCGTCGCAGCCCGACAGCGCCAGACTCATCGAAACGAATATCAATATTTTGCTGATAGTTTTCATGGTTGATCGAAATAATGCTTTCCGGTTAGTTTAGAAGGTGATGTCCACGCCTACGGAGAAGGTCCGCGAGTAGGGATACAGACAGTCGTTGGTGGCGCTGGTCGTGGCTACTTCGGGATCGACCGTCTTGCTGTAGCGCTTCAGGGGCGACCAGTAGGCGAGGTTCTCGCCCGATACATATACGCGGACCTTTTCGAGGATGCGCTTGTTGATCGGGATGGTGTAACCCAGCGTGATGTTCTTCAGGCGGATGTACGAGGCGTCCTGCAGGTAGCGGTCGGTTTTGACGTTCATCGAACCTGCGCTCGAAGTCTGGTAGCTGCGCCGGCGGGGGAAGTAGGTGTTGCGGTTGTCCTCGCTCCACGCCAGCCGTTTGAAGTCCTTGGCGATGAACGTGGTGGTCGGGAAGCTGTAGGGACCCCAGAAATAGTAGCAGTTGGCGCTGGGCATCCAGTCGATCTTGCCGACGCCTTGGAAGAAGACCGCGAAGTCGAAGCCGTTCCAGTTCAGGTCGCCGCGGATCGAGTAGGTGTAACGCGGCAGGCTGTTGCCGATGACGCGCATGTCGCCCGGATTCTTGACCGTACCGTCGCCGTTGTTGATGATGTTGTTGCCGTCGAGGTCGCGGAAACGGACGTCGCCCGCCATGAGGTGCGCCGCCGAAGCGTCGGAGCTGGTGTAGACGCGGTTGTTGACCGCCTTGTCGTTGATCTGCGCCTGATAGCGTGCCGCCTCCTCGTCGGTCTTGAACAGGCCGTCGGTGCGGTAGCCCCAGAGTTCGCCGAGCGTCTCGCCCACGTAATGGTCGGTGAGCAGCATGTCGTCGTTCTTATACTTGGTGATCTTGGACTTGTAGTCGCCCAGCGATGCCGAAATGCCGTAGGAGAAGGGTTTGCCGGCCACCATGTGGCGGTCGCGCCAGCTGACGGTGATTTCGTAGCCCTTGGTGCGCAGGTCGGCGCAGTTCTCCTTGGGCGAGGGCGCTCCGAAGACGTCGGGCAGCGTGAGCGACGTGGTGAGCATGTCCTTGGTGTCGCGGATGTAGAGGTCGGCCGTGACGTTGAGGCGGTTTTTGAGGAAGCCCAGATCGAAACCGAGGTTGTAGGTTACGACCGTCTCCCACGTAAGTCCGTCGCTGATGGGGTTCGACGCCGAGGCGTAATTGGCCTTTTCCGTGCCGTTGAAGGTGTAGCCCAGCTGGCCGGTCGAGATCGTTTCGATGTAGTAGTAGTTCGACACCTGCTGGTTGCCGAGCGAGCCGTACGAGAAACGCACCTTGGCGTTGTCCCACCAGTTGCGCATCGGCTCCCAGAATTTCTCCTCCGAGATGCGCCATCCGGCCGATGCCGAGGGGAAGAAGCCCCAGCGGTCGTTGGCGGCGAAGCGCGACGAACCGTCGTAGCGTGCCGATACTTCGAAAAGGTACTTGCCGGCGTAGTCGTAGTTCGCACGGGCGAAATAACCCAGCGTCCGGTAGGCCGTATTCGACTCGACGCAGCGTTCGATCTCGCCCTGCGCCATGTTGATGAAGCTCAGCTTCTCGCTCAGCGACCCTTTCTGGCGGACGCTCAGTTTCGACGAGCGGAAGTCCTCGAAGTTGCCGCCGGCTACGGCCGAGAAGTTGTGCTTGCCCCACGAGTGGCCGTAATCGAGGTAGGCGTTGACCACATGGCCGTTATAGTAGTAGCGGTCCTCCTGATAGAAGTCGTAGATCGAACCGTTGGTGAAATCGACCACGGCGGTCTGCGTCGCGTTCCATGTGTTGGCCGTCGGATAGGAGCGGTAGGCTCCGAGGTTGTCGCGGCGGCGGTAGGTGTAGTCGGCGTTGAGTTTCAGATCCTTGTTGCGTGTGAGGTCGAACGTCACCCGGTTGGTGATGATGTAGTAGTTGTTCTTGCGCGAGTTCTTGTTGCGTCCGTCGGCGAATACGCCGCCGCGTCCGCTGGCGATCGGCGAGTTGGCGAACTGGATGCCGTTGGAATAAACGAACGTGGTGCCGTCGGGGTTGACAGGAACGAACGTCGGGCTGATGTTGTTGGCCACGTTGAAGAGGATGCCGTTGGAGTTGAGCTCTTCGGAACCGTCCTGCTCCCAGTAACCGCCGTATTTGTAGTCGGTCACCTCCATGCTGATGTTGTTCGAGTAGTGCATCCACGGCGTTACTTCGGCGGCGATCTTCGTGCGGAACGAGTAGCCGTTGTAGATATCCTCGGCGCCATGGTTGAACAGGCCTTCACGGTAGAGGTAGCGGCCGCTGACGTAGTAGTTGATCTTGTCGTTGCCGCCCGTGAGCGAAATGTTGTGCTCGGTTTCGGGACGGCTGCGCTTGAACATGTAGTCGTACCAGTCGAAGTTGCCCAGATAGCGGTATTTGCCGTTGCTGTCGGTGATGACCCACGGGCGGTCGGGATGCTCGGTCTTGTCGTTGCGGCGGTCGTAGAGCATCTGCATCTCCTCGTCCGTATAGTTCCAGCCCACATAGCCTTTCGACGGGTAGCAGAATTCGTTGGTGAGTTTCACGTAGTCGTATCCCGACGTGATGAAGTCGGTCGAGGTGGTGTTCCACGACACGCCGTAGCGGCCGTTGTAGTTGACTTTCAGCGTGCCGGCCTTACCGCTCTTGGTGGTGATGAGCACCACGCCGGCCGAAGCCTTGGCGCCGTAGATCGAGCAGGCCGAAGCGTCCTTGAGCACCGATACCGATTCGATGTCGTTGGGGTTGACCTGCGCCAGCGACGCTTCGATGCCGTCGACGAGCACCAGCGGGCTGCCGCTGTTGAGCGATACCGCGCCGCGGATCTTGACGTCGTAGTTCTTGCCTTCGATCGAGCCGCTGCCGAGCGTCAGCAGCAGCGACGGATCGGCGCCCTGCAGGGCGGCGGCCGTATTGGTCACGGGACGGTTGTTGAGGTCCTTGCCGCTGATGGTGCCCACGGCGCCCGTGACGTTCACGCGCTTCTGCTGGCCGTAGCCGACCACGACCACCTCGTCGATGGCTGCCGAGCTCTCCACGAGGGTAATGTCGATGGCGGCGTAGGAGTTGACTTCGACCGTCCGGGGCTGGTAGCCGATGAACGAGATGACGAGCTTCGCCGGAAGCTTGACGTTCTCCAGCGAGAAGTCGCCGTTGCTCATGGTCGTGGTGCCGTTGTTGGTGCCGTCCACGATGATCGTGGCGCCCGGAACGGGCAGCCCCAGATTGTCTTTCACCACGCCTTTGAGCTGGTTCTTATCCGCGGCGAGACTCTTCGGCGCGGCCTTGGTTACGGAGATGCTTTTGCCCGTAATCGTGTAGGAGATGTCCTGATCGGCGAAGATCTGGGCCAGAACCTCGTCGATCGACGCGTTCTGCGCCGAGATGCTGACGCGGCGCTGCATGTCGACGCCGGCCGATTTGATGGCCACGGAGTAGTTCTCCTGCTGATTGAGGGCTTCGATGGCCTCCTTGACCGTTACATTCGTGAGTTTGAGGTCGATCGCCTGTGCCAGAGCCGGGCTGGGAAGCGCCAGCAGGCAGAGTGCGAACAAACCCACGATCGCACGCGCATGGAAAAGTGCGGTTCGATTGTAAAGTTTTTTCATAGGTTGAAGTTTTAATGTTGTAGTTTTTGTTGCTGTTTCGCGGTTATTTCTTTCGGGATATGTAGATCACGTCATTGCGTTCGCGGATGGACATAGATTTGTCGGTGTTGAGCGTGCCGAGGATCTTGAGCAGCGACTCGTTGTTGGTGAAGAAGGCGTAGAAGCGCACGCCGGCCAGTTCGGGATCGGTGATGATGATTTTCTGGTCGAAGCAGCGGGCCAGCTGTGCGGTGATGCCGTCGAGCGACTCGTTGAAGAAGTAGAAGCCGCCGCCCGTGGCGCGCGATTTATAGTTTTCGCTCTGGAAAGAGGTCATTTCCAGCGCTCCCGTCAGGCGGTCGTACTGCGCGACGTCGTTGCGGACCATGACGACCTCGTCGTTGCATTTGTCGCTGTTCACGTCGAAACGCACGCTGCCCTCGACCAGCGCCACTTCGACCAGCTGGTCGCTGTTGTAGGCCCGCATATTGAATTTGGTGCCGAGGACTTCGACCTCGACGTCGCCGGCCGAAATGAAGAAGGGATGCCGCTTGTCGTGCATGACTTCGGCGTAGACCTCGCCGTCCACGAAGATTTTGCGCTGGCGGCCGTTGAAGTGGGTCGGATAGGTTACGCGGGTGCCCGAATTGAGCCACAGGAGCGTTCCGTCGGCAAGGCGCAGCTCGCTGCGCTGGCCCGCCGGCACGAGCACCTCCTCCCATTCGGGAGTGTGCGCGGTCTTGGTGTAGAGGAGCGAGACCGCGATCAGCAGCGGGACGATCAGCACGGCGGCGATCCGCTGCGTCCACCGGACGACGGTCGTCAGACGGCGTGGTGCGGTGCGCGCCGGAACGGAATGGCCGATGCGGCGGCAGAACTCTTCGAACGCAGCCTGCGCCAGCGCGGGGTTTTCGCTCCGCACCTCGTCGAGCAGGGCGCCGAGCAGCCGGTCGGCTTCGGACGAATTGCCGTTGTCGGCGAACCATTGCTGGATGCGGACCTCCTCGCCGTCGTTGCAGCGGCCGTAGAAGTAATTCCGGACTTTATCTAATGTCGGTTTGTTCATCTCTTCATGCGTTTTATCGGCGGCCCGATGCTGCCGGTTACTACATAAAGAACAAACGAAAGCCCCGCACTACGTAACGGGGCCGGAAGATTTTATCGGGGAAAATTTCAGGGCAGGATGTCCAGAAAGACGATGATGGCCGGAATGATGTTGAGGTATTTGCGCAGCTCCTTCAGCGCCAGCTCAAGATGCTTGTCCACGGTGCGTACCGACAGGTTCAGTTGTTCGGCGATCTCCCTGCTCGGCATGTGCTCGAAACGCGACATGCGGAAAATCTGCTGCCGCTGCGGGGGCATCTTTCCGACGATGATCTCGACCTGCTCGGCAGTCTCCGCCAGATCGAGTTTCTCCTCGATCTCGTTCCGCGAAGGCAGGTTTCCCCCCCCCTTGCTTTCGGTCTGCGCGATAGCCTCCTTTAGGGTCGTGAACGTGCGGCTCTTGGTGCGGAAGTAGTTGTATATCTCGTGTTTGGCCAGCACGAAAAGGTAGTTGCGGATGGATTTGGCCGCATCCAGCTTTTCGCGGTTCAGCCAAACTTTCATGAAGATATTCTGCGCGATGTCCTCCGCAACGGCGGTCTCTTTGGTCATGCCCTTGATGAAGGCGAAGAACGTCGGGTAGTATTTGTGGAACAGCACCTCGTAACCCGCGATGTCGCCGCGGATGAGCTGCCTGAGCAGGTCCTGCTCTTGCGGATCGCAATTGACGAAGGTGTTATAAACGGATTCTTTCATTATCGGGACTACGTTCCGGAAACAGCATGCCTTTCCCTGCAGCACTCGGATCTGCTCTGAAAAAAGAGGGTGGGTGCGGAAGATGCTATGACGAAGATAAGCATAATCTTTCGAAAAACAAGCGGCAATCCGGGGAATTAACACCCCGGTCGCCGAATTTTAACGGGGCTGCAACAATTCCCCGAAGATACCTATTTTTATATATAAAGGGCCGCGGGAGTGCGCAGTGCGGGGCGGTTTATCGGGCGGTCTCTTGGTCGAAGACCGCATCGAAGGCCGCGCGCAGACGGGCTTCGTCGCGGATCAGCGCCCGCAGTTCCTCCTGTTTGCGGGCGTTGTCCGATTCGGGAATCCAGAGCCGGAGGTAACCGCCTTCGGCGTACTTTTTCCGCAGGTGCGCAAGACAGCGTTCGAAGTGTCCCTCGCGGTCGAGTGCGGGGCAGTGGGACAGACCGTACTGCACCGTACGGCGGAGCACGGTCGCGGGGTCGATGCAGCGGTCGGCTTCGGCGACGATGCGTCCGTAGATCGTGCGGGGAGCATGGTCGGACGAGGCCCGGTGGTCCTCGACGGCGTCGCGCATGACGGCCAGCTGCTCTGCGGTGAACCAGCGACGCAGCTCCGTGTCGGCGAGCAGGATTTCGCCCGAATGGATGTGGTGCAGTTCCCGGCCGCGGGCCAGCCCCGTGTCGTGATAGGCGGCGACGGCGTAGATCATGTCCGCATCGACGTCGTAATGCCGCGCCAGATCGAGACTCTGGGCGATGACCGTGCGGACGTGGTCCGTGCCGTGCGCCGCGTCGAAGGATTCGTAACGGGGGATGATTTCCGTTTCGATATGGTTTTTCAGCTCTTCGGATGGTTGCATGGTGCAAAAATAAGCATTTGGCGGGAAGTGCGGCATTGGAAAGATATTAAAAATTTTTAGTTTTGTTCGGGCTTTTCATTATCTTTGCAGCGGTAAAGTTAGGGAAAATGAAGTCGGAAGCGGAATTGAAGGCTGTCACGCAGTTCGTTGCGGAGTATGCCACCCGGCTGATGGGGTCCGGAGTGCATACCTCGCGCGTGGTGCGCAATACGAAACGTCTGGGCGAGGCGCTCGGCGTGCGCGTCATGGTGTCGGCCTTTCAGAAAGTGGTGACCTTCTCGGTTTACGACGACGAGAGCGGACGGGTTTACAGCGAGGTGGCGGACATTCCGCCGCTGCCGATCAGCTTCGAGCTGAACTCGGAGCTCAGCGCCCTGAGCTGGGACGCCTGCGACCTTCGCCTGTCCCTTGCAGAGATTCGGCGCCGCTATGACGAGATCGTCGCCCGGCCTCGTCTGGACCCGATTTTCACACTGATTCTCGTCGGACTGGCCAACGCATCCTTCTGCCGGCTTTTCGGCGGGGAGTGGTGTGCGGTAGGCATCGTCTTTACCGCCACGCTGCTCGGATTCTACCTCAAGCAGCGGATGCAGGCCAAGGGATTCAATCACTATGTCATCTTCATCGCGTCGGCCTTCGCGGCTTCGATGTACGCTTCGGTGGCGATGATTTTCGATACGACTTCGGAGGTCGCCATCGCCACGAGCGTGCTTTACCTGATTCCGGGGGTGCCGCTTATCAACGGCGTGATCGACATCGTCGAGGGGCATGTGTTGAACGGTATCGCCCGCCTGACGTCGGCGCTGATGCTGATCGTCTGCATCGCCGTCGGACTGGCATGTACCCTGATGATCGTTAAAAACGGATTGCTATGATGCTGCTCGCCATTCTTTCGGACGGATTTTTCGCCGCGGTGGCGGCTGTCGGATTCGGAGCCGTGTCCGATCCTCCGATGCGGGCCTTTCCGGCGATCGCCCTGCTGGCCGCCGTGGGGCACGCCCTGCGTTTCTGCCTGATGGACACAGGCGTGGATATCGCTTCGGCGTCGCTGTGCGCTTCGGTGGCGATCGGTATCGGAAGCCTGCTGTTGGGAGGCCGTATCCACTGCCCGATGACGGTGCTGTTCATCCCCGCGCTGCTGCCGATGATCCCCGGCATGTATGCCTACAAGACGGTCTTTTCGATGATTATGTTCATGCAGAATCTCGACGATCCCTCCGCTGCGGGGTATCTGGCGGCCATCGTCCGCAACGGATTCGTTACCTTCAGCGTGATTTTCATGCTGGCTGCGGGAGCCGCCGCGCCGATTTTCCTCTTCAACAAACGCGCACATTCGCTGACACGCAATAAAAAACAGATTCGCAGCTGATTATGGAACTCTTTTGGCAAACTATCGCAGACTACAATACGATGACTTGGCCCGTGCAGGCGCTCATCGTGCTGGCGGCCGTCGTCCTGACGGCGCGTCTCTATCTGCGCCCGACGCACCGGGTGAAAACCGCAATGAAATGTTTTTTGGCGTTTCTCAATGCGTGGATCGCCGTCGCCTATTACCTCGTGTCGTGCGATGCGCGGGCTTACAGCGGAGTCATGGCGTTTTTCTGGGGCGTCATGGCCGCCGTGTGGATTTATGACGCGGTCGTCGGTTACACGACGTTCGAACGGACGTACAAACACGACAAATTCGCTTTTGCGCTCTACCTGATGCCGTTCCTCTATCCGCTGATATCCCATCTGCGGGGACTGGATTTCCCGATGACCACCTCGCCCGTCATGCCCTGCACGGTGGCGATCTTCACCATAGGACTGATGCTCTCGTTCTCGAAGCGGATCAATCTGTTCGTCGTGCTGTTTCTGTGCCATTGGTCGCTGATCGGCTTTTCGAAGGTTTACTTTTTCGGCATTCCCGAAGACCTGCTTTTGGCGAGCGCGCTGGTGCCGGCGCTCTATCTCTTTTTCAAGGAGTATATCGACGTCAATTTCCGCCGCAACGCCAAACCCGATCTGCGGGTGATGAATATCTGCTTCTGGCGATGTGTTCGGGACTCGGCGTCTTTTTCGCCGCGACCATCTGGCAGCAGCTCGTCGGAATGGCCGGATAATGCCGGCCTCCCGGACGTCTTCACCGGACCGGGGATAAAAAAATCCCTCCTTTGGTAAGGAGGGATTTGGGGTGGAGTGTCGGAATGGCCGCTAGGAGCTGTCCCGCCGACATCCGGTTATTTCGCGTACGAAACGGCGCGGGTTTCGCGGATGACGGTGATCTTCACCTGACCGGGATAGGTCATTTCGTCCTGAATCTTCTTGGCGATATCGTGCGAAAGTCCTTCCGATTCCTGATCCGAAAGCTTGTCGGCGCCGACGATCACGCGCAGTTCGCGGCCGGCCTGAATGGCATAGGTCTTGACGACGCCGGGGTATGACAGGGCGATGTCCTCCATCTCCTTCAGACGCTTGATGTAGCTCTCCACCACTTCGCGGCGCGCTCCGGGACGTGCGCCCGAAATGGCGTCGCAGACCTGGATGATCGGGGCGATGAGCGAGGTCATCTCCACCTCGTCGTGGTGGGCGCCGATGGCGTTGCAGACCTCGGGCTTCTCCTTGAACTTCTCGGCGAGTTTCATGCCGATGATTGCGTGCGGCAGTTCCGGTTCGTCGTCGGGCACCTTGCCGATGTCGTGCAGCAGGCCTGCCCGGCGGGCGATCTTGGGGTTGAGACCCAGCTCCGAGGCCATGATGCCTGCGAGGTTCGCCGTTTCACGGGCATGCTGCAACAGGTTCTGTCCGTAAGACGAACGGTATTTCATCTTGCCGATCATGCGGATCAGTTCGGGGTGCAGTCCGTGGATTCCCAGGTCGATCGTTGTGCGCTTGCCGACCTCGACGATCTCCTCCTCGATCTGCTTCTGAACCTTGGCGACCACCTCCTCGATGCGTGCGGGGTGGATGCGGCCGTCGGTGACGAGCTGGTGCAGGGCCAGACGCGCGATTTCGCGGCGTACGGGATCGAAGCCCGAGAGGATGATGGCCTCGGGGGTGTCGTCGACGATGATCTCGATGCCCGTCGCGGCCTCCAGGGCGCGGATGTTGCGGCCCTCGCGGCCGATGATGCGGCCCTTGACCTCGTCGCTCTCGATGTTGAACACCGTCACGGCGTTTTCGATGGCCGTCTCGGTCGCCACGCGCTGAATCGACGCCACGATGATGCGCTTGGCCTCTTTCGTGGCGGTCAGTTTGGCCTCTTCGACCGTTTCGTTGATGTAGGCGGCGGCTTCGGTCTTGGCCTCGGCCTTCATGTTCTCGATCAGGATGTTCTTGGCGTCTTCGGAACTCATGCCCGAGATCTGCTCCAGGCGTGCGTTCTGTTCGCGCTGCATCTGGTCGACCTCCTCCTTCTTGTGTTCGAGGATTTGCAGCTGGTTCTGCATCTGCTCTTTCAGACGGTCGTTCTCGCGGAGTTTGTTTTCCAGTTCGCGCTGCTGGTTTTGCAGGTTCTGCTCGATCTGCTTGGCGCGCTGCTCGCTCTGGGCGATTTTCTGGTTGCGCTCGTTGACCTGACGGTCGTATTCGCTCTTGAGCTGTATGAACTTTTCCTTTGCCTGAAGGATGCGCTCCTTCTTGATCATCTCTCCCTCGGCTTCAGCCTCCTTGACGGCGGCTTCGCGGCGCTTGCGGATCGACGTCTTGATCACGAGGTTCGTTACGACCGCGTAGATTGCGACGGCGACCACGGCAGAGATTGAGGCAGCCAAAATGATACTATACATGGGTCTTTGCTTGTTTGTTTTTAGTTATTAATTAGGGTTTTAATTGTAGCCATAAAAAAACCGCATAGGATTCCTTAATCTTGTTTGACGAATCTGCCGATCAGTCATGTGTGGGGGCTCCGACAATCGCAATCTTCCAACGGTACGCCGTAACGTACTCCCCCGAAGGGTGGTAAGGCCTGATTTTGAAGCGCCCTGAGTTGCCCCAATTTAGTAAATGTTCAGTTTCGCAAAGCTATAAGGAATCTATGCGGGTAGATTCTTGTATGTAAAAGAACGTTTTTCGAACGGTGCGTGTCGTTCCGGGCGGTTTCCGCCCTTTTCGCCCCCCCCCTCTCGGCCTTCCGTCTGCGGAGGCCTTCGGCCGGTTACTTTTTCGGGTCGTTCAGATACGCATCTATTTCCGTGCCGATTTTTTCGAGCTGTCGGAGGTCTTCGTCGTCCACCTCCCGGCTCTGCCGCATTCCGACGTTCGCGATAGCGAATTTCAGCGCGGTCATCGACAGGTAGTCCTGGTCGTTCCAGTTCTTGATATTCTGTTGTTTTATCAGCGCGAGGTAGCTGTTCACCTCCCGTTCGGCAAGCCGGTACATCTCCTCCTTCCCGCTCTCGATGTTGAACGGATAGCTTTTGCCTGCTATTTTGAGGGTTATTGCCTGTTTTGCCATTTTTTCGTTTCGTTTATTCCGTCGTCCTCTTCTCCGGCCTTCCGGCCGTTTTTCCTGGGGCCGTTTATTCGGCCTCCTGCGTCGTCGGGGCCGCCAGCGGCTGGCCCAGCAGCGCGATGCACTTGTCCACCTCCCGCATAAGACGGTTGACGCGCGCCCGCGCTTTTTCCCGGTTACGGCCTCCGCCCGCAAGCCCTTCGGTCAGCTGCATGCGCGCCAGTTCGGCATCCAGCTCCCGGACGCGTTCTTCGAGCGTGCGTTTCTCGGAGCGGAGCGTGTCGCGCTGTGCGGTCAGTTCCGCACAAAGGTCCGACAGCCTTTTGTGGTCGTCGATCAGCTGCCGCACGCGGGCTTCGATGTTCGTTATCACGCTCTTGTCGGCCATGACTTTCGGGTAAAGTTCCGGTTTACTTTTCAAAGGTACGAAAAAAACGCAAAAAAGCAAAAAATTATTTTGTGGCAATCTCCCCGTAGAGGTCGTAGTCGGCGGCCGAGGTGACCGTCACGTCGTAGAAGTGCCCGCGCAGCAGGCGGCGTTCCGAGGCGGGAATCAGGATCTCCTGGTCCACTTCGGGCGAATCGTACTGCGTGCGGCCGACATACCAGTCGCCCTGACGCGAATCTATGATCACCCGTTCGGTGCGCCCCACGCGGCGGCGGTTGTTTTCGAGCGAAATCTCGTTCTGTAAGGCCATTACGCGCTCCGCGCGTTGCTGTTTGATCGTTTCGGGAATGTCGTCGCGGAGGTTTTCGGCCGACCAGGTTCCCTCCTCCTCCGAGTAGGGGAAGACGCCCAGCCGTTCGAAACGCACCTCGCGCACGAACGCCAGCAGTTCTTCGAAATCGGCCTCCGTCTCGCCCGGATAACCCACCAGCAGCGTTGTGCGCAGCGCCAGGTCGGGGATCGCCCCGCGCAGGCGGCGGATCAGTTCCATCGCCTCGGCCTTGGTGTGGCGGCGGTGCATCGACGCGAGCTGTGCATCGGAAATGTGCTGGAACGGAATGTCGAGGTATTTGCAGATTTTCGGCTCCGAGGCCATCGCCTCGATCACCTCGTCGGGGAACCCGGCGGGGTAGGCGTAGTGGAGCCGGATCCATTCGATGCCGTCGATGCGGCACAGGCGGCGCAGCAGCTCGGCGAGCATCCGCCGGCCGTAGAGGTCGATGCCGTAGTAGGTCGTGTCCTGCGCGATGACCATCAGCTCCCGGACGCCCTGCCCGGCCAGCTTGCGGGCCTCCTCCTCCAGCTCCTCCATCGGGACGGAGACGTGTGCGCCGCGGATGAGCGGAATGGCGCAGTAGCCGCATTTCCAGTTGCAGCCTTCCGAAATTTTCAGGTAGGCGTAGTGTTTCGGGGTCGTCAGACGGCGTTCGGTGGCCAGCGCCGGGTCCTCCGAGGCTCCCAGTGCACGGACGATGCCGTCCCACGTGCGCGCGCCGAAATAGTCGTCCACCTCGGGAATCTCGGCCCGCAGTTCGTCGGCGTAGCGTTCCGAGAGGCATCCCACGACGAACAGCCGTTCGATCTTTCCGGCCTGCTTGGCCGCCGCGGCGCGCAGAATCATGTCTATCGACTCCTGCTTGGCGTCGCCGATGAATCCGCAGGTGTTGATCACCACGACCTTGGCGTCGGTGCGGTCGCTGTCGAAGAGGACCTCGTATCCGGCGGCGGCGAGCCGTGCCATCAGATGCTCGCTGTCGACGGTGTTCTTCGAACAGCCGAGCGTTATGACGTTAATTTTTTTCATGGCCGAACAATGCGTTGACGAACTCCTTCCGGTCGAAGATGCGCAGCTGGTCGATGCCTTCGCCGATGCCGATGTAGCGCACCGGGATGTGGAACTGGTCGCTGATGCCGATCACCACGCCGCCCTTGGCCGTGCCGTCGAGCTTGGTGATCGTGAGCGAGGTGACCTGCGTGGCCTGCGTGAACTGCTTCACCTGCTCGAAGGCGTTCTGTCCCGTCGATCCGTCGAGCACGAGCATCACCTCGTGCGGCGCGCCGGGAATCACTTTGCCCATGACGTTGCGGATTTTCGTCAGCTCGTTCATCAGGCCCACCTTGTTGTGCAGGCGTCCGGCGGTGTCGATCAGCACCACGTCGGCTCCGTTGGCCTTGGCCGAGGTGAGCGTGTCGAAGGCCACCGATGCGGGGTCGGAACCCATCTGCTGACGGATCATCGTCGCTCCGGCGCGGTCGGCCCACACCTGCAACTGGTCGATGGCCGCCGCGCGGAACGTGTCCGCCGCGCCGATCCAGACCTTCCGGCCCGCCTTGCCGAGCTGCGCAGCCAGTTTGCCGATGGTCGTGGTCTTGCCGGCGCCGTTGACGCCCACGACCATCACCACGTAGGGTTGACCTTCGGTGGCGTCGAGCCCGAAATTCTCCGACGAGCCGTGCGCATCCTCCATCAGCGTCGCGATCTCCCCGCGCAGGATAGATTGCAGCTCCGAGGCGTTCATGTACTTGTCCCGGGCCACGCGCTCCTCGATGCGGCGGATGATCTTCACGGTCGTCTCCACGCCCACGTCCGACGAGATGAGCACCTCTTCGAGGTCGTCGAGCACCCCGGCGTCGATCGTCGACCGGCCCGCCACGGCGCGCGCCAGTTTCGAGAAAAGCCCTGTTTTGGTCTTTTCCAGCCCGGCGGAGAGCTCCTCCTGCTGTTTCTGCGCCTGCTCCCCGGTGGGCGGCGTATCCTGTTTCTTTTTGAAAATATCGAAAAATGCCATGTCGTAAGGATTAATCCTTTGCAAAGATACGAAAAATGCAGGACGGTTCCAAAACCGGATTGCGGGCAATCTGACAAAACGTTCCGACCTCCTGAAAGTGCCGTTACGGCACCAAAGATACGAAAAATGCAGGATGGTTTCAAAACCGGATCGCGGGCAATCTGGCAAAACGTTCCGACCTCCTGAAAGCGCCGTTGCGGCGCCGAAGATACGAACAAGTCGGATGGGGCCAAAACCGAACCGCCTCCGGCGCGAAAAAAGGTTCCGACTCCTAAAAGTGTCGTCGCGACGCCGAAGATAACAAGAAAGTTTGAAAAAAAGCGTTATATTTGTCGTATATACCTGTATTGATAATGATGAAACGAACCATTCTGTTGTTGCTCGCAGCGTTGTGCTGCGCCCTGACGGCCGCCGCGCAGGACCTGATCGTCAAGACCGACGCCGCGAAAATCGAAGCCAAAGTGATCGAAATCACGCCCGAAGCGGTGCGTTACAAGCGTTTTTCGAATCCCGACGGTCCGACCTACGTGCTCCCCGTTGCGCAGATCCATTACATCCAGTATGCCAACGGCGAAAAGGAGTATTACACCAAAACCATTCCCGCGACGCCGCTGACTCCGGCCACTCCGACTGTTCCAGCCACCCCGGCCACTCCGGCTGTCCCGGAAGCGCCGGCCGTGCAGCCTGTTTCCGGAGGCCGGTACGTGCTCAAACAGTACGAAATCGGCGAACTCTACGACCAGAACGGCATCCGGGGAGTGATCTGCCAGCTTTCGGACGACCGCCAGCACGGACTGGTCGTATCGCTCGATGAAATCTACCTTCACTGGAGCGAGTTCCGCAAGCCGGACCTGCGCCTTGCGGGCGCCGACAACCGCACCGACGGGGTGGCGAACATGGAGAAGGTGGCGCAGTACATCGCTGCGAACAACCTTTCGTGGGACGATTTCCCGGCTTTCAAATGGTGCCGCGACAAGGGTGAAGGCTGGTATCTGCCGGCCATCGACGAACTGCTGACCATCGGCCACAACTACAACGGCGGCACCCGCGTACAGAACAACCGCCAGGCCCGCAACAAGTTCAACGATGCGCTCAAGGACGCCGGCGGCAAACGCATGGACCGCCTGGTCTACTATTTCTCCTCGACCGAGATGGACGAGAAGAACGCCTACACGACCCATATGGGCATCGAGCCTCCCTATGTGATCGAAATTCCGAAATACAACAAGTTCCTCGTGCGCGCCGTGCACAAGTTCTGACGCTGCGCGCAAAGACCGCAAAAAAGACGGAGGTCCGCATCGGACGCTCCGTCTTTTTTGATGCCGGCTGTCGGTCAGATGCTTTCGATCAGCGTTCGCAGTTTCGGAATGATAATCTCCCAGTCGTAGTGTTCGCGCACATAGGCCGGGCCTTTTTCGCTCATTGTGCGCCGCAGTTCCGGATCGGAGAGCAGTCTGTGCAGTTTTTTGCGGAAGTCGCGGCCGTTATTATACCACAAGCCCGCGCCGCTCAGACGGCAATGGTCCTTCATCACCTTGCTGCGCCCGTTGACCAGCAGCGGTATGCGGCTCTGCATCCCTTCGAGCATCAGTAGCGAAAGGCTCTCCATCGGCGACGGGTTGACCATCACCGTGGCGTGCCGGACGATTGCGGTTTTTTCCTCGTCGGAGACATAGCCCGTGAAAAGAATGTCCGGCGAGTCGAACTTTCGGATTTCGTTTTCGAATCCGCCGACCAATACCAGTTTGGCGTCGCCGCCGTATTTTGCCTTGCAGCGCAGGAAGTAGGGCAGCAGTTTGTCCACTTTGGCTTTGGAGACGCGCCCCAAATAGAGCACGTATTCATCCGGAAGCTCGTATTTTGCCTTTACGCCGCTCCACTCTGCCTCCGGGGCCATTTCGATACCGCAGCCGACGATGCTGTTCGGGGCCAGGAACCGTCCGAAAACGCTGCGGCACAATTGCCGTTCGGCTTCGGTGTTGAATGCGATATGCCGTACCCGGGTGAACATCGGGGCGTTGATGCAGTAATAGAGCGGCTTGTCCGGGTGCGCCATCGGGATCAGCAGGCTTTTTTCCGGAGCGACGACCGATCCCAGAACCGCTTGGGGCGTGTAGAAGTTCGCGAAGATGAACGCTGCATATTCAGCCTTGTGGCTTTCGATATAACGCAGCAGGCCCGGGGCATGGGTCGCTGTCGATTCGTAGAAAGGCCGTTCGTTTTCAATCCCCGATTTCCACTCCGGGTGCAGGAAGGACGCCGCTCGCAGCAGGTTCAGCTTTTTCAGGTATTGCCGGATACGGCGTGTGGTCTTGTATTTTTTGCGGAAGGGCCTGAATTGCTCCTGGTCGATGGGCTGCGGCTTGAAACGGCGTATGGTGACGCCGTTCCAGGAGCTGACACCTTCCGTGTAATCCTGATCCGGGTGGTTGAAGGCCCGGATGGTCGTGGTCAGCACTTCGACCTCGTAATAGGGCAGCAGCCGTTCAGCAAGCATCTGGCAGTGAACTTCTGCGCCGCCGTTGATATTTTCGCCGTAACGGACGATGATGAATGCTATTTTTTTCATAATGAGTTATAACTTGCCGAACAGCGCGAGCCACTCTTGGCCGATGCATTCCAGATCATAGCGCTCTGCGGCCTTGTAGCAGTTTTCGCGCATTCGTTTTTGCAGTTCCTCGTCGGCCAGCGCGCGGTTCAGCAGTTCCGCATATTTGCGCAGACTGTATGCCGGGACCATGATTCCGCATTCCCCGTCGCAGGTGATTTCCCGGATGCCGGAATACGAGTCGAACGACACCGGAATGGCCCCGTACTGCTGCCCCTCCATCAGGCACATGGGCAGCCCTTCGAAGTTTGAAGTCAGGCAGACGAAGGTGGCCCGGCGGTAGAAGGGCGTGACATCGTATTGATAGCCTGCGAATTCAATCCGCTGCAATTTCAACCTGCGGGCCTGCTTCTCCAGATCGCCGCGTTCTTCTCCGTCGCCGACGATCACCAGCCGCCATTCGGGATTTTGCTGCTCGATGCGCTTCCATATTTTCAGCAGCCGGTCGATGCGTTTGTGACATCGCTGGAATCGTCCGGCGTAGAGAACGATCTTCTCTTTGGGCGTTTTCGCGGGTTCCTGTGTCGGCAGCATCGGATTGAGCATCGCGGTAAGGCGTTCGCGGGGGAAATCGCAGCCGGAAAGTCCCGACCGGCGGATCTCTCGTTCGAATTCGTCGCTGTAACCCGGGCATAGCGTCACGAACCGGTCCACGTTCGAGAGCACCCGGATGTACAGTTGGGCGTAACGTTGTTCGAGTTTGCGGGTTAGCCGGTAGGCGGGCTTGCGCAGAAGTGCGTATTCCAGCCTGCGCGTCAGTGTGGGACGAGGAATTTCCGACGACTTCTTGTGCTTCAGGTCGTATACCTCCCAGAATGGCGTGTTGTGTAGGCAGAAAATGATTTTGGCCGTGGTGCGCGTCCGGATCTGCTCGAATGCGATGTCGGTGGTTGCTTGTATGAACAGGACGTCTGCCCGCTCTGTTTTCAGCGATTCGCAGAGAAAGTCGGTATTTCGGGCTCCCGAAATCCGTTTGGTGTCGGGCAGCGGACGGATGTCGAAGATTTTTCGCAGTTCTTCGGTAAGCAGTTCCGCATTCGGCTTCCAGGTATAGAGAAGTACTCTGAAGCCGTGTTTGGCAAAGAAGCGGCCCAGGTTGCAGGTTACGACTTCGGCGCCGCCTGCCGGGAATGTATAGTGATAAAAGGCGATGGTTTTGACCTGCATACTCGGAATTTAATGTTCAAAAGTAATAAATTATTTTGATATGCGCGACCGGCGGGGCTGAAAACACAAAGGGCATCCCGAAAGATGCCCTTTGTATTTAAGAGTTCGACTCTTAAAATACTTATTTCTTCTCCTCGAAGAAAGCCTTTACCTGGTCGTTGGCGATGACGCCTTCCTTGAACATGTAGGAACCGGTCTTCTCCGACTTGACCATCTTGATGCACTTGGTGAACTGCTTACCCGTGCCGGTTTTCAGTGTTGCGACTACTTTCTTTGCCATAGAGCTTCTTTACTATTTGATTTCACGGTGAACGGTAACCCGCTTGAGGAACGGATTGTACTTCTTGCGCTCCAGACGGTCGGGGGTGTTTTTCTTGTTCTTGGTGGTGATGTAACGGGACATTCCCGCAACGCCGCTCTCTTTTTGTTCGGTGCACTCGAGGATGACCTGAACTCTGTTGCCTTTCTTTGCCATTTGTTACTCGTTGTTTTTAGTACACGCTTTTGGGTGCGGCAGCTTCGCGCAGAGCGGCTGCGAGCCCTTTCTTGTTGATTGTTTTCATGCCGGCAGCGGATACCTTCAGGGTAATCCAGCGACCCTCCTGCTCGGACCAGAAGCGCTTGGTTTTCAGATTGGGACTGAATTTGCGCTTGGTCTTGTGGTGCGAGTGCGAGACGTTATTTCCCACGATCGCCACCTTGCCTGTGATTTCGCAAACTTTCATTGTTTGATTGTTTTTGGTTAAAACCCGATTAAGGGAGTGCAAATATACAACAAAACTATTTACTGGCAAAAAGAAATCAATAAAACATGCAAAATCATTGAACGGCAGCAAATGGCAGTCAATTCATTCCATTCGTCAGAAATATAATTCGGAATTTGTGAATAACTGTTTTACACGACTGTTTGCTGGTCTTGATTTGTTACCCTGTTGTTACTTTATAATAATATACGAAAAGGACTCTGAAAATCCCAATAAAAAATCCGGTAAAATTTAATCGATTCATTATTTCCCTCATATAATATGTAAATATAAAAAAACAAAATATGACAAATAATGAAATCATAAAATTGCGAAGTAAACCGACCGGTAATGGGAATCGATCCCTGTACCTCGATCTGTATTACAAAGGAGATCGTCGATATGAATTTTTGCATCTGTATCTTGTCCCCGAACGAACAAAATCCGACCGACTTAAAAACGAGGACACCCTCCAATTGGCAAATGCAATCAAATTCCAAAGAACCGCCGATTTCTTCAATGATCTATACGGGTTCCCCAGCAAAAAAAACGATGTCAATTTGATACAGTACATCGAACAGGTCAGTGATAACAAACAGAAGATCGGCAAAAACGGGGTTCCCGGTTCTCTACGGATGTTGATATACCACCTGAAAAAATACAAGGGTGATCGAATTCTGTTGAAAGATGTGGATGTCAAGTACCTGAACGGATTCGTCCGATATTTGTCTTCTGCAATATCGGCAAATTCCGGCAGACAGAAACGAACTCTCAAACAATCGACTCAACACAATATTTTTGCCTCGTTGAAGATGATTATCCATCAAGCAATCAAAGATGAATTGTTGACCCATGATCCGACTAAATCGGTGGATTCCCCGACGACTGTACAATCTCACAAAGAGTACCTGACCGAATCGGAACTCAAAAAATTGATTGCAACCCCCAGTAGGAACGAAGTTGTCAAAACTGCATTTTTATTTTGTTGTTTTACGGGATTACGACTTTCGGATGTCCGTAATCTGACGTGGAACCACATTACGACGGGATCGGACAATCAAAAGCAACTCAACTTTCGACAGAAAAAAACAAAGATCGAAAACTACATTCCCTTGTCGTACAATGCAATCTCTCAACTCCCGGAACAACATTCGTCCGATTCGGTATTCCCGTTACCTTCGGATAATGCAATCCGTGAAACCCTGAAAAAGTGGGTATCGGATTCGGGTATCGACAAACATATCACGTTCCATTGCAGTAGACACACTTGCGGAACTTTGTTGTTGAACTCCGGTGTGGACATCTATACCGTCAAGGAGATATTGGGACATACCGATATCGGAACCACCATGCAATATGCAAAGGTCGTTGACAAAACGAAACGAGAAGCAGTCAATAGCATCCCTGTCCTATATTGATCTTTGTTGAACCTGGTGTATTATCTCAAAAAGACCGGGATTGTCGTTACAGTTGACCCGTATCGAGTCGGAACAAGGTGTGACATCGAGTGTTTTAAGTAAATTGTTGCAACACGACAAAAATCGTAGGGAATAACAATAGTCGAGATTCAAAGTTCGGAGACGATTGAACCTGCAATTCAGAACCGTAAGGAAATGGCACAACATTATATCGAGGTGGGACAATTCACATCCGGGACAAAACAAATAATTCAGTTTATAGTGATTCCGTAATTCGAGTTTTTTGACGGGATTCCATCCGCAATTCAAATAGGTCAGATTCGGGAACGATTCGATCCCTGCAAACGACTCGATCCCTCGGTGGGAACAATCTATCTTCGTAATTCGTAAAGTATCGTAGGGGGAGATTTTGCCATCTTTATCGACGACGAGATCATAGGTACTGACCAGATAATCGAAGAAATTGGAATCGGGGATACGAACTCCGTATCGATAAGTTCGTTCGGTGACTTTGTAAGTAGGAAAATCCATAGGTAGATTCGTTTTTTGTATTTATCGAACGAAAAACCGGAAACATACAGAGAAGATACTGAAAGTAAAATAGTGATTTTTTGGAATATTCGGGTTAAATTTGTTCGGCAATACCCCGTTGAGTGTATTGATATTAGCAAACATTTTTATACCTTTGTGGTGTTCCCGTGAGGAACAACATATTATTGATGAAAGTGTTTTGCTTTTATCCTTGACAGGAAATCTGGTAAATTTCAAAAGGACAAGGATAACAATGACACTCGTCACTTGTATTTGGTATGTTCATATCTCAACATATCAGACAGGTGTGGGGTATTGTTTATTAGTCCTTGGGTTTACCAGAACCTCCTGTCAGATAAACAAACAACTCCACACTTTCTTTTTATACTAACCTATCACATTGGGAGTTGGGTGATACCTTAAACTTTTTAAGTTATGGTACATTTTTCTAAAAGTGGATTTTTCCACAAATCAATTCATTTATTGATGATTATGTTGACTGGATCAATTCTCTCATCTTGTAGTGGAGGATTAGTGAAAAAAGATATAATTGTCGAAGATTGTATTAAAATCCCTAAACAGGATGGGACAATAATTGTCTATACCGATGAAGATAATAACAACTATTTAGATTTAAAACTTAAAGTAGAAAATATTAAAACACTAAAAGAATCTGATATTCATCGCAATTTCCAAATTGAGATTGGATTATACGACAAAGATGATGTTGAATTAATTTACGTTGTAGATGATTTAAGTCGTGATTTTTTCACTAAAAATGAAGGGTATAAGTCTTTCGAGATATTTTCTTTGACATTAGGTAATAGCAATAGAACAAGAGAAGACCTTGAGAAAATCAAAGACGAAACCCAAAGTATTAAGATTAAGTCAAGTAAAATATTAAAAACCATAAAAAAACAGGAGGTAGAAAAACAAACTTCCCAACAACAATATCGATTCAAAGTCGAGTACACACCGATAGAAACAACAAACTATGTAAAGAAAATCGACGTAACACCCAGTTATACAACAGACAATGGTAACGCATTGCATATAGGTACAGGAAAGGAATTTGTGGATATTAACATGGTACATTTGGAAACAACTATGAGGTTAAAAGTTATTGATGCAAATGGAAATCATGTTTTATTTGATCCCGATAAAGATTATGAAAATATTGTAATACCCTTCAAAAGTGTATATGAATTTTTTTACAATGTAACTCGTGATACATTTGGAATACAAACTATGGGGACATATTTTAAAGTCCCTCAGGATGGAATGGCTGTATTGAATAAACGTATTGAAATGTTAGAAAAATACGTCAATTATGTCTGGGATTTACCACTTACAAACCAACCTATAGATACAAAAATTAAAGAAATATTGAATCGTAATTATTATGATTTAGATTTAAAAAATCATTCAATAATTGAAATATCAAGATCATATAATAAGGTAACCTACGGATTACTTGAAAATGACAAACTATTTTACAATCCTAATGATCTTCCCCAAATTGTTATAGAAAGATATCCCGATAGCATATTAGGGATTAAATTATTATTTTCCGTAGTATGTTACAAAGGAGATAAATATCCACCTGAACAAACAATAGAATCGAGGTAACAACTATTATTAATGAAAGTGTTTTGCTTTTTCCTTGACAGGAAATCTAACAGTTTTCAAGAATACAAGGATAACAATGACACTCAATTCAGAAACGGCAACAATAGTCTATATATGAATAAATTTCATCTAAGAAATCCGATATTTATACATCTCAAAATGAGATATTAAATTATATGATAATGACTGAAAATCAAAAATTAGATGCAATTCTTCGGACAATTTACAGGGATACGAATGGAATAGCAAATCAAGGATGTGTTTATCGGAATATGTCACAGATTGCACCTTTTGCCGATGTCCATGAGTGGAGGAATCTTTTGATAGATTTAAATAAACATGGATATATTGAATTGTACAATAATCAGATAGCAAAGTTTTCATTAACAAAATATGGTTTAGAATTCTGTAAAACATCATCGTTCTCAAAACCTAACGTACCGATAATCAAACAAATGTAATCTACAAGTGAATATCAATAGCAATTCCAATTCGTTTCATTTTTTGAATTGATATTCACAACAAAAATCAATTGAAAAACCGAGAAAAATTCGTCAAAAAATGATTGATTTTTCTCGGTTTTTCTTGTAATTGTATATTTGTTTACACCCCCTCAACGAGTGTATTCAACTCCTCGATAAGAGGACTACGGACTACTCCTATCGAATTGTTTTGCATCAATTCTTTGGTTTGACGTTTGATTTCCGAACGTTGTCGTTTATCCAGTCTCCCTGTGTTGTATTGTTGGTCCAATTTTTTGAAGAACTCGTTCATCCCTCCCTGTTGTTCGACCAACAATAATATTCCGATTTTGTTCAAGTCTCTAATCCCTTTGCAATCGGTAATGTCGATCTCATATTCATTTTGCTTGACAATCTTTCGGTATTCCGATTTCCAGTAATCGACAATTCGATTGTAAAATTCGACATCATACAACATCGGAACAGTCACCTTGTTCACTTTGAAAATTTGTTTGATGCGATTTTTCAAACGAAGTTCATACCGCAATAAATTTTTGTTTTGATATTCCGGTGGAACGTAATCTTTGCGATTGGTTGTTTCCTTGATCTTGTCGTAGAACACCAATTGTTTTTTGTCGGAGACCGAACTGTAATACAATCCTTCGACCCCCTTGTAGAACATCTGTTCCAAACGTTTGTAGTAAGGTAAGTTCCCCAAATGATAGAAATAAGATTCCGGAGGATAGGTAACATCGAAATTGTATGCAACATCCATCCGGGAAACGGTTGCATTGTTCAACGAGATATGCAACGTGTCAGACAATTTTTCAAATGCAAGTCGGGTGTCAGTCCTCGTAAAGTTGACAATATTGTTCCCGTAAAGGAACTTGCAAAGACTGCCGTTGCCGATGGATACTCCTTGTGTCGTTGTTCGGATAGTCAGGTTGTCAATATGGGAGGTATATGTGGTTCCATATCGGGATGTGGTTGTATCGACATTCAGATCACGAGTAACCGTCTTGACAAAATTCAATTGGTGGGTATCAATCGATTTAAGATTTATATTGATAGTATCGAACATGATTCAAACAAATATTTTGTATTAAAAACAATATTAATATGTGCAACGGATTCGTCGGAGGTCATCGAGTAATTCCCGGTACAAATCCACTGCATGATATTGATGTTGTTCGTCATGGTCGTTCGATACGTTGATTTATAATATATATTCGTCATCGTACTCCTCCCTTATTTTTCAAATTATACAACGTTGCTTTTTGCTGTGTTTCTTCGACGGTATCCTGTCGGTTCTGCAACAACCAATTCTCTACCTCCTCCTTGTCGAAGAAGATTTTTTTGCCGTTCGGTTTATGAAACGGGATCACCCGTTCACTGGTCAGGTGATACAAGTAGTCTTTACTCAATCCGTACATCAACGATACTTCGTCGGGTGTCAATACGGTTTTGTTGTTCAACAACAACAATTGTTTGATTTGTTGCAATTCATTTCTCAATGTAACATGTGCCATAACTATTTTATTTTTTAAATTATTTAATAATATTATTCTACTGATTTCTTGTTTGTTTATAGATTATATCATCGGTTTTTGCTTTTGATTAAAAAATTGCAACAAAAAAATCCCCAACCAGTCAAGGTTGAGGATTTGTAAGAATCTATGCATTAATATCTTATATCTGTGAAAAAATCATTGAAATTAGATATTTTTGTTACCAGTTTGTTACTCTAAATACGTTGTTTTAAGTATAATCAATTGATTATCAATTAAAAGATTGAATATATGCAAAAATATACAACCTTTTCGGCAAATAGCAAAAGCGGCCGTCTTTTTTTTCGGCCGGAGTGCTTATTCGGCCCGCATTTGCGCCATTCTGCGGGGGCGTCAGCGGAGACCGCGCTCCGGGGGGGGCATGACGGGCGGTTCGTTCGTGGCTGGAGGCGTTTAATTTCCGTTCAGGCAGTCGCGCAGCAGGCCGATGGCGGTCATGCGCACCTCGTTGCCGGCTTCCTTGCGCCCGGCAATGGCGACCAGCTCCGGCACGCTCTCCTCGCCCAGCGCCGTGATGCGCTCCATCAGCTGATCCGGCACCGGCACCTTCTTCTTGACGTAATCGCTCAGCCATTTGCACAGGAACTTTGCGTCGTCAAACTGCTCAAAGTAATCGCCGGGCGTGCGGCCGCTGAGCCAATCGCAGGGTTCGTTGAG
>ERZ857840.753-NODE-753-length-43083-cov-3.820280_pt1 | contig 43083 bp, 47 predicted proteins | sample MGYA00519760_ERZ857840 | MGnify/ENA primary metagenome ERZ857840 (study PRJEB31778, sample SAMEA3449371) | human gut metagenome | biome: human gut; feature: human-associated habitat; material: faeces | place: United Kingdom | collected 2010/2012 ... | reverse complement strand
TCTCGCTCGGTGCCGATATTTCAATGGTGCCAATAGGCACAAAGGTAGGCACGGCGCTTACCAAAACACGGCGCTTGGGACTTATTTTACCTGTTGCTTTTATTTTGGGCTTCTCGGTTACGGTTGCCGAGCCCGATTTGCAGGTGCTGGCTGCCACCGTGCCGCATATAAACAGCGCGGTGCTGCTTATAACCGTGGGAATAGGCGTGGGCTTTTTTCTTACGGTGTGCATGCTGCGCATTATAACCGGAATAAACCTTCGCCGTTTGCTTATAGTGTTTTACGCGGCGGTATTTGTGCTTGCCGCCTTTACTGATCCCGAATTTTTAAGTATCGCCTTTGATTCCGGCGGCGTTACCACAGGACCGATGACCGTGCCGTTTATACTGGCGCTCGGCATAGGCGTTTCAAACATCCGAAGTGATAAAAAGGCTGAAGCCGACAGCTTCGGGCTTGTAGCGCTGTGCTCGATAGGTCCTATTATCGCGGTAATGTTTTTGGGGCTTTTTTATCCGGCTCAAAGCGCGGATACTCAAATCACCGCCGCGCAGTATGCCGATACCGCGCATATAGGAAGCACATATCTGCGCTCGCTGCCGCATACGCTGCTTGAAACTGCGGTTTCGCTTTTACCTATTGCGGCGGTTTTCGTTATATTCAATGCCTTTTCACTGAAGCTGACAAAGCGCAGCTTTGCAAGGATATGCTTCGGTATTTTTTATACATATGCGGGATTGGTGCTTTTTCTGACCGGCGTAAATGTCGGCTTTTCACCCCTCGGAACGGTTTTGGGCAGCGAGCTTATGAACAGCAGGGCAGCAGCCTTCGCCGTGCCGCTTGCCATGGTATTCGGCTGGTTTATAATATCGGCGGAGCCTGCCGTTGCGGTGCTTGAAAAGCAGATCGAAGAGGTAAGCGCGGGCGCTATTCCGGGCAAGGCCATAAAATTAAGCCTTTCGGCGGCGGTCTGTGTTGCTATGGGGCTTTCCATGATAAGGGTCTTGACCGGTATTTCGGTGCTTTGGTTTTTGCTTCCGGGCTACGCCGCGGCTTTGATCCTTTCGTTTTTTGTGCCGGATATTTACACGGCTATCGCCTTTGACTCGGGCGGCGTGGCATCCGGTCCTATGACTGCGACCTTTATGCTGCAGTTTTTTATAGGTGCATCGGGCGCTACGGGCGGCAATATATTGAGCGATGCCTTCGGGGTTGTCGCACTGGTTGCTATGGTGCCGCTTATATCCATTCAGGCAGTGGGGCTTATATATAAAAAGCGCGAAGCAGTTACGGAGGAAACGCGCGAGGAATACGGCGACTTCGATATTGTTGAGCTTTGGGAGGTAGAAGAAATATGAACTATATTATTTCTGTTTGCCGCCCCGAGGCTGCGGCAGTTTTCGGCGATATTTGCTCGGAGCTTTGCCTGCCGTTAAGCATTAAGCTGTACGGCAGGGGAACGGCGGTTCAAAGTATGCTTGATATTTTGGGTATAGAAAGCGCCGAAAAGCGCGTGTTTATAACCGTTGCCGACAGGGAAAAAACCAAGCAATTGATAAAAGAGCAAAGAAGACGCATGTTTATAGGCGTACCCGGTCACGGGATAACCGTTGCCGTACCGATCAAAAGCGTGGGAGGGGGAAAAACCTTGGAATTTTTAAGCGGAGGAAGCGAGAGCGCAAAATACGCGCCGCAGCAGGCTTATCCTTATGAGCTTATTGTGGCAATAGCCAACGAGGGAAGAACCGACCTTGTTATGAACGCCGCAAGAGCTGCCGGTGCCGCCGGCGGAACGGTGCTGCACGGAAAGGGCACCGGCGGCAAGGCGAAAAAGGCGTTTTACAATGTATCTATAGCCGATGAAAAGGAAGTCATCCTAATAGTTTCAAGGTCGGAGCAAAAATCCGATATTATGCGCGCGATAATCGAAAACGCAGGTCCCGGAACGGCCGCGGGCGCAATTGTTTTTTCACTGCCCGTAAGCGAGGCTGCGGGATTCGGAATGTTTGAAGATACAAGCGGTGAGGAAAAATGAATTACATTATAGATCCGAAGGTGTTTTCCGCCGTTTTTACGGTGCCCGCCGCCGTTGCGGACAAGCACCTGAAGCTTGCGCGCGGAGAGCATATAAAGGTGCTGCTTTATATTATGCGGAATATGTCGGCAAATCCCGATAACGCCGAGATTGCCGCCGCCGCGGGGCTTTCGGAATACGAGGTGGAGGAGGCGCTGCTTTACTGGGCGGGCGCGGGGATATTGCTGCCCGACGGGAGGTCCGCCGAAAAGACGGAAATTAAAGCCCCTGCCGTAAAGCAAAACGCCAAGCCTGACCGTGCGGATGTTGCACGGCGCGGCGCGGAGGATGAAAAAATACGCTACCTGCTGACCGAAACGCAGATGAAGCTCGGCAGGAATCTAAAATCCAACGAATCAAGTACGCTTGTTTGGCTTTATGACGATTTGGGGCTTGATGTTTCGCTGATACTTATGATAGTGCAGTACGCCGCGGCTCACGGCAAGCCGCGCATCGGCTTTATTGAATCCACCGCGACCGACTGGGTAAACCGCGGGATTGACACAATAGCCGAAGCCGATAGGGAGCTTAATAAAATGGCTATGAGCGAGCAGGCGTGGGGCATAGTATGCTCCTCGTTCGGGCTTGAAAAGCGAAAGCCCAGCAAAAACGAGCTGAAGCTCTCGCTTATGTGGACGGACGAGTGGAAAATGTCCCGCGAGATGCTTACTGCGGCATATAACGCCTGCGTGGACTCGATATCGAAATTTGATATGAAATATGTTTCCAAAATATTGGAAAACTGGCACGAAAAGGGCTATAAAACGCCCGATGATATTGAAGAAAAGAAAAAAAACGACAACACAGAAAGCGAAAGCTTTGCTACTTACGATTTGGATTTGTTTGAAAAAATGATTAACAGTAATTTAAGGTGACAGGTAATGATTATTAAAGAGGATGTTTACAAAAAGGCATTTGAGGCAAAAAAAAATGCCCTGCGCGAAAAACAGACCCTGCGCGAGGCGGCATCGGCTGCGGCGTATAATGCAGAGCCGAGGCTTACCGAAATCGACCGTTCATTATCGTCAATCGGCGCGTCGCTTGCCATTGCGGCGCTGTCGGGCGCGGATGTTACGAATCTTAAAAAGCAATCCGAGGCGCTCACTCGCGAAAAAAAAGTGCTGCTTGATAAATTCGGAGTGCGGGATATAAAGTACGATTGCCCGCTCTGCTCGGATACCGGCTATGTTAACGGCAGGATATGCAGCTGCGTAAAGCATTTGGTCGCGGCTTTTATTGCCGAGGAAATGAGCGAGGAAATGCCGCTGGGCACATCCCGCTTTGATAATTTTGATTTAAAATACTATCCCGATAAGGACACAAAGGACGGCAACCCGCGCTGCATAATGACGAAGTTATTCAAGACCTGCTATGAATATGCGTTTGAATTTGACCCGAAGACCTCGGGTAATCTTTTGTTTATGGGAGGTGTGGGACTCGGCAAAACCCACTTGACTCTCGCAATGGTCGGCAAGATTATAGAAAAGGGGTTTGTCCCGGTTTACGGCTCGGCGGAAAATCTTTTTTCGCAAATAGAAAAGGAAAAATTTACGGACGGAAACCGCGGCGCATATGACGCCATGATAAAAAGCGACCTGCTTGTAATAGACGACCTGGGAGCGGAAATGGCGACTCCGTTTTCAAAATCGGCGCTTTACAATCTTGTGAACACCCGCTTGCTTGCAAACCGTCCTATGATAATAAACACCAATCTTACAATAAAAGAAATCGAAGTGCGCTATACGCCGAGAATATCCTCGCGGCTTATAGGCAGCTTTTACGCGTATAAATTTATAGGCCCCGATATACGGCAGCAAAAGGCTGTTGAAAAAATGGGGAAATAAGGGGTAATAACTTTTGGGTATAAAAAAATATGCCGCAGGGGAATATGCCGTTGCGGTTATAGGCGGGGGTCATGCAGGAATCGAGGCGGCTCTCGCGGCGGCAAGACTCGGCTGCAAAACAATTATGTTTACAATAAGCGTTGACTGGATCGGCAATATGCCCTGCAATCCGTCAATAGGCGGCACGGCAAAGGGGCACCTTGTAAGGGAGATTGACGCGCTCGGCGGCGAAATGGGTAAGGCTGCGGATAAAAATACGCTGCAAAGCCGTATGTTGAACCTCGGCAAGGGCCCTGCGGTGCATTCTCTGCGCGCGCAGATCGATCGCCGCGCCTACAGCGGGTATATGAAGCACACGGTCGAGCTGCAGGAAAATCTTGATGTCAAGCAATGCGAAATTACCGATATATACTCTGATAACGGCATATGGCACTGTATAACAAAGCTCGGCGCGGATTATTCCTGCCGCACCGTAATTCTTGCAACGGGAACATTTCTTGAGGGCAGAGTGTATGTGGGTGAGGTGAATTACCCGTCGGGTCCCGACGGCAATTTCCCCGCAACGGAGCTGGGGCTTTCGCTTAAAAGGCTGGGGCTTCCGCTGCGCCGCTTTAAAACGGGAACGCCCGCGCGCGTGCTTAAAAGCAGTATAGATTTTTCCGATACGGAGGTGCAGAAGGGGGACGAAACCGTCACACCCTTCAGCTTTTCAACCGATACTCCTCCCGAAAATACCGTTGTCTGCCATATGTCGTACACAAATGACGAGACAAAGCGGGTAATACTCGAAAACATAAACCGCTCGCCGCTGTATGCGGGCGTTATCGAGGGGGTAGGTCCGCGCTACTGCCCGAGCATTGAGGATAAAATAGTCCGCTTTGCGGATAAAAAGCGTCACCAGTTTTTCATTGAGCCGTGCGGTGCCGAAACCGAGGAAATGTATTTGCAGGGGCTTTCCTCATCACTTCCGGAAGAGGTGCAGACTGCGCTTTACAAAACCGTTCCCTGCCTTAAAAACGTTAAAATAATACGCAATGCCTACGCCATTGAGTACGATTGCGTAGACCCGCTTGCAATGCGGGCTACTCTTGAAATGAAGAATTACCCCGGGCTTTACGGCGCGGGGCAGTTTAACGGCTCTTCGGGCTACGAGGAGGCGGCGGCGCAGGGACTTGTTGCGGGAATAAATGCAGCCTTAAAGGTCAAGGGCAATAAGCCGCTTGTGCTTTCGCGCGCGTCCTCATATATCGGAACACTGATAGACGACCTGGTAACCAAAGGCTGTTCAGACCCTTACCGCATGATGACCTCGCGCAGCGAATACAGGCTGCTTTTGCGGCAGGATAACGCCGACGAGCGCTTAATGCCGATAGGGCATAAATTAGGTCTTATAAGTGAAGAAATTTATTCCGAATTTTTAAAGCGTGAGGAACAGAAAAACGCGGAAATCGAGCGTTTAAACACGGTGTTTTTAGCCCCGGGCGAAGAAATTAACGCTCTGCTTGAAAGCGCAGGCACTGCGCCGCTTACTACAGGCATTCGTATGTCCGAGCTGATAAAGCGCCCGCAGGTAAGCTATGATATGTTAGCCCCGTTTGATAAGGAAAGACCCCCTCTTTCGCGCAGTGTGCGTGAAAAGGTTGAGGTGGAAATAAAGTACGAGGGCTACATAGCGCGGCAAAGGGCGCAGGTAAACGAAATGCTGCGGCTTGAGGGTAAGAAGATTCCCGAAAATATAGACTATAACGACGTTTACGGCTTGCGGCTTGAGGCGCGCGAAAAGCTCGATAAGGTGCGCCCGTCGGATATCGGTCAGGCTTCGCGCATTTCGGGGGTAAGCCCGGCGGACGTTTCGGTGCTGCTGATATATCTTTCAAAATAAGGGGTTTTAATTTATGCTGAAAAAGGGTAAACTTTATATAATAGGGGATAGCTACTCAACCTTTGAGGGCTGCATACCGGAGGGCTTTGCCGCATGGTATTTTTCGGGTGGGACTGACGCTACCGACGTCACCGAAAAAAACGAAACATGGTGGCATATGTTAATAAGCAAAACGGGCATGCCGCTGCTTTTAAACAACAGCTGGTCGGGCACTACAATATGCAACACCACATACGACGGCGCGTACTGCCCCGACACCTCGTTTATAGGCAGGTTTGATAAAGCGGCGGCGGAGCTTGCAAAAAATCCGCCCGAGGTGCTCATTATCTTCGGCGGCACAAACGACAGCTGGTCGGGCGCGCCTGTGGGAAGCCTGCAGTGGGAGAACTGGACAGACGAGGATTTAAAAAAGGTGCTGCCCGCATTTTGCTATTTGCTTTGCAGGGTAAAAAAAGTGCTGCCGAATACGCAGACGGCGGTAATAATAAATACCGAGCTTAAAGCCGAAATTGAAAGCGGACTGACAGCCGCCTGTGAAAAGCAGGGAACGGAATATATTAAGCTTGAAAATATAAGCAAGCAGAACGGTCACCCCGATAAAGAGGGTATGAGGCAGATATGCAGTCAGGTTTTAAAGCATTTTTTATAAAGAGGAAAAATTGATATGAAGCTTTCGGAAATACATATACGCGACCCGTTTATTCTGCCGTTTGAGGGGAAGTATTACCTATTCGGCTCGCCGGGTAAATATGCCTGGCAGGGAGCGGCGGGCTTTTGGTGTCATATATCCGAAGACCTAAAAAACTGGTCTGAGCCGATAAAGTGCTTTGATATTCCCGAAGGCTTTTGGGCAACCGATAATTTCTGGGCGCCCGAGGTACATTATTATAACGGGCGGTTTTATATGTTTGCATCCTTTATTGCAAAGGGTCATATGCGCGCGGTTCAGGTATTGGCGTCGGACAGACCCGAAGGACCTTATGAAATCTGGAGCTGCCCGCTTACGCCTAATGATTGGATGTGCCTTGACGGAACGCTTTATGTGGAAAACGGAGTGCCTTATATGATATTCTGCCACGAATGGACGCAGGTTACGGACGGCGAAATGTGTATATTAAGACTTTCTGACGATTTGAAAAAGCCTGTAGGGCAGCCCAAAGTGCTTTTTAAAGCGTCAGAGCCTGAGTGGGCTTCTTCTAAGAAACACGGCGGCTTTATTACCGACGGCCCGTTTCTTCATAAATGCGCAGACGGCAGATTGATAATGATATGGTCCAGCTTTGATAAAAACGGCTATGTTGAGGCGGTAGCTTATTCTAAGGACGGCACCGTAAACGGCGAATGGGCGCATTGCGAAAAAACAATGTCTGCCGTAAACGGCGGCCACGGAATGATATTTAAGAGCTTTGACGGAAAATTGAATTTTGTAATGCATTATCCGAATGAGCCTTACGGCGCGGAGAGAGCCCAAATAACTGAAATCAAAGAAATACCCGAAGAGCCATACCTGTGCGTATAATAATTATGTAAAAATTCACATTATTTATACGGCATTTCAAATTGCTTAAAGGAGTAATTATGTTAAAGCTTTTGCGCCTTTTAAAAAATTATGAAAAGGAATGTATATTGGGGCCGCTCATTAAGCTGATAGAGGTTATTTTTGAGCTTACCGTGCCGCTTGTTGTGGCGAAAATAATTGATAACGGCATAACGGCGGGGGATAAGCCCTATATTTTAAAAATGTGCGGCGTGTTGGCGCTTTTTGCGGTAGGCGGGCTTTTGTGCGCAATTGTGGCGCAGTATTTTTCGGCAAAGGCGGCGGTAGGCTTTGCAACCGATATTAGAAGTAAGTTATTTTCGCATATAGAAAAGCTTTCGTTTTCGCAGCTTGATTCGCTCGGCGCGTCAACCCTTATAACAAGACTCACGGGGGATATTAACCAGGTGCAGACGGGTACAAACCTTACTCTGCGCCTTGTTTTGCGTTCACCGTTCGTGGTTTTCGGCGCGGTTATAATGGCGTTTACCGTAGACTCCGGCTCGGCGGTGGTATTCACGGTTGCCGTGCCTGTGCTGGCAGCGGTTGTGTTTGCGGTAATGCTTGTTTGTATTCCGCTGTATAAAAAGGTGCAGCAGCGGCTGGACGGCCTGCTCGGTAAAACACGCGAAAACCTGCTCGGCACGCGCGTCATAAGGGCGTTTTGCAAGGAAAACGAGGAGATTTCCGATTTTGATACCAAAAATGAGCTTTTGAACAATATGCAGATAAAGGTCGGAAAAATATCGGCAATCATGAATCCCGCAACCTTTGCGCTTGTAAATTTCGCGGTTATAGCGCTTATATACACAGGCGCTCTGCGCGTGGGCTCCGGCAAAATGAGCGGCGGCGATGTGGTAGCGCAGTATAACTATATGTCGCAAATTTTAATTGAGCTTATAAAGCTTGCAAGCCTTATTATCAGCGTTACAAAATCGGTAGCCTGCGGAAACCGTATTCAGGCGGTGCTTGATATTAAGCCCGAAATGCAATCGGGTACTGTGACCGACGGCGAAAAGCATGACTGCTCTGTAGAGTTTAAAAACGCTACACTTTGCTACGGCAGCGGCGAAAGCGCGCTTGATAATATAAATTTAAAGCTTGAGCGCGGCAAGACCTACGGAATAATTGGGTCAACAGGCTCGGGTAAAACCTCGCTTATAAACCTTATTCCGCGGTTTTATGATGTAACCGACGGCAGCGTTTCGGTAGACGGGCAGGATGTAAGGGATTACGATACTGACGCTCTACGCGCAAAAATAGGCGTTGTACCGCAGAAAAAGGTGCTTTTTAAAGGTACTGTAAGAGATAATATTTTAATGGGCAGCGAAAACGCGACAGATGATGATATCTGGCAGGCGCTGACCGCCGCGCAAGCAAAAAATATGGTTAAAGAAAAGCAGGGTCAGCTTGATTACGAGCTTGAGCAGGACGGCAGAAACCTATCGGGCGGGCAAAAGCAAAGGCTTACCATTGCGCGCGCGCTTGTGCGCCGCCCCGAAATTTTAATACTTGATGACGCTTCAAGCGCCCTTGACTACGCTACAAGCGCCGCTTTGGATACAGCGCTGCGCTCGCTTGAATTTAGACCCACCGTAATAACCGTTTCGCAGCGCGTTTCGGCTATCAAAGGTGCCGATATGATAATAGTGCTTGACGAGGGGCATATAGCGGGCACGGGCACTGATAAAGAGCTTAAGGAAAATTGCGAGGTATACAGGGAAATATGCGCGTCCCAGCCTGACGTGGAGGAAGAGCAATGAAAAACAAATCTGTTTTAATGCGGGTTGTGTCCGATATAGGGCGGTCAAGAGCGCTTATAGCGGTTTCACTGCTGCTCTCTGCCGCAAGCGTGGTGTTTAACCTGTATATTCCCGTGCTGGTAGGCGACGCGATTGACGGAATGATCGGCGGCAAGGTAGATATGGCGGTAATCACGCCCGCTCTTATTAAAATTTTCATCTGCGCGGCGGCGGGCGGCGTTTTGCAGTGGATAATGAGCATTATCAATAATAAAATTGCATACGATACCGTTAAAAACATTCGCAGCCGCGCGTTCAGCCATATACAAAGGCTGCCCGTGGCGTATATCGACAGCCACCCCTACGGTGATATTGTAAGCCGTGTTATAGCCGATGCCGAGCAATTTGCCGACGGACTTATTTTAGGCTTTTCGCAGCTTTTTACGGGCGTTATAACAATAGCCGTAACGCTTATCTTTATGCTGACGATTTCCCCGGTTATAACACTTATTGTGGTGGTACTCACGCCGATTTCGCTTTTTACTGCGCGGTATATTGCAAAAAGCACCTACGATATGTTTAAAAAGCAGAGCGAGACCAGAGGCGAGCAGACCGCGCTTATAAACGAAATGATTCAGAACCAAAAAACCGTTCAGGCGTTTTCCTATGAAAAAAGGGCTAACTACCGCTTCGGCGAGGTAAACGAGCGGTTAAGAAAATATTCGCTGCGTGCGGTATTTTTTTCATCCCTTACTAACCCCACAACACGGTTTATAAATAACCTTATATATGCGGCGGTGGGGCTTTCGGGCGGATTTTTCGCAATAAAGGGCATGCTTACCGTAGGCGGCTTTGCCAGCTTTTTAGCCTACTCAAACCAGTATACAAAGCCTTTTAACGAAATATCGGGCGTTGTAACCGAGCTGCAAAACGCGCTTGCCTGCGCATCAAGGCTTTTTGAGCTGATTGATGAAAAGCCTGAAATTTCGGATGCGGGTAACGCAGAACTTGAAAACCCGCGCGGAGACGTTTCGTTCAATGATGTTGCTTTCTCTTACAATAAGGATAAAAAGTTTATAAGCGGCTTTGATTTTTCAGCCCCCGCGGGCAAAAAAATAGCCGTGGTAGGCCCCACGGGGTGCGGCAAAACCACGTTTATAAATCTGCTTTTAAGGTTTTACGATGTTGACGGCGGCTCAATCACCGTGGACGGAACGGATATAAGAGACATTACCCGCCGCAGCCTGCGCGAGCATTTCGGAATGGTCTTGCAGGATACCTGGATTAAAAACGCCACGGTGCGGGAAAACATTGCTTTCGGCAAGGCGGACGCGACCGATGAGGAAATCATAGCCGCGGCAAAGGCGGCGCGCGCGCATGGGTTTATTAAAAGGCTTGAAAAGGGCTACGATACCGTTATTGCGGATGATGACGGATTATCAGAGGGCGAACGCCAACTTTTGTGCATAGCGCGCGTAATGCTTTTAAAGCCGCCCATGCTCATACTTGACGAGGCAACATCTTCAATAGATACCCGCACCGAAATAAAGGTGCAGGACGCTTTTACTCGGCTTTTGGAGGGCAGGACCTCATTTGTTGTGGCGCACAGGCTTTCAACAATACGCGACGCCGACTGCATACTCGTTATGAAGGATGGCAGGGTTTACGAGCAGGGCAGGCATGAGGAGCTGCTCAAAAAGAACGGCTTTTACGCGGAATTATATAACAGCCAGTTTGCGCATAAAAATATATAGACAGTGTTTTATGGGGGTTGAGGTAATGAAAAAACCGTTGATTTTGACATTTAGCGTTTTCATGGCTTTGCTGCTTTGCGGCTGTACATCATATTGCTATGAAGATACCGTGAGCGATATGGAAATTATGTACGGCAGCTATTTTATGTTCTTTTTAAAATACAATCCCGACGGTGCGGCGGTGTCCCATTATAAATGGGATGGCGACCCTGAAAAAACCGATATAGTGATTCCCGAAAAATACGGCAAGCAAAAGATAAAGTGCCTAGGCGGTTATTTTGGCAAGGGTGTGCCTTCGCCGTTTTTTATTGATTGCAGCTCCTATCTCGGTATAAAGAGCGATGTGGACGAAACGGTAGGAAGCCTGACGACCTCAATGGATCCGTCAATGATTGAGCCGGGTACAAAGGTTGTATATACCGATTTCACTATACATTTAAGTAAATATATTGAGAAAATTTATGCCCGCGCGGATGCGACCGAATATACGGTTAAGGGCGAGAAAATCGCGTATTGCCCGCGGGTCAGCATTATTTGCGATGAGGATAACAAGACCTTTTATTCAAAGGACGGAAAGCTGTATTACAGACAGGACGATACGCTTGTGGACGGCTTTAATTATGCCCAGTGAAATCAATATCAAAGGTGATAACACAGAAATAGGTTTTGTCAATGCTTTTGGCTGCGTCGGATATCCGCTGACGCAGCTCTTCTTTTCGGTTTTCGTATTCGGGCGGAATGACCGCGTCGAAAATAAGGTTTGTGCGCTTATCGGATAAGGGAGTCATCCTGAAATCGTGCAGCGACATATTTTCATCGATTTTTTTAAGCTCTGCAGTCATAGCCTCGCGCGCGGTATTTACTGCGGGGCTGTTTGTATCTATAGGATCCATGTGTATTACAAGCTGAATATTATATTTTTCGTTTATCAGCCTTTCGCACAGATCCGCCTGTTCATGGCATTTTACAAAGTCGGAATCCTGCGGCACCTCAACATGAACCGAGGCAAACTGTCTGCCTGGGCCGTAATTGTGCACCATAAGGTCGTGTATTCCTATAAATCCCTCAAACGACAGCACGGTGTTTTTAATTTCCTCCACCGTGTCCTCATCGGGTGGATTGCCCAAAATCAGATTGAGCGTATCTCTGCCGGTTGCAAAGCCCGAATACAGTATAAACAGCGATACCAGCAAGCCCATTACCGCGTCTAAATTAAAGGGCAGCTTAAAGCAGAGCGACACCGCAACCGATAAAAGGATGGCTCCGGTTGACATAATATCATTAAGTGAATCGAGCGCAGTCGCCTTAAAAACGCCCGATTCGACCCTTTTGAAAAGCTTTCGGTTGAAAATATACATCCAAAACTTAATAAGCATTGAAACGGCAAGCACTGCTATTGCGTACGCCGAATAGACGGGCGCTGCATCCCCCTTTATAATTGCTTTCAGCGAGGATTCTAACAACTCCGCGCCGACTAGGAGTATCAGCACCGCCACAATAAAGGCGGACATATATTCCATTCTGCCGTGACCGAAGGGGTGATCCTTATCGGCGGGCTTTCCCGCCATTTTAAAGCCTATAAGCGTTATAACGGAAGAGCCCATATCGGACAGATTGTTAAGTCCGTCCGCCGTAATAGAAATACTCGCGGTAAGAAGTCCTACCGCGATTTTTGTTATGCATAAAATTAAGTTGCAGAAAATTCCCACGCCGCCGCTCAAAGTTCCGTAGCTTTTGCGCACGGCGGGATTTTCGGTATCGCCGCTGTTTTTAACAAACAGCCTTATTAAAAGCCTTGTCATTTAAAGCTTTGCTCCTTTAGCGCCCTTTGCACCGAAGGAAACGCCCGATAAAATATTGGTGTCAATAGTAAAGGTAAGGTTTTCGCGCTCGCGCTGGCGGCGGAAGGCAACCTCTGCCAAGCGGTCAATCATATCGGTGTATTTAAGCCCCGTAGCCTCCCACAAATAAAAAGCGAGAGAGCCGGGTATGGTGTTAATTTCGTTGGCGTAAACCTTATTTGTATCGCAGTCTATCATAAAATCGATTCTTACAACGCCGCTTGCGTTTATCGCCTTGAATACGTCGCAGGCGAGCTTTCTTATTTCTTCCGATTTATCATCGGGCAAATCGGCGGGGATTTTTCTGCCGAGCGACGCCATACCCTTGCTGCCGCCCTTTGAGCCGGACATATATTTATCCTCATACGAAAGGATTTCGTCGTGCATAAAGGGCTCCTCGCAAACGCTGGCGGTGCATTCGTCCGCGTCGCCTAAAACCGAGCAGTTTATCTCACGCAGATTGGTAATTGCGTGCTCGGCAAGTATTCTGTCGGTAAACGAGGCGGCAAGGGTTATAGCGCTGTCAAGCTCATCGGCGGAATTCACCTTTGTAATGCCTACGCTTGAGCCTAAATTTACGGGCTTGATTATAAGCGGAAAGCCTATTTTTTCGGTAATTTCGGCGGTAACGGCCGCCTTATCGGTCATATACTCGCGCGAACGGAAGGTAACGCATCCGAGCACCGGCAACCCCGCGCTTTTAAGCACCTCTTTGAATACCGCTTTATCCATTCCCACGGCGGCGGAAAGTATATCACAGCTGATATAGGGCAGACCTAAAAATTCAAAGTAGCCCGCCATTGTTCCGTCCTCACAGTTGGTGCCGTGAACGACGGGGAAGGCTAAATCAACCTGTACATCCTTTTTCTTTGAGAAAAGCCCGCTGTTTAAGTATTTCATAAATACGCTGCCGCCCTGCTTTATAAAGGTAACAGGCTCCGCAACCTTTAAAAGTGCGGGTAAATCTCTGTAATTTTCAATGGTGAAAAGGTTTTCGCCCGTGTACATTTCGCCGTTTTTGGTAACGTATACAGGCGTAACATCATATTTTTCGCGGTTTATTGCGCGCATTGCCTGCACAGCAGATATAATTGAAACCTCGTGCTCAACCGAGCGACAGCCGAAAAATACCGCAATATTGGTTTTCATTATTTACAACCCCATTTAATTCAAATAGTTATCAGGCAGATCGTTTTCAAGCAGAACCACCGTGTTTTTATCCGCAAAACCGCTGTATATTTCCATAGCTTCCTTAAAGCTGGCAGCCACAAAGAGTTTATCCTCGGGGAAATGCTGCGACATAGCGCCCTCTTTAAGGGGAGCGGAGCGGTTAATGCCCACGAATATAATTATATCACATATTTTCGCCGCTTCAAGCCCCAATGCAAAGTTGCAGTCGTGCTCGCGTGTGCCGAGCTCAATAAGCCCGGGTGTTATTACTACCTTTTTCATATTGTCAAAACGTGAAAGCACGTGCAAGGCTTCAATTGAGCCTTCGGGGTTTGCATTATACGCGTCGTCAATAAGGGTAGAACCTGCAACCGACTGTTTAATTTCAAGCCTGTGTTCTGTAGGCTTAAGGGAAGACACGGCAAAGCGTATGTTTTCGGGGGTAACGCCCAGCTTATAGCTTAAAGCCGCCGCACCCGCAATATTTAGTATATTGTGCAGTCCCAAAAGGCGGGTGGAAAGCCGAACTTCGCTGTCTCCGAGGTTAAGTGTGAAATCCGAGCCGTTTTTGCCGTAGCAAATATCGGTTGCCTTAAAATCAAAGCTGTCTGTTCCGTAAACGCTGTAAAGCGTTTTATCAATGCGGCTTATAAGCTCCTTACTGTCGCCGTTTACAAACATTTCGCCGCCGTTATTCAGAACCTCGGTCGCCAGCTCAAACTTGGTTTTAAAAACATTGTCCACCGTTTTAAAGGTATCAAGGTGCTGCTCGCCCACCGAGGTTATAATTCCGTATCTCGGGTGGACAATATCGCATATTTCCTTAATGTCGCCTATATTTTTAGCGCCCATTTCGCAAATAAATATCTGCGTTTGCGGCTTTAAGTATTCCCGCACCGTTCTTACAACACCCATAGGCGTGTTAAAGCTGTGTGGGGTGGCTACAACGTTATATTTTTCGCTTAAAATGCGGTTTAAAATAAATTTGGTTGAGGTCTTGCCGTAGCTTCCCGTTATTCCTATAACAATTAAATCCTTATGCGCCTTAAGTATTCGCTTTGCGTCGTTTATATACCACCGCGTAACGGCTTTATCTACGGGAGCGTTTACAAAGCGGCACAAAAGGCACAAAAGCGGCGAAATAAACGCAAGAGAGAACGCAACCACCGAGAAAAAATCGCCTGTAAGCGTACCCGGGGAAAGCGCATAAATTAAAACGCATATAAAAAGTATTAAAGCGGCAGCTGCAAAAAGCCGTTTTACGCGCGCGGTAAACACAAGTTTTTTGATTGATTTTTTCTGCGCCCTTACCGCGAAAAAAATCCGCAGCCCCAAAAGGGCAATAATAAGTATAAGCTGCGCGGCGTAAAGCTTTCTTTCATAAAGCACGGAGGAAAAGCTGAAGCCTATACATTCAAGGGCAAGGGGAGCGGTGTAGCCGTCCTTTACCCACGCAAAATAGCGCGAGGGGAAATATGAATTCTGCTGGAGCATCTGGTTTTGCCGCACAAGCGCAAAAAGAGCGGATACAGCGGCAATTATCAGCGATGTAAGTAATAAGTAATTCAACATATGCACTTCCCTTTATTTAATAAAGCTGCGGAGTATGGCTGCCGCCTCATATGGTTTTTCGCAAAATGAGTAGTGCCCCGTGCCTTTAATAACGCATAATCCGCTGTCGGGGATCAGGCTTTTTATAATTTCGGCGTCAGACAGCGGTGTGGCGGTGTCGTTTTCACCCCAAATAAGCAGTGTGGGGCAGGAAATATTGCCTATAATATCCCGCAAATCGGTATTTACGAGCGATACCATTGTTTTGCGCAGAACCTCGGGAGCGGCGTTATAATCGGCGGAGCCGTAGTGCCGCCGCGCCTTGTCAAGCAAATTTTCGGTATGCCCTTTAAGCCCCGGCAGCGTTAAGATCCGCTTTATAACTTTAAAGCTTTTAGCCCTGCATTTTTGTTTAAGGCTTTTTTTCGGTATCAGCCCCGCCGAATCGAGCAATACTATTTTAGGGGGGCTTACAAGCCCTGCCGCCGCCATTTTAAGAATTACCCTGCCGCCGTGGGAGTGACCTATCATAATCGGGTTATCAAGGTTTACTTCTTTCATAAATTTAAGCACAAAATCGCAGTAGTCATCAAGGGTCCACGGCTCTTTCATAGTGTCAGAGCCGCCGCAGCCGGGGAAATTCACCGCAACCAAACGGCAGCGGTCGCACAGCGCCGAAATAACGCCGCCGTAAACATCATAGGAAGACCCCCATCCGTGCAAAAGCAGCACGGGTATTCCCTCGCCTTTCTCGGTATATTCTATGTTAAGACCGTCTATAATAACATTCATAAAACACAACCCCGATTATATTTTATAATCTTGGATTTCTATTATACCAAAAACAGGCATAAAAATGAAGAGTTTTTTTAAATTTTCCGAATTAAAAAATATTTAGGGCAAAATCGGCAATTTGTCTATTTACTTTTTTCGTTAAAAAATGTAAAATACAAATATAACCCGATTGGAGGTGCTTTGATTGGCAAAAACAATGGCGGAAGAAATTACCGCCGCCGAGCGTATGGCGGAACAGACGCTGTCGGACGCGGAGAAAAAGGCGCTGCTTATTGTAAGCGATGCTAAGGAAAAGGCGAAAGCTGACCGAAAAAGCATAATTGAAAACGCTGAAAACGCGGCGGAGGAACTTTTAAGCGACGCGCGGCAAAAGGCGGAACAGCTTCGGGCAAGCGCCGGTAACGAGGCTGAAAGCGCGCTTGATACCTTAAAGCAGAGCTATGATAAAAATATCACTGCGGCTGTAAACAAGGCGGTAGAAATTTTGAAAAGCTGATTTTCAAAAAATATATAAAAAGTGTGGTGATTTTATTTGGCTAAGCTTAAATGCAAATTGGTAAGTATTTACGCGCCGAGAAATGATGAAAAGGCTATACTTCGCCGTCTGCAGGAAATGTCGGTAATGGATATTGAATCGGCAGCGGAAGATGAGGAAACATCGGCGTTGCCCGAGGGCTTTACAAAAACCGATACCGAGGACAGGGTAGCAGCGTATGAGCGAAACGCGGAAACCGCCGCGGCGGCTATAAAAATACTGAACACAAGAGCGCCCCGCAAAAAAGGGCTTGCGGGAATGTTCGGCGGAGCGAGGTATTTAGAGCCGGAGCGCTTTTATTTAAAACGCGGGCAGATAGAAAGCGCGTTATCGCTTGCAAATACGGTGATTGAAGACGACCGCTCAATAGCTGAGGAAAAGGCTGAAACAGCAAGGCTTAACACAACGCGCGAGCAAATGCTGCCGTGGCTGCCGCTTGATGTGCCGCTTTCTTACTCGGGAACGGCGAAAACAAGGGCTTTTATAGGCACTGTGGCGGGCATTTACACGCTTGACAGCTTAAACGAGAAAATAGCCGAAACAGACCCCGAGCTGACGCTTTACACCGAAATAATAAATACGGGCAAGGACCTTACCTATATTTTTGCCTGTACCCCCAAGGCTCAGGCGGAAAAAGCCGAGGCGGTGCTCAGAACGCTCGCCTTTGCGCGGCCCGTGCAGATAACTTCAAAGCTGCCGCGGGATAAAATAGCCTCGAAAGAGGAAAGAGCAGCCAAATGCAAGGAACGGATTGACGGATATATTAAGGAAATAAAGGATATATCCGAACGCTCGGAGGAAATAGAGGGTCTGTACGACTACTGCAAGCGCCATGCCGAGCGGTACAAGGCGATAGGCGAGGCGGGACAGACGGCGCACACGGTGCTTATAAAGGGTTATGTTACCGAACGCGACCTGCCTTATCTTGAAAAGCAGCTGAATAAACAGTTTACGGTTGTTATAGAGGCGGAGGACGCGGATAATGAAAAAGCGCCGGTGGTGCTTAAAAACAACGCTTTTGCAAGACCTGCCGAATCGCTGGTTAAAATGTATTCGCTGCCGGGTGCTCACGATATAGACCCCACGCCGATAACCGGATTTTTCTATTACCTGTTTTTCGGCATGATGTTTTCGGATGCGGGCTACGGACTTATTATGATATTGGCAACGACCTTTGCGATTAAAAAGCTGCACCCCTCGCCCTCGATGAAGCAGAGTATGCGCCTTTTCCGCTACTGCGGAATATCTACGTTTTTGTGGGGGCTTGTGTACGGCAGCTTTTTCGGGGATAGCATAGCGGTTATAAGCGAAAGCTTTTTCGGGCACAAGGTAACGCTGCCCGCGCTTATAGACCCGATGAACGGTGACGCGGTGACAATGCTTATTTTAAGCCTTGCACTGGGTCTTATTGAAATAATCGTCGGTCTTTGCGCCAAGTTTGTAACCTGCATGAAAAACGGAGATAAAGCGGGCGCGTTTTTTGACGCTGGGCTTTGGATAACAGAGCTTTTAGGTCTTACGGTAATGGCGGCGGGCTTTGTGGTGCTGCCCTCTCTTAAGACCGTCGGTATTGCTTTGGCGATAGGCTCTGCTGTGGGACTGATACTGACCCAAGGGCGCGATAAGAAAAACCCGATAGCGCGGCTTTTTTCGGGGCTCACCTCGCTTTATGACATTACAAGCTATGTAAGCGATTTACTTTCATTCTCCCGACTTATGGCGCTGGGGCTTACAACCTCTGCCATGAGCGCGGTGTTTAATATGCTGGCGGGTATGGGCGGCAGAACCGTGGGCGGATTTTTAATGCTTATCATTATATTCCCGCTCGGTCACGCAATAAACTTCGGGCTTAATATTTTGGGCGCGTATGTTCATACGTTACGACTTCAGTATGTAGAGCTGTTCTCAAAGTTTTACGAGGGCGGCGGAAAAGAATTCAAAGCATTTTCAACCAATACTAAATATACACAGTTGGATCTAAATTCTAAGGAGGAAAATTAAAATGACAATGGGAACTTTTTTGGCGCTTTTGGGCGCGGCACTGGCAACAATTTTCGCAGGTATAGGCTCTGCGCGCGGCGTAGGTATGGCGTGCGAGGTAGGTATGGGCGTTTTGGCGGAGGATCCTTCAAAATTCGGTAAAATGCTGGTTTTGGAGCTGCTCCCCGGTACACAGGGTTTGTACGGATTTATAGTTTCCTTTATAGTGCTTACCAAAATAGGCGTTTTTGGCGGACTTCAGAGCCTTACAACCTGGAACGGCTTTATGATTCTTGCGGCTTGCCTGCCTATCGCGTTCGGCGGTTTGCTTTCGGCTATTTCGCAGGGTAAAGCGGCAGTTGCGGGTATATCCCTTTTCGCTAAGGACGAAAGCGCGTTCCCGAAGGCGCTCGTTTCCATTACGCTTGTTGAAATTTACGCCCTTTTGGCGTTCCTTATTTCATTCCTTACCGTAATTCTTCTGTAAGGTGAATGCTATGACATCAAGCGAAAAAATACTTGCAGGCATTGCCGAAGAGTCAAAGACGCAGGCGGATAAAATAAATTCCGACGCCGAAAAGCAGGCTGCGGATATTATAGCCGCGGCAAGGGAAGAGGCTGAAACGGACGCCGAGAAAATACGGGCGGAGGCAGAGAAAAAGGCGGAGCTTATAATAAGCTCCGGTAAATCCTCCGCCGAGCTTTTAAAACGCGATACGGCGCTTAACTGCCGCAGAGGGCTTATTGAAAAGGCGCTTAATTTCGTTGCCGATACCGTAAACGCATACGGCGATAAGGATTATTTTGATTTTCTGCTTACCTTGATTAAAAAGGAAAAGTTGAACGGCAAGGGCGAGGTTTATTTGTCGATTAAGGATAAAGCCCGCGATATAGCGGCGTTTAAATCGGAGCTTAGCGCCTTAGACCTTACTTTAAGCGATACCTTTGCCGATATAAACGGCGGTTTCATACTTAAATACGGCGATATTCAGATAAACGGCGAATTATCCGCGCTTATTCACGAAAAGCGCGATGTGCTGACCGACGAGTTAAATAAAGCGCTGTTTAACTGAAACTAAACTTTAAAAGAAGGTGAGACTATGCCGGAAAAATCTGTCGGCTTTGCAATAGGCAATTTAAGGGCGAGAGAAAACAGGCTTTTAAAGAAAAACGATTTATCGGGCTTTGCCGCCGCAAACAATGTAACCGAGCTTGCGCGTATGCTGCGCGATAAGGGCATAGGCAGGACCGACGGCGCCGACGTGCCTGCTCTTTTGCACGAGGACGCCGAGGAAATGTGGAAATACCTGACGGACAACGCGCCCGACACCGCCGCCTTTGCGCCTTTTCTTTGCGAAAACGATTTTCATAATTACAAGGCGGTGCTTAAAGGCATTATAAGGGGCAGGGAATACGAAAGCTTACTTATACTGCCCGCAAGCGTGGAGCTGCCTGTACTTGAAAAGGCGGTAAAGGAAAAGCGGTTTGACCTGCTGCCCGATTATATGCAAAAGCCCGCAGCCGAATCGTATGAGGTTTTGGCGCAATCGGGCGACAGCCAGCTTGCCGACTGCATTATTGACGCGGGCTGTATGTCGGCGCAAACGCAGCTAGCCGAAAAATCGAAAAATACCGTTATAAAAGACCTTATAACCGTTTCGGTGTTTTATAAAAATATTAAAGCTGCTCTGCGCGCTGCAAAAACGGGCAGGAGCGCGCAGTTTACAGAAAGCACCCTCACAGAAACCGGCGTTGTTTCAAAAAAGGCTATGGTAACGGCGGCGCTGGGCGGCGAAGAAAAGGTTTTGGAACTGCTCTGTAAAGCGGTTACGGTGGGCGGTGCAGAGGCTGCCGAGGCGTATAAAAAATCACCCGGTGATTTTGAAAAATATGCCGATAACAGGCTGCTTTCAACCGCTAAAAGGTGCAAGTATATAACTATCGGTATAGAGCCGCTTATAGGCTATATGTTAGCCCGCAAGGCGCAGATAACCGATTTGCAGATAATTTACAGCGGCGTTAAAACGGGGCAAGGCTCCGAGAAAACGTTTGAAAGGCTGCGTGAGCTTTATGGTTAAAATAGCGGTTTTGGGCGATACCGAAAGCATAAAGGGCTTTGCGGCGGTGGGGCTTGATATTTACCCCTGCGATAACGATACGGAAAGCGCCGCAGAGTTTAAAAAAATAGTTAATGCCGGCTACGGCGTTATTTTCGTAACCGAGAGGTTAGTACCCTTTCTTCAAAAGGAGATTGAAAAGGTAAACCGTCAGCTTTCCCCCTCGGTTGTGCCGATCACGGGCGTTTCGGGCAATAACGGCTCGGGCGTGGCGGCGCTTAAAGGCGCGGTGGAAAAAGCGGTCGGCTCGGATATAATTTTCAACAGATAGGAGTAATCACAATGACCGAAGGAACTATAACCAAGGTTGCGGGCCCGCTTGTTATTGCGGAGGGTATGCGCAACGCGGATATGTTCGACGTTGTGCGCGTTTCGGATAAGCACCTTATAGGCGAGATAATAGAAATGCACGGCGATAAGGCTTCAATTCAGGTTTATGAGGAAACGGCGGGCTTAGGTCCCGGAGAAAAGGTTGTTTCCACGGGTAAGCCTTTGAGCGTTGAATTGGGACCCGGACTTATCGGCTCAATATTCGACGGTATTCAAAGACCGCTTGCCGAGATAATGAAGGTAAGCGGCACAAATCTTCAGCGCGGCGTTGAAGTGCCGAGCCTGCCGAGAGATAAAAAGTGGCACTTTACCCCCGCAAAAAAGGTGGGCGATGAGGTTGCGGCGGGCGACACCGTGGGTACGGTGCAGGAAACCGCAATAGTAAACCACAAAATTATGGTGCCAGACAGAATAAAGGGCAAAATAGTGGAAATAGCCGAGGGCGACTACACGGTTGAAGAAACGGTTTATAAAATAGAGACCGATAAGGGCGTAAAGGAATTTACCCTTATGCAGTCGTGGCCCGTTCGCGTGGGCAGACCGTATAAGCGCAAATTATCGCCGGATATTCCGCTTGTTACGGGTCAGCGCGTTATTGATACGCTGTTCCCCATAGCTAAGGGCGGCGTTGCGGCGGTTCCGGGGCCCTTCGGCTCAGGCAAGACCGTTGTGCAGCATCAGCTTGCTAAATGGGCTGCGGCGGATATTATAGTATACATCGGCTGCGGCGAGCGCGGCAACGAAATGACCGACGTTTTAAACGAATTCCCCGAACTTAAAGACCCGAGAACGGGCAACTCCTTAATGGAGCGCACCGTGCTTATTGCAAACACCTCGGATATGCCTGTTGCGGCGCGTGAAGCGTCTATCTATACAGGCATTACAATAGCCGAATATTTCCGCGATATGGGCTACACCGTAGCGCTTATGGCAGACTCAACATCGCGCTGGGCTGAGGCTCTGCGTGAAATGTCGGGCAGACTTGAAGAAATGCCGGGCGAAGAAGGCTACCCTGCTTACTTAGGCTCGCGCCTTGCGCAGTTCTATGAGCGCGCGGGCAGAGTTATTGTAAACGGTGAGGGCGAAACAGAGGGCGCACTTTCGGTTATCGGCGCGGTATCTCCTCCGGGCGGCGATATTTCCGAGCCTGTATCGCAGGCAACCTTGCGTATAGTAAAGGTTTTCTGGGGGCTTGATTCAGCCCTTGCATACAAGCGCCATTTCCCCGCAATAAACTGGCTTACAAGCTATTCGCTTTATGCCGATTCGCTGTCGGACTGGTTTAATAAAAACGTTAAGCCCGATTGGTACAAGCTGCGCGGCAGACTTATGACTATTTTGCAGGAAGAATCCGAACTTGAAGAAATAGTAAAGCTTGTAGGTATGGATGCGCTTTCTCCCTCCGACCGCTTAAAGCTTGAGGCGGCAAGGTCTATAAGAGAGGACTATTTGCACCAGAACGCGTTTGACGAGGTTGATACCTATACCTCGCTTAACAAGCAGTATTTGCTTATGGAACTTATTTTGGCGTTTTACGATAAATCGCTTGAAGCGCTGGGCAAGGGTGCTGCTATTGAAAAAATAGTTGCAATGCCCTCGCGCGAGCGCATAGGCCGCTTTAAGTATGCCGATGAAAAGCAGACAGAGAGCGAATACAACGAAATTTTATCCGAGCTTGACAGCGATATTGACAAGGCTGTTAAAGCGAAGGACGAGAATTAAGGAGGGGAACTGCTATGCCAAAGGAATATAAAACCATACGCGAGGTTGCAGGACCTCTTATGATGGTAAGCGACGTTGATAACGTTAAGTATGATGAGCTTGGCGAAATTGAGCTGCCTAACGGCGATATTCGCCGCTGCAAGGTTCTTGAAATAAACGGCACAAACGCATTGGTTCAGCTTTTTGAAAACTCGGCGGGAATTAACCTTGCCGATTCAAAGGTGCGCTTTTTAGGGCGCGGAATGGAGCTGCCCGTATCGCCCGATATGCTTTCCCGCGTGTTTGACGGACTGGGAAGACCTATTGACGGCGGCCCCGAAATAATACCCGAAAAGCGAATGGATATTAACGGCAGACCTATGAACCCCGCCGCGAGAAACTACCCGCAGGAGTTTATTCAAACGGGCGTTTCCGCTATCGACGGACTTAATACACTGGTAAGAGGGCAGAAGCTGCCTATCTTCTCGGCCTCGGGTCTTCCGCACGCAAACCTTGCCGCGCAGATAGCAAGGCAGGCAACGGTGCTCGGCGATAACAAGCAGTTTGCCGTTGTTTTCGCTGCAATGGGTATTACCTTTGAAGAGTCTAACTTCTTTATAGATTCCTTTAAGGAAACAGGCGCTATTGACAGAACGGTAATGTTTGTAAACCTTGCTAACGACCCTGCAATTGAGCGTATTGCAACGCCGAAGATGGCGCTTACCGCCGCAGAATACCTTGCATTTGACCTCGGTATGCAGGTGCTTGTTATTATGACCGACATTACAAACTACGCCGACGCTCTGCGTGAGGTATCCGCCGCGCGTAAGGAAGTGCCGGGCAGGCGCGGTTACCCGGGATATATGTATACCGACCTTGCAACCCTTTATGAGCGCGCTGGCAGACTTAAAGGCAAAGATGGCTCTATAACCCTTATACCTATTTTAACAATGCCCGAGGACGATAAAACCCACCCGATACCCGACCTTACGGGCTATATTACCGAGGGTCAGATAATCTTGAGCCGCGAGCTTTACAGAAAGGGCGTAACGCCGCCTATCGACGTTTTGCCGTCGCTCTCACGTCTTAAGGATAAGGGCATAGGCGAGGGGCGCACCCGTAAGGACCACGCCGCTACAATGAACCAGCTTTTCGCGGCGTACGCCAGAGGTAAAGACGCTAAGGAGCTTATGGTAATCTTAGGCGAGGCAGCACTTACCGATATTGATAAAAAGTACGCCGAGTTTGCCGATAGATTTGAAAGCGAGTATGTGTCGCAGGGCTACAACACCAACCGCACCATTGAGGAAACATTAAACCTCGGCTGGAAGCTGCTTTCAATTCTGCCACGCAGCGAGCTTAAGCGTATCAGCGATGAAATGCTTGATAAGTATTACGGTAAGTTTTAAGGAGGTCATAAAATATGGCTGTACTTAACGTAAACCCTACCCGTATGGAGCTAACGCGCCTAAAAAAGCAGCTTTCCACCGCGCTGCGCGGGCACAAGCTGCTTAAAGACAAGCGCGATGAGCTTATGCGGCAGTTTCTTGATATGATACGCGAGACCAAGACACTGCGCGAGGAGGTTGAGGAACGCTTAAAATCGGTTAATAACGATTTTGTGTTAGCATCAAGCGTTATGTCTAAAGAGGAGCTTGACACAGCCCTTTTGGCGCCTAAGCAAGAGGTGTATCTTGAAGCCTCCACCCGCAATGTTATGAGCGTGGATATTCCGGTTTATTCCTTTAAAACCAGAACCAGCGAGCAATCGGATATTTTTTCCTATGGCTTTGCGTCCACCAGCTTTGAGCTTGACGACGCGGTAAGCGGGCTTTCCGATTTGCTGCCGAAAATGCTGAAACTTGCCGAAATGGAAAAATCGGTAAAACTTATGGCGGATGAAATTGAAAAGACGCGCCGCCGCGTTAATGCGCTTGAGCACGTTATGATACCCCGCTATCAGGAAACAATTCACTTTATATCCATGAAGCTTGAAGAAAACGAGCGCGCAAGCCGCGCCCGCCTTATGAAGGTTAAGGATATGATGATCGAGGAAAATATCGAGTATAAGCATACCCACCCCGACGCGGTGTAAGATAAATGCGGAATTCGGAATTATAAAAAACGGTCACTTGCTTTTGCAGGTGACCGTTTTGTTATGCCGAAATTTTGTTTAAGCTTTTCCGACTGAGCCGAAAAGCTCCATTTTTTCCTTAACTGTATCTTTAATAGCCTGAGCGCCGTCAGCGAGCAACTTGCGGGGATCGAAGCCCTTGCCCTCAAGATCCTTGCCCGCTTCAATATACTTGCGGGTAGCCGCTGCGAAAGCTAACTGGCATTCGGTGTTAACGTTGATTTTTGAAACGCCGAGGGAGATAGCTTTCTTTATCATGTCGGCCGGGATTCCCGTGCCGCCGTGAAGAACGAGGGGCATTGTGCCTGTGAGCTCCTGAATTTCAGCTAATGTATCGAAACGGAGGCCTGTCCAGTTAGCGGGGTACTTGCCGTGAATATTGCCGATACCCGCAGCCAGCATTGTAACGCCCAGATCAGCTATCATTTTGCATTCCTTCGGATCTGCAACCTCGCCGCCGCCTATAACGCCGTCTTCCTCGCCGCCGATAGCGCCGACTTCTGCTTCAAGGGAGAGACCGAGCTTGTTGCAGGTTTCAACAAGTTCCTTTGTTTTTGCAATGTTTTCTTCGATCGGATAATGAGAGCCGTCAAACATTATCGATGAGAAGCCTGCCTCAATGCACTTTTTAGCGCCTTCATAGCTGCCGTGGTCAAGGTGCAGAGCAACCGGAACGGTGATGTTCATTTCCTCGAGCATGCCGTTAACCATGCCTACAACGGTCTTATATCCGCACATATATTTTCCAGCGCCCTCGGAAACACCGAGAATAACGGGTGACTTTAATTCTTCTGCTGTCTGAAGAATAGCCTTGGTCCATTCAAGGTTATTGATGTTGAACTGACCCACCGCATATTTGCCGGCCTTCGCCTTGGTAAGCATTTCTTTTGCTGATACTAACATTTATTATACCTCCGATATGAAAATAATCTGTGACCTTTAAGTCCACAGATTATTTTATACCAATTATGTAATAAAATCAAGTATTATTTATCGGGATCTTCATTTACTGCCTCGGGCGGCAGCTCCAAAAGCTCGGGATTGCGCAGATATTTGCGTATCTTGCGGAATGCAAGCGCAAAATAGCTGCCCGAGCAGATTCTTTCATCCATTACAACGCCGAGCGGTATGCAGCGCTCGAATATAATTTCTCCACCGCTTCTTCTCGGAACCTCGCGTAGATTACCCATTGTTATAAACACGCTGGTAGTACCGAATTCATAGCAGTGGTGATAAATATGATTTGTGCGGATAGAAGCTAAATTCGAAATGCAGAGGCTGTTGTGAAAGGGCGACATATCAATAACCTTTTTAGGAAGCAGCCCGTGCTTATCCATAAATTTAAAAAGCCCCACGCCGACACGCAGCACACCCGGAGCGCCGAGAAGAATCTTGATCATTTTCTCAGTACCGTTCTTTTCGGGAACCTCGCGGTTATCGGATACATATTTATTTATCGTATCATTGACATCAAAAATGGTATCGGTCATATTGAAATACATTTTTGACATTGTACCGTTGTCCATCTGACCGGATTTCAGCACAACCATTGCTACGCAAAACTCATTGCGCGCATAGGGCTTGCAGTTCATTATAAACCGATTAAGCAGCGGGAATTCCGCCGCCGTCCTCAAATATGCCGCAATAATTACGCCGAGATGGCTTAATGACACACCTTCCCTGCGCTTTTTGTTCAGATATTCCTGAATAGGGTCATACGGAATATCAAGCGTGACCATGTTCATGGAATCGACACGCTTGCTCATGACATATGCCGCCACCGTATACATAGGGTCGGTATTGCGTAAACGCTTTCCGTCAGCTCTCATTTATATTAACTCCGATCTGCCGCCTTGAGCGGCTGAAACATACATATGTTAATAATAACACAGTTGATCGGATAATTCAACATTTTTTAATAATTTGTTCACAGACGGCTTAAAGTGCGGATCTGCGTACTGTTACAGCACATAAAAAATAATGCAGAAATACTGCAGAATACTGCCCGCCACCACAAAAATATGGAATACCGAATGCATATAGCGGTGTACGCTTTTCCCAGCAATGCCGTAAAGCACAGCGCCCACCGTGTAAGAAATTCCGCCTGCGAGCAGCCACATAAAGCCTGTCGTCCCGACCGCGTTTATTGCGGATTTTCCCGTGAAAACTATGCACCAGCCGAGCGCCAAATAGCAGATTATCGAAAACACACTGTATTTTTTAAGATCGATCGCGTTAAGAGTAATGCCGAGCGCCGAAACGCCCCATACTATTCCGAATACCGTCCAGCCGAGTGCGGTGCTTGCCCGCCTGAGCGAGCAGAGGGCGACAGGAGTATATGTACCTGCGATAAGTATAAACACGGTGCAGTGATCTATGACCTGCATGACCTTTTTGGCGGCTTCGGGCTTGAGACCGTGATAGACGCTTGACATGGTGTAAAGCAGTATCATTGAAAAGCCGTAAATAAAGGCACTCACGACCTCATAGGCTCCGCCGTGAACAAAGGCTCTCACGACGCAGGTGGCAAGCGCTGCAATGCCGAACGCTCCGCCTACTATGTGGGATACCATGTTGAATATTTCCTCTCCCCTGGTGTAATCGGGGAGCTTTCTGTCCTTAAGCTTTGTTCTTTTCATAAAGAGGTCTCCATTCTGCCGCACAAACCGGCGCGCAATAACTATAATACTATAAATTTATGAACAAGTAAAGTATTTGCGGAAATAAATATTTCATTATGAATATCCGGGACAACCCCGTCATAGAATTTATTGAGAGGTGACGGTGAATGGAAAGCAAAAAGCGTTTTGACGACGCGCTGTACGGTGTCAGCCCCGCAATACGGAGCGTGCTTGAAAAGCTGCCCGACAAAGTCAAGGAAAGCGCCGAGGAAATACGGCTGCGCACAGGTCTTCCCGTGGCGCTCACGGTCGGGGGAGACACGGTGTTTGTGCTTGAAAACGGGCAGATATCCTTTTGTCTTACCCGCGGGCTTTTAAAAACGGAAGCATCAGAGCTTGCCGAAAGCTTTAAGCTGCTTTGCAAAAGCTCTGTATACGCGCACACAGAGGAGCTTAAAAAAGGGTACATAAGGCTGCGCGGCGGAAACCGTGCGGGCGTTTGCGGCACGCTGAACGAGAACGGAAATATGAGTGATATTTCATCGGTAAATATCCGAATAGCACATGAGATCCGGGGGGCTGCGAACGATATTGTGCGGGCGTATAAGCCGGGCGGACTGCTGATAGCGGGTTCCCCCGGCAGCGGAAAAACCACCGTTTTACGCGACCTTATAAGGCAGCTTGCGGGGGGCGTTTGCGGAAAGATATACCGTATAGCGGTTATTGACAGCCGCGGCGAAATATCCGGCAGCTTTGACGGAAGGCGCGGTAACGATCTGGGCGCGGGAAGCGATGTTTTGCTCACAACCGATAAGGCTGCGGGAATCGAAATGGCGGTGCGCACAATGTTTCCCGATATAGTAGCGTTTGATGAGATAGGGAACGAGGCGGAGCTGAAAAGAGTCAGCGAAAGCTTTTGCAGCGGCGTTGATATTATAACCACCGCGCACGCGGGAAGCATAGCCGACCTTAAACGCCGCAGAATAACCGCCGCGCTAATAAACAGCGGCGCTGTTGCCAATATTGCTATGCTGCCCGAAATTCACGGCGGAACTGTGAGAATAGTAAGCGCGGAGGAGTTGGACGATGGGGTGGCTGTTTAAGCTTTTCGGCTCTTTAATGGTTATTGCCGCCTCTTGTGCGGCGGGGTATATGAAATCCTATGAGCTGCGGCAGCGGGGACGGCGGCTTACCGAGCTTTGCAGAGGGCTGTCATCGCTTAAGGAGCGTATGCGAATGGGCTGCGGCGAAATTGAAAGGCTGGTTACGGAAAGCTTTGATAGCGGGCTTATTAAGGCAGGCGGCGGCTTTACGGTTGACGGCAGATGGCTTGATAAAAAGGATGTCTCCCTTATTCACGAATATTTGACCGATATAGGCATGACCGATTCGGACAGTGAGTATAACCGAACCGAGCTTTACATAAAGCTGCTTTCAAAAAACCGCGACGAGGCGGAGGAAAAATGTGCGGAGCTTTGCCGCGTTTATAATGCGGCGGGGCTTCTCGGAGGAATATTTATTTGCATTTTTTTCTTGTAGGTGAAGTAAATGGATGTTGATTTTATTTTCAGAATAGCCGCAATAGGCATTATTGTAACGGTACTTAATTTGGTGCTTGTGCGCTCGGGCAGGGAGGATCAGGCTATGCTTACCACCCTTGCCGGGCTCGTGGTGGTGCTGCTTATGGTGGTCAACGCGATAGCGGGGCTTTTTACAACCGTGAAAAGCCTGTTCGGACTTTGAAAAATGGAAATATTTAAAATTTTGGCGGTCTGCCTTATAACTGCAATATTTGCAATAGTTTTAAAGGAATACAGGGGAGATTACGCGCTTGTGCTTGTGCTTGCGGGCGGGGTCACGGTTAGCTGCTTCCTTTTAAAAAGCATAGTAACCCCGATAGGCTATTTAAAGCAGCTGTTTAACGATAACGGAATAAAAATGCAATATTTTTCGGTGGCGCTCAAAGCCCTTGGCATAGGCTACATAACCGGCTTTATAGCAGACGCCTGCCGCGACGGGGGACAGGCAAGCCTTGCGGGAAAGGCGGAGCTTGCGGGGAAATGCGCGGTTTTTATTTTGGTGCTGCCGCTTATAGCCTCAATACTTGAAACGGCGTTGGGATTTTTAAAATGAAATTTAAAAGAGTATTTTTAACGCTTATTTTACTGATGTTTCTTTTTCCGTTTGCGGCATATGCCGCCGAAACCGACGGGGAGGAGCTTTATTATGAGCAGTATTACGACAGCGGCGCGGATAAGCTCACCGATTTTTTACCCGACGGCACGCGGGAATATTTTGAAAAGAACGGTATTGATCCGTCGGATTACGGCTGGGGCGGCTCACTGTCGGCACAAAGCGTGTTTTCGCATATACTGGAGTTTTTAAAAAACGGGGCTGAAACGCCGCTTAAAAGCGGAGCGGCAATAATCGCCGTAATTCTTATAGCCGCTGCGTTTTCGTCAGCCGAAATAAAAAGCGGCGCGGTGCAGGCGGCGGTATATGCCGCGGTAACATCGGCAGCGGCAATTATTGCGGCACCTGTTTACTCGTCCGTAAAGGCGGGAGTCGATGCAATGAAGGGCTTGAGCGTTTTTATGCTCGGGTTTATACCGGTATTCGCCGTTATAGTGGCGGCATCGGGCGGGGCGGTTACATCTGCTTCAATGAGCACGCTGCTGTTAACTGCGGCGCAGGGGGTCTCCTACATTTCAAGCTTTGCGGTGCTGCCGCTCATGGGCGGGTATTTGGCGGTGAGCATCGGCTCCTCGGTATCTCCGCTTATGCAAAGGTCGGGAATAGCCGAAACGGTAAAAAAGCTCGCGCTTTGGATAACCGCATTTATCTCTACGGTTTTTGCGGGAATTTTGAGTATACAGACCGCCGTTAATTCTTCCGCCGATACCCTCACCGCTAAAACCGCGCGGTTTATTATAGGAAGCTCGGTGCCGGTTGCCGGGGGAGTGCTGTCGGAGGCGCTCGGCACCGTTTTATCATCGGTCACGCTGCTTAAGTCATCAATAGGCATATACGGCGCGGTTGCGTGCGCGGCAATACTTTTGCCGCTTATAACCGAGCTGCTTATTTGGCGGGCGGTGCTGATTATAACCGCAGGCGCGGCGGGTCTTTTTTCACTGCCGCAAATATCTGGGCTTTTAAAGGCGGTGGATTCTATGATGTCGGTGCTGCTGGGAATAATCCTGACGGTGGGGGCTGTGTTTATAATATCCCTTGCGGTGGTGGTATCGGCCGGGAGGGCAAGATGAACGCTTTTTCCGCCTTTGCTGCGGCTTTATGCGCAGCATGCGTGCTTATCGGCGCGCTGCACTTAATAACGCCGGACGGCGCTATGTCGAAGCCGGTGAAATACGCTTTGAGCGTGGTGTTTTTGATATCGGTCATATCGGCGGCTGCAATACCGCTGAAAAAAATAAGCGTTGATATTACCGTACCCGACTGTGAGGAATATTCGGAGGAAAGCCTGTATGCAACCTCCGCCGAGTATGTTTACGGTCGGCTTTTGAAAAACGCAGGCATAGAATTTACGAAAATTACGGTTTGTACGGATAAATCGGACGGCGGCAGCATAATAATTAGTAAGGTTACGGTTTTTTCGGGGCGGAGTGCCGCCGAAATAAAGCGTGCACTTGGCGTCGTGGCGGAAAATTACGAGGTAGAAGTTGTAAATGGACAGATTGATTGAAAAAATAACGGCTGCGGTGAAAAATCCAAAAATACTTATAGCGTTGGGACTTACCGGAATATTGCTTATATGCCTGCCGTCCTTTTTCGGAGGAAGCAAAAAAAATGAGACCGTGCGGGGCGGTGAGATAAATGTTGAGGAATACCGCGCGGGGCTTGAAAAAAGCGTTGAGGAAATTGTGAGCAGCATAACGGGCAGCAAAAGTGTAAAGGTGGTAATAACGCTTGAAAGCGGAATCATATATTCATATGCCGATACAAACGAGGGCGTTTCCGCCAATAAGACAGGCAGCGGGCAGGAGAGCACAAGCAGCGAATCAAAGCAGAGCTACATAACCGTTAAAACGGCCGACGGCGGCGAGCAGGCGCTGCTTGTCACCACCGAGATGCCGCAGGTGCGCGGGGTGGCTGTGGTTTGCGAAGGGGGCGACGATGAGATTATTAATGAAAAGATCACAAACGCCGTGACGGCGGCGCTTAATATTACATCAAAAAGAGTATACATAGCGGGAGGAAGCTTTAATGAAAAAAGGTAAAGTGTTCGGGAAAAGTCAGATTGCGGTGGCGGTAATGCTGTTGGCGCTCGGCGGCGCTGTTTGGCTTAATATGAAATATACGCCGTCATCGGGGAAATATCTCGGCGAGGCGTCATATGTCAGCGGAAAAAGCAGCGTTTCCGCGGTGGAGACCTCGGCTAAAGCGGAAAGAGACTCGGGAGATTATTTCACCGATGTGAAAAAGGAGCGCGAAGGCAGCCGCAAAAAGGCGCAGGAAAGCATTGAGGAAACACTTAAAAGCGCAAAGCTTACCGACGCGGACAAAAAATCCGCACTTGCTAAAATTGAGGAGTTAGCCGATCGCAGCGAACACGAAAGCAATATTGAGGCGCTGCTTAAAGCCAAGGGCTTTGAAAAGGCGATTGCCGTTATAGGTGACAGCGGAATCAACATAGTTGTAAAGTCGGAGGGGCTTACTTCCGCACAGACCTTGCAGATTCAGGATATAATCACGGCGGAGACAAATATATCTCTTGCAAATATTAAGATAGTTCCCGTGAAATAAAACTTGTGTTATTGAAAAAATGTGTTATAATATACTTATAAAAGTATATTACACGGAGGGATTATCCATGGAAGATAAAAAAACCTCGCTTTCCGTAAGCACGGAGGTTCTTGAAAAAATGGCGGAAATCGCCGCAAAGGAAGTTGAAGGCGTTGCCGGGCTTTCCAAAAAGACGATGGATATTAAAGGCATAGTTAAAACCAAAAACGCCTTTAAGGGCATCAAGGTGGAAACCGTTAACGGTGCTATTGAAATAACCGCTTACATCTGCCTTAAGGCGGACGCGAAGGTTAAGGAAACCGCAGAGCGTGTTCAGGAAAACATAAAGGATAAAATTCAAACTATGACCGGAAACGCCGTAACACAGGTTAATGTTCAGGTTGCGGATATAGCTATTGATACAGAGGAATAAAAGCTTCGGCGTTCCCGCTTATCCCGCGGGAACGCCGTGCATTTTTAAGGGTATCAAGGGGAAAATAACGGAGTATATTAAAGGTGCCGCGCAAAATGCACGGCACGGGAAGGGAAGTATTATAATGTCTGTTTTAAGCGTTACCTCGGAAGCCTTTGAAAAAGAGGTCATAAACAGTGATAAGCCTGTTTTGGTGGATTTTTACGCTGACTGGTGCGGGCCCTGCCGCATGATGTCCTCTGTGATAGACGAAATATCCGATGAGCGGAGCGATATCAAGGTCTGCAAAATCAATGTAGACGAGCAGCGTGGGCTTGCGGAAAGATTTTCCGTTCAGTCGATTCCCACAATCATGGTTTTTAAAAACGGCAGCGTTACCCGCTGTGAGGCAGGCTCAAGACCCAAGCGCGCCGTTCTTGAAATGCTTGACTGACGCTCAGAGAATTTTCTCAAGCTCCGAAAGCGCACCGATTTGATATTTTGAAGGGTATTTTGCCGCCTTATTTTCGGGATTGTACCAGCAGGTATCTATTCCCGAATTTATTCCGCCCAAAATATCCGAGCTTTGACTGTCCCCGAGGATAAGGATCTTTGCCTTATCCTTTTCGGGGATTTTTTCTATTATATAACCGTAATATTCCTTTTCGGGCTTTTGGTGGCCTGTGTCCTCCGAGACAAATACGCCGTCAAAATATTTAAAGAGTCCCGAGCCGCGTATGCGCTTGTGCTGCGTCAGTGAAATTCCGTTGGTCGCGGCATAAAGCTTATAGCCTCGCTTTTTTAGATATGTAAGAATTTCATCTGCGCCCTCAACCTTAAAATACCCTTCGGATAAATTAAAGCAGTAGTCCTTTGAAATTTTTGCGGTATCGCCCGTTACGCCGAGTTTCTCAAAAAGGGTTTTAAAGCGTCCCTCAAAAATCGCTTCGCGCGGAATTTCGCCGCGCTCAAAGCGTTCCCAGTAGCTGCGGTTTATATCGGAATAAAGCGCAACCGCAGCATCATCATGCGGCAGCCCGTGCGATTTCAAAACCTTACGCACGGCGTGCGCCTCCGCTGCGTTAAAATCAAGCAGGGTATTGTCGAGGTCAAGAAAAAGAGAGGTATACATCACAGCTTTGCGCTCAATTCCTTTAAATATTCTTTTAATTGATCTTTGATTTCGGGGTGGGCAAGTCCTACCTCGATATTTGCCTTCAAAATTCCGAATTTGTTGCCCATATCATAGCGTATTCCGCTGAAATCCACGCCGACCATGCCGTATTTAACGGCAAGCGTGCGCATTGCGTCGGTCAGCTGCAGCTCACCTCCGACACCGAGCGGGGTTTTTTCGAGTATGCTGAAAATTTCATTATCAAGCACACATCTGCCGAGGATGGAATAGTTTGAAAATTTGGTTTCAAGGCTCGGCTTTTCTATCATATCGGTTACGGAATAAATTTTATCATCAAGCTTTTCAGCCTTTAAGGAGCTGTATTTGACAATAAGGTCGTCCGATACCTCTTTAATGCCCACAACGCTCTTGCCGTATTTCTCATATGCCTCGCACAGCTCGCCGATGGCGGGCGGCTCGCCTATAATAACATCGTCGCCGTAAAGCACGGCAAAGGGCTCTGTTCCCACAAATTCTTTGGCGCGCAGCACTGCATCTCCCAGCCCCCTCGTTTCCTTTTGGCGGATATAATAGATATTTGCAAGGTTTGCAACCTTATCAAGCGTTTCGAGCATTGCGGTATTTCCGCGCCTTTGAAGCATTGCTTCAAGCTCCACAGAGTGATCGAAATGATCCTCTATAACGCCCTTGCCGCGGTTTGTGATGATAAGTATATCGGTTATTCCCGCCCTTACAGCCTCTTCTACAATATACTGTATTGCGGGCTTATCGACTATCGGGAGCATCTCCTTGGGGAGCGCCTTTGAGGCGGGCAAAACTCGTGTTCCGAGTCCAGCTGCGGGGATTATAGCCTTTTTGATCTTCATAATTTCTCCTTTTTTTCATGGACTTAATAAGTCGTATTTAAAGCATTGAAATAACAGATGTTAAAATGGTTATAAGATTGCTTACAACAATCATGCAGATTATGCCTACCGCGAGCATTCCGCCCGATACTCCGCCGACGGAAGCGAGTCCCATTGTGTAGTAGCGGCGGTCGGGTATGCTCATACGGAAGCGGTTTATCGATTTAATGCAGTGCTCCTTGTAAAGGTAATATCCGTAAAGTCCGGTAAGTATGCAGGTCACAAGGTCTGCAGCGTTGCTTATTGCTGTGGCTATAAGATCAAGCACAGTTGAAGAATCGCCTAGGCTTTTAAAGGTGCTGATTATCGACTGCGCGTCCCCCGCCAGGATAGAGCGGTAAAGGGCGGTGAAATCTACGGAACCCGAATTGAAGGTGAGTGCCGCCGTGACAATATTTATAACCGCGCCGATTACCGTCAGCAGTGCGGCGGGCTTATACATTTTGCGATAATAAAACCACAATGCCGCGCCCATCGGCCCCAAGAAAAAGCCGAGCAGCGCTGCGGGCCAGCACCACGAGGTCTTTGAATTCGTTATTTCCATTTTGATGAATTTCGGCATTATCACGACGGATTTTTTGCCGATGAACAGCGCTATTTCCTCCTGCGGTATTCCGTCGGGTGCGGGAGCGCCGCTTTGGGTGTATCCCGTGTTGCCGTTTTCGGTATTATAAACCGGAGGAACGGGCTTAAATGCGGGCTCTGCGGCTTCGGGCGCGGGAGCGGGTCTAAATGAAGACTGCTCTGTCTTCGGCACCGTTTCCTGTGCCGTGGATTCCGGCACGGTCTTAGGTGCCGGAGCAGCCTCCGCTGTGAGTTTGTGCTCGGGCTGCTCATTTTCGGGCTTTGGGGCAGCCGTAAGCAGCGCTCCGCAGTTTTTGCAGTAGATGTAATCGTTTTCGTTCTCCGTTCCGCACTCGGAGCAAATTTTCTTATCCATCTTTCATCCTCCTGTTACACTAAATAAAAATTCCTATTAAGGCGGGCAGATATTGCACCGCCATTGTTCCCAATAAAAACAGGAAAATATTGACCCCGCCCTTTTTGCGGTAGTCATAGTCCATATCCTCGCTTTCGGCGCGAATGGTTTTAATAGAGGATATTGCATATTGCTTATAAAGGTAATCGCCGAAAAGCGCCGATAAAATCCTTACGGCAATGTTAAGCACAAAGCCCGCAAGCAGCGCCGCTATAACCGCCGCACCCATTTTTGGCAGGTGCTCGTAAATGCTCTGCATAATCTGCGCCTGCGTCTCTCCGGGGGTTGTGCCGAGATTATTTATCGCATTCATGAACGGCAGATAAAAAAGGCTTGAAATAACCGTGAGCAATCCCGCAATAATTCCGTTTTTATACATTTTGCGCGAGAGCATCCACCCGCAGGGGAAAAGAAAGGCAAGCCAGTTCCAGGAAAGCTTGTTTTTAGCATTCAGTACCGCGAATTTCGGTATATACCGCGGAGTGTTCGCCGCAACAAAGCGCTTTGCCTCATCGGCGGTTATTCCGTCGCCTATATCGTAATCTGCAGGTACTCCGCCCAAAAAGTCAAAATTCACAAAGCTGCCGCCCGCCTTTGCTATATTAGGCGCGCCGCACTTCGGGCAGGCGTTAAGCGCAAAATCATATTTTTCGTGGCACATTTGGCAGGTTATAAGCCCCTCGGCGTTTTCGCCTGTATTCGGCATTTCGGCAGCAGCTTGCTCTTCTTCACGCGCCTTTACCTTATCGTACTGCCTGTCTGTTCCGTGGAATTCCTCAAGCGCGCAGTGCCCTAACTGATTATAGCACTCCCTGTGGTGCGGCGCACCGCATACGGGGCAGTAAACTATGTCGTCCTCGGGAAAAAGATATGCGTGGCACCTTACGCAGCTTACACCCTCTGTATTAAGACTCATACAACAGCTCCTCTGTAATCTTCAATTTTTTCAAAAACGCTTTCAAAATACTCTTTTCCGTAATTATGAAAGGTTCCGTTTTTTATCATTTCTTTAAGCTCTTTGCCTGTTATCCACTTAGCCTCGGCAACCTCGGTTTGCTGTAGGGTGAGCTTTTCGGCGGGCGCATTGCTTTCGGTAAGCCACACATCAAGCAGCGAATTGCGGCGCTTGATTCTTGTGAGAAGCAGCATTTTATCCCTATCTGCGGCGATTCCGAGCTCCTCAAGCAGCTCGCGGCGGGCGGCTGTAAGCGAGTCCTCCCCCGCTACGGCGGCGCCGCCGGTTGCAGCCCATTCACCCGGCATCAGCTTTTTATCATCGGCACGGCGCTGAATCAAAAACAAGCCGCTTTTTGATATCACCCAAATATGCACGACAAGGTGATACTCCCCCGGAGCTAAAACGCTGCGGCCGCGAAGCGCTGTTTTGCCGGTAGGAATGCCGTTTTCATCAAATACATCCCACAGTTCAACACTCATGACGCTTTTTTACCGTTTCCCCGCTGCTTTTGTAAATACTGTCGGGCTCTATAACGCCGCGCACAGATGAGAGCGGATAAATATTTGTATTCTTCCCTACTATTGTTCCCGGGTTCAGCACCGTGCCGCAGCCCACCTCGACAAAATCGCCGAGTATCGCGCCGAATTTTTTAAGACCCGTTTCAAGCCTTTCATCGCCCTTTTTAAGCGCCACAAGGCTTTTATCGGACTTTACATTCGAGGTTATTGAACCTGCTCCCATGTGCGAGTGAAAGCCGAGAACGGAATCCCCCACATAATTATAGTGCGGAACCTGAACGGAGCCTATAAGCACGACATTTTTAAGCTCTGTTGAATTTCCCACCACGCAATCGTTACCCACAAGCGCGTTGCCCCTTATAAACGCACAGTGGCGCACCTCGGTTCTCTCGCCTATAATGCAAGGCCCCGTAATACTTGCGCTCGGCGCAATTTTTGCCGACCTTGCAATCCAAATGTTTTCGCCGCGCTCTTCATATATTTCCTTATCAAGCGCAGGACCTATCTCCTTTATATAATCGCCTATTTTTTTTAGCGCCTCAAACGGATAAGCGACGCTGCAAAGCAGCTTTTCCGCCAAAGTGCCCTCCGCGGACAAAAGCTCCTTTACGGTTATACCGGTCATTGTATCACACCTTTTCAAGTCTCTTTGAATTTATTATACACGCTAATTATATCAGCATTATGAATTTTTTTCAACATTTTCTATCTTGGGTATTGTAAAAAAATAAATTGTGTGTTAAAATACATACCATAGACCTTGTTCACTCGGGTGTGCGAACGGGCGGGTCCTGTGCGACGGAGCGCCGCGAACCATGTCAGGCGGGGAACCGAGCAGCATTAAGCGGTTGTTTCCGTGCGCCGCAGTAAATCGGTTCGTTCGTACACCCGGGTGAGTAAGGCTTTTTTTGTCAATCAATTCGGAATTCGGAATGCGGAATTCGGAATTAAAAACAGTTGATATCATTTTATTAAGGAGGATGCGTATGTCTTATCAGGCGCTTTATCGGAAATACCGCCCGCAGACCTTTTCGGATGTTGTGGGGCAGGAGCATATTACCGAAACGCTTAAAAACGAGCTTTCTGCCGGTAAGGTCACGCATGCGTATCTGTTTACGGGAACGCGCGGAACGGGCAAGACGTCTACCGCCAAAATTTTGGCAAAGGCGGTCAACTGCCTGAATCCCAAAAACGGCGACCCCTGCCTTGAATGCGAGAGCTGCTTATCGGTTGCAAACGGTGAAAATACCGATATTGCGGAAATTGACGCAGCCTCCAACAACAGTGTTGACAGCATCAGGGAGTTGCGCGATCTGGTAAGCTTTGCACCCGCCTCATCAAAATACCGTGTGTATATCATAGATGAGGTGCATATGCTCACCATAAGCGCCTTTAACGCGCTGCTTAAAACTCTTGAAGAGCCGCCCGAGCATGTTATTTTCATTCTCGCCACAACCGAGGTTCATAAGCTGCCTGCAACCATTCTTTCCCGCTGCCAGCGATTTGATTTCAGAAGAATCGACTCCGAGCGTATTTGCGAGAGAATACAGTATATAGCGGGGAAAGAGGGCCTGACCGTAACCGACGGTGCAGCCTCCTTAATAGCCGCCGCGGCAGACGGCGGTATGCGCGACGCACTTTCCATTTTGGATCTGTGCGCTTCGGGCAGTAAAAATATAGACGAAGAAACGGTGGAAAGCGTTTGCGGAATGGCGGGCGGCGATTATCTTTTGCAATTGGCTGACTGTATAAACTGCCGCGACACAGAGGGCGCGCTCCTGCTTACCGATAAGCTTTACAATACATCTGTTGATATGCAGCGACTTTTATCGGAGCTGACCTCGCATTTCCGCGATCTTATGATAATTAAAACCGTCAAGGGCGATAATAAGCCCATTGTTTGCTCCGAGGCGCGGCTTAAGGCGCTTACAGAGCAGGCAGCCGCCTTTGATATTAAGGATATTATGCACGCGCTCACTCTTTTGCAGGCGTCAGCCGCCGGAATGCAGAACGGCAACCGCCGCTGCGAAATGGAAATGGCGCTGATACGGCTTTGCACCCCTTCGCTTTCAAATGATTTATCCTCGCTCGAAAGAAGAATAAACGCACTGGAAACAGGAGCGGTGAAGGCGGAAGCCCGCCGACCGGCAGAGCAGCCAAAGCATGCCGCGGTGCCGGAGACGGACGCAGAAATCCCGCTGCCCGAGACTCCGCCCGATGAGCCTGCCTCACCGAAATCGGATTCGGGCGATACAGAGCAGGTGGACAGCGGCACATGGGATGAAATAAGGCGAATACTCAAAACCTCCTGCCCGCTTATAGCAGGCGTGCTCAACGAATCGAGGGCGTTCACAAGGGGTCAGTTCCTTTTAATTGACGCACCGAACGAGAACTTCCGCTCAATGGTAAATAACCCGATGTACCGCGACGCTATAAGAAAAGCTGCGCTCAATGTGCTCGGCACGGCTTATAAATTAGGGCCTTACACCGCGCCGAAAACGCAGACGGACGAAAAAGACCCGCTCGCGGAGCTTGCAGGCAAGCTTAAAAATTTTGAAATAAATTAAGGAGATATAAAAAAATGAAAGTACGTTTACCCAATTCCGGCGGCGCCGGCAATATGAATCAGATGTTAAAGCAGGCGCAAAAAATGCAGGCAGATATGGCTGAATTGCAGGCTGACCTTGAGCAGCGTGAATATACCGCAACCTCGGGCGGCGGTATGATTGAAGTAACGGTTGACGGCAAGCACCACATAAAAGCCCTTAAAATCAACCCCGACGCGGTCGATCCCGAGGATACCGAGATGCTTGAAGACCTTATCACCGTGGCGGTGAACGAGGCTGTAGCCAATGCCGAAAAGACCGCCGAGGACGAAATGGGCGCTATTACCGGCGGACTTAATATGCCGGGGCTTTTCTGATAATGGCTAAAAACAGTATTGTGCCGCTGACCGAGCTTATAGCCCAGTTTGAGCGGCTGCCGGGAATCGGCAGAAAAACAGCACAGCGCCTGGCCTACAGCATTTTAGAGCAGCCGCCCGAGCGCGCCGAAAAATTTGCCGAGGCGCTTGTTAATGCGCGGCGTAAAATACATTTCTGCAGCGTCTGTCAGGGGCTGACGGATATGGATGTTTGCGCTGTCTGCGCCGATACCGAGCGCGACCACAGCGTGATATGCGTTGTGGCAGAGCCTAAGGATGTAATGGCATTCGAGCGCACGCGGGAATATAACGGCACATATCATGTGCTGCATGGGGTGATTTCTCCGCTTGACGGTATAGGACCCGAGCAGCTGCGAATAAAGGAGCTTATGGCACGCCTTTCGGATAGCAGCGTGACCGAAATAATCATGGCTACCAACCCCACGGTCGAGGGAGAAGCGACCGCCAGCTATTTATCCCGCATGATAAAGCCGCTCGGCGTTAAGGTAACACGCCTTGCCTACGGTATACCCGTCGGCGGCGACCTTGAATATGCCGACGAATATACCCTTGCCCGCGCGCTCGAGGGAAGAAACGAAATCTGAATATAATTCGGAATGTTGAATTCGTAATTCGGAATTAAAGAAATGTTACCTACTGCAACGGGCTTTTCTTTTTATTGCCCGGCTGCAAATCAAATATAAATAATTCCGCATTACGCATTACGAATTCCGCATTAAAAAAGTGGTGGATTTATGACAAAAGAGCAGATTGCCCGAATAAACGAGCTTGCAAGAAAGCAAAAGGCAGAGGGGCTGACAGAGGAAGAAAAGGCGGAGCAGCTAAAGCTTCGCGGCGAATACATAAACGCCTACAAGCAAAGCCTTATCGCCCAGCTTGAAAACACATATATATTAGAGCCGGACGGCACAAAAAGAAAGGTAAGGCGTAAGGACGATGCAGCTCCTCTTAACTGATACCGCGACCCTTGAATCAAATAATGATCTGCCGCTTGATGTTTTTGATAGGTTCGGCAAGGTTGCAAAATTCGACAATATTACCCGTGATGAATTGCTGACGGCGGCAGCGGATAAGGACATAATTCTCTGCAACAAAACGGTTATTGACAGGGAAATTATGAACGCCGCGCCTAATTTACGCTATATAGGGCTTTTTGCCACGGGCTATAATAATATTGATATTGCTGCCGCGAAAGAAAAGGGAATTACCGTTTGCAATGCGGGCAGCTACTCTACAAACGCCGTGACCCAGCAGGTTATCGGCTATATTCTTATGCACTACACCAAAATTCCGCAGTATGACGCCTTTGTAAAGCAGGGTGGGTGGAAGTGCTCGGGCGTTTTTTCTCCGCTTATTTTTTCGGGCGACGAGGTATACGGCAAGACTTTGGGAATAGTGGGTTACGGAAATATCGGCAAGGCGGTGGAAAAAGCCGCCGAAGGGCTTGGTATGAATGTTTTGGTGCACACAAGAACCGTGCGTGAAAACGGCAAAACCAAATTCGTGGGGCTTGATACGCTGCTTGAAAACAGCGATATAGTAACGCTGCACTGCCCTTTAAACCCGCAAAGTGAGAAAATGATGAACGCCGCGGCTTTTGCAAAAATGCGGGACGGAGCTTTCTTTATAAACACCTCGCGCGGCGGTACGGTGGATGAAAACGCGCTTTTTGCAGCCCTTCAAAGCGGCAAGCTTTCGGGCGCGGCAATAGATGTGCTGACAAATGAGCCCATGCCGTCCGATTGCCCGCTTACAGACGCGCCGAATATAATAATCACCCCGCACACTGCCTGGGCACCCCTGCCCACAAGGCGCAGGCTTTTGGATATTGTAAGCGGTAATATAACCGCATATTTAAACGGAGAACCTCAAAATAAAATAGTCTGATACAGAAATGCAGCCCGCCGGACTCAACCATAAGAAGAGCACGGCGGTTTATCTTATAATCGCGTCGCACAGGCTGGCTGCCGTTATCGGCTGCATTTTGCTTGTGCTTTTAATTTCGGTTTTTCTGGGCGGTATTGCACATAGCGCTCTTTTCCTGTCGATGTTTTTCATCTGCTGCTTTTCCCAACTTGCTTCGGGAACACGAGAATAATCATATCCCAAAAGAAAATCATCGGTTTTTCTTTCGTAAAAACTGCCGTCCAGTACACCTTCACCCAAAATCCTTATGTTTTTTACATTAACCCCGAGAATGGAACCGTAAACAACGGCGTTACGATGTATATATACAGTCGTTCCGCTTTTTACTCTCAGCTCACCCACATTGTGAACGCCGGGCCCAAAATAATAAACCGAATCGTCATTTTCGGAAACATCAAAATTGTGTATGAAATCAATAAATAAGTGCAAAACATTGTGCGGGCCGTCAAATTCAACGGTATAATAACCGGTTTTGGGAAGAGTAAAATGAACACTTCCCTCTTTGATCTGTGGAAAGATTCCTGCCGAAATCGGTCGTATTACCACGCTTTTGAATTTAACGGCAGGCGTTATGGTAAATTCAAGGCTTTGTTCGTCTGTAAAAAGCGGAAGATAGGTCGTAATTTCCGTTTGTTCAAGCGGCCTTTGTTTTCCCGGTCAAGGGCGATTAAACGGCATTGCCGAAACACGCGTTTTTACTGCATTGGCTTTTTTCCCGTTTACCATTATCTCATAATGATCGCACTTTTCACTTACAATGGGATGCTCTATAAATGTAATCATTGTAAAAATTCTCCTCATTTAGAGCCTTTGTAGATTATGGCCTCTCATATTCGGACTATTTTACACTTTAAGTGAACTATTGTCAAGTTGAAATTGCCGATTGGTCGGTGTCAAGTTTTTGTAAGTAAATTCTCAAAGTAAATGCAACAGTAGAATTTACGATTGCATTTAGTGAGAG
>ERZ857840.748-NODE-748-length-43190-cov-4.871334_pt1 | contig 43190 bp, 46 predicted proteins | sample MGYA00519760_ERZ857840 | MGnify/ENA primary metagenome ERZ857840 (study PRJEB31778, sample SAMEA3449371) | human gut metagenome | biome: human gut; feature: human-associated habitat; material: faeces | place: United Kingdom | collected 2010/2012 ... | reverse complement strand
AGAGATAGGGTCTGAAAGCCTTATAAAATAAGGGCTGAAGATTCCGAGAAGTTATAAAACGGGAAAGGAGGAAACAGCCCAAATGGCAGTAGACGGTTTGAACAGCAGCTATGACACCTATGCTTCCGCTTATGCAAGAAGCACGGAAAATACAGCCGGAGAGAGCAGCGGTACAGGCAATGTAATCGATGCGGTATTCGAGAAGGAATCGGACAGACAGGTTTCGATTGACGACTTTCTGGTGCTGATGGTGGAACAGCTGAAAAACCAGGATTTTATGAATCCGGTTGATGATACCCAGTATGTGACACAGCTCGCGCAATTTACCACCATGCAGCAGATGCAGGAACTGGCCTATAACGCGAAAAGCACCTATGCAACCTCTCTTGTGGGAAAGGACGTGACGGCGGCGAAGATCACCGTAAACGGCGACCTGGCCACAACGGAAGGACCGGTGGAGAAGGTTTCCCTGCTGGACGGGGAATATGTGATATACGTGGGAGGCAAAGGCTTTACCCTGGATGAAATCATGGAAGTGAAGCCCTCCAGCCAGAGCGACGGCGCCCTGAAAAAAATAAGCAGCCAGCTGGAAGATATGAATAAGATGCTGGACGGAAAGCTGACGGAAGGCTTTGAAAGCATTCGGAATGCCGCGGATAGCGGTGCGGCCGGCAGTGCGGATGGAAATAAAGTTACTGGCGGAACGCAGGGAAGCGGCAGCGCAGACGGAAATGAAGGAACAGACGGAAGCGGGAACGCGGATGAAACAGACGGAGCGGACGGAACCGGAGACGGCTCGAACGCAGACAGCCCGGAAGGTGCATGGGACGGGAAGGAGGATTAGGGATGGATCCATTACGATATAATCAATTGCTGCAAAGGCTAGTTTATACCGGCAATCCCGTTGATATCCAACAAAACCGGGACAGCAGGGAGACTTCCGGAGAAGAAAATGCTTCTTTTCAGAAGGTTCTGGAAGAGAAGCTCAGGGAAGAGAGTGGGATTTCTTTTTCCAAACACGCGATGGAACGCGTGGCAGAACGGAATGTGGATGTATCCGCAGAACAGCTGGAACGCCTGAATGAGGGAGTGCGGCTGGCAGAGGAAAAAGGCCTGAGAACGCCTTTGATTCTTATGGATACCACAGCTTTTGTAGTAAATGTACCTAATAACAAAGTAGTTACCGTCGTGAATGACGAGAGCCTGAAGGGCAGCGTATTCACCAATATTGACGGAACCGTTATGATATAGCCGGTCCTTTTTAGGAGGCTATCTTACCCCGACTGACAGAAGGGTAAGAACGGTGGAAAAGGAGATTTGTAATGTTACGATCATTATATTCGGCGGTGTCCGGTATGAAGGCACACCAGAGCCAGCTTGATGTTATCGGCAATAATATTGCCAATGTTAATACATTTGGTTTTAAATCCAGCCGCGGACGTTTTTCTGATGTGTTTTACCAGACACTCCAGAACGCTACGGGCGGAAGTGCAACCATGGGAGGAACCAATGCTTCCCAGATCGGTTATGGTACCCAGCTGGCTGGCATCGACCTGGACATGAGCCGTTCCGCATTTCAGTCCACTAACAGAGGTCTGGATGTGGCTATTGCCGGAGAAGGCTTTTTCCAGGTACAGGATTCGGACGGAAATATTTTCTATACAAGGGCCGGAGCCCTTCAGATCGATCCTAACAGCGGGAACCTGACAGACGCCAATGGTTATACGGTACTGGGTGTTTCCGGGGATCCGCTTGGCAAAGCTCCGGGATCCAATAAGATCCATCTGGACATTCCTTCCCAGCAGGCGGCGAAAGCGGTAAAAACGGAGACCATTAACGGGATCCGCTATACACTGACTTCAGAAAAAGCGACGACAGATGCCAATGTATCCGTGAACTTTGTGGTGGATGATACCCTGCCGGACGGAGCGGACGCTGTGGTAAAGGATACGGAAATGAATACCGGTTCCCTGACGGTCCGCGTCAATGCCAAATCTGTGTTCAGCAGCCTCAGTGATTTGATGGATAAAGTGAACACTGCCATTACCCAGGCTAACGGAGGAAAAGAATATCCTACAGGAAAGCTGTCTCTGACAGCGGTGCCTGACGGCGGCCTGTTCCCCGCAGGAGGTCTGACCGGTGCGGAAATCCTTGGTTATAACTTCGATGTGGTTCCGGGAGAACTGACGCTGTCCGGGGCAGATGCTGCAACGAATGGTGTTTTTGGTTCCATGCTTCCTAAGACGGTGAGCAGTGTACCTAAATTTACCGCAGAAGGAGACGTTACATTTAATGCCAAATATATCAAGGCAACGGCTGACACGAAAGCAGCGTGGGAAATCACGGCTACTGTGGTAAAAGGCGGAGATACAAGGACTTTTGTGGGACGTATTGATGAAAGCAGCACGGCGGCCAATTCGGTGCTTCTGAAAGAAAGCCCAGTAAAACCCGGAGAAGAATCCGGACAGTATATTGAAATGAAGCATGAAGGCTTTACCAAGCTGTCGGATGAATGGCTGAAGGATCATGCAGGAGCGGATATTGGTACGGCGACAATGACTTCCAAGGGAACCAGTACAGTTACCGCATCACAGGATTCCAAAGAACTCGGCCTGGGACAGAAGGGCTTTGTCCTGGAAGGCGGAACCGCAGGCGGCACGCTGTCCTCCTCACAGGTAGGGGTTTCTATTCTGGCGAACGGTATTGTGGAAGTCAATCATCCCGACAAAGGAAAAATCCAGGTAGGCCGTATTGACCTTGCCACCTTTGAGAACCCGTACGGCCTGGAGGAGGTGGGAAATTCCTACTTCCAGCAGACAGCCAATTCCGGCAATGCCAAGCTGTGCCAGGCGGGAACCAACGGCTCCGGCGCTCTGAAATCATCGGCACTGGAAATGTCAAACGTTGACATATCCTCCGAGTTTTCCGACATGATAGTGACCCAGAGAGGGTTCCAGGCCAACTCCAGAATAATTACGGTATCGGATACCATCCTGGAAGAACTGGTAAATCTGAAGAGATAACATATACATAAAAAATAAATGGCAGAGATAAGGAGAAGGTATCCGTGATTTTTTTAAGAAAGCTGAACGGGGAACGTTTTGTACTGAACCCGGATTTGATTGAAATGGTTTCCGAAAATCCGGATACCACAATCCTTCTCACCAACGGCAAGCATCTCATCGTGAGGGAAACCATGGATGAGGTAGTGGAAAAAATACGGGAAGAACGAAGGAATATCGTACGCGAGCTGCTGGGCGGAGCCGGCCCCTCCTGAAGGAGGCCGAAAGAAACAAAAGAGAAAAGGATATAACAGGTTATGGACATTTTGTCGATTATTGGTTTGATTTTGGCAGTTGGAATGGTGTTGTTCGGAATTATGTTCGATTCCGATACCACCCGGGTAGTACTCGGGAATCTGCATGCGTTCTGGGATTATCCAAGCCTTGCCATAACAATAGGAGGAACGATAGGCGTTATGATGCTTTCCTTTCCCCCCAGTGCATTTAAAAAGATCGGAAAGCATATGCAGATCATTTTCCGGCCCCAGAAGTTTGACCCCAGGCAGTCTATTCAACAGATAGTGGAGCTTGCGACGGAAGCCAGAATGAAAGGGCTTTTGTCCCTTGAAGATAAGCTGAATGAAATTGATGAACCATTCCTGCACAACAGCCTTATGCTGGTAGTGGATTCCGTGGATTCGGAAAAGGTAAAGGCGGCGATGGAAACGGAACTGGATCAGCTGGATGCACGGCACGCCCTGGATCGCAGTTTTTATGAAAAAGCGGCCAGCTTCGCTCCTGCTTTCGGAATGATCGGTACCTTAATCGGCCTGATCCTGATGCTTGGAAACATGCAGGATGTGAATGCTCTTGCGAGCGGTATGGCGGTGGCTCTTATCACAACCCTCTATGGTTCCCTGCTGGCAAACATTGTATGTCTGCCTGTGGCAAGCAAGCTGAAGGCCCGGCATGAGGAAGAATTTCTGTGCAAGCAGCTTGTGATGGAAGGGGTTATAGCCATACAGGAGGGAGAAAATCCCAGATACATCGAAGAAAAGCTCTACAAGCTTCTGCCGGCCCACATGAAACTCGGAAAAGAGGAAGAAGAGGGCTCGGAAGAGGAAAGCGGCACACCCAGACGTTTCGGCAGAAGAAAGAAGAATAATCAGGATAAAAGGAGTTAGGCAAAATGGCAGCAGAGCAGGAAATCCGGAATATGTCGGAGGATAATATCTTTGACGCGCTTATGGAACAATACGGAAAAGCAGCAGGGGAATCCATCTCCGCCATGCTTAAGACGAAGGTGGAGATCAAGGCTCCGGAAAAATCAGAAACATTGGTTAAGGATGTGGAATACAGCATTCTGGAACCAGCCTTGTTTGTCAAGAGCTGCCTTACTTCGAATGCAGCCGGAAACATTGTCATGATTTTCAGGCAGCGGGATATACAGGCTTTCCTGAACAAGCTGATGGGAAGCGACGACCTGCCGGATCCGGATTTTGAATTCGACGAAGTGGCTATGAGCGCGGCAGGGGAGCTTCTGAACCAGATGGTGCACAGCGCTGCCAAATCGGTGGCGGAGTACCTGGAAAATACTATGGATTCTTCGGACTGCCAGCTGTTTTTATCGGACAGCGGACAGCGTCTGTGGGAAATCATGGGAGAGGATGCCGCATGTAAGACCACTGTCATCCGCTATGGCATGACAATTGGGGATCTGATGGAAACAGAGTTCCTGGAATGCATATCCGAGACGGCAACGGACAGTCTGATGCAGGAAATTACGGTGAAAAAGCAGAAGGAGGAGGAACGGGCCGTCCGGGAGGAAGAAGAACGAAACAGCATCCAAATCATGGACAGCATGCCGGACGAGAACGGTACCGGACTTCTGGCCGCCGGGCGGATTGACGGAACCGCATACCGGGAAACGACGCAGCTGCAGCCGGTATCCATCCCGCAGGGAAATCTGGGACTGCTGATGGATGTCCCCCTTCATGTGTCTGTGGAAATCGGTAAAACAAGACGTAAGCTGAAAGAGATTCTGAGTCTTAATAACGGTATGGTAGTGGAGCTTGATAAACAGGCTGACGCGCCGGTGGACATTATTGTAAACGGCCAGCTGATTGCGAGAGGCGAAGTAGTGGTCATAGACGATAACTTCGGGGTGCGCATCAGTGAAATAGTAAATACCAAAAGTATTATAGAAAATGGTGATCTGTAATTGAAACGATATAACATAGTGGTGACTGCCGGTGTAATCGGAATTATTTTCCTGATTCTGATACCCCTCCCTACCTTTTTATTAGACTTTTTCTTTATATTGAACATTACCCTGTCGCTGGTGATTCTGTGTATGGCGATGTATATCAGGGAAACCCTGGAATTTTCCGTCTTTCCCTCGATGCTGCTGATCACAACACTTTTCCGGCTGGGACTTAATATTTCCTCCACCCGGAAAATCCTGTTTGACAACGGATATGCAGGACAGGTGGTAAAGACCTTCGGAGAATTTGTCATCCGGGGAAATGCCATTATCGGATTTATTATTTTCCTGATTATCGTGTTGGTTCAGTTCATCGTAATTACCAAAGGCTCCGAGCGTGTGGCTGAGGTTGCGGCACGTTTTACCCTGGATGCCATGCCGGGAAAACAGATGGCGATTGATGCGGATCTCAATACCGGCCTGATCGATGAACAGGAAGCCAGAATCAGAAGATCCAAGGTACAGCGGGAAGCCGATTTCTTCGGTTCCATGGACGGTGCCACGAAATTTGTAAAAGGAGATGCCATTATCTCTATCATCATTACGCTGATCAACTTTATAGGCGGCATTCTGGTAGGGACAATGAACAAACAGGGAAGCATCACCGAGATCATGCAGATATACACCACCTCCACCATAGGCGACGGCCTGGTATCCCAGATACCGGCGCTGCTCATATCTGTTGCTACCGGTATGATCGTAACACGCTCCGCTTCCGAAAACAGCCTCAGCGAAGAGGTGACAAGGCAGTTCCTCGCCCAGCCCCGCGTCATTATGATGGCCGGTGCGGCCGCCGCGTGCCTGAGCCTGATACCGGGGTTCCCGGTAATTCAGATACTCTGTACATCGGCAGCATTGCTGGCAGGCGGATATTACCTGCAGCGGAAACAGAAAAATCTGATAGAAGAAACCGTTCCCGGAATGGTGGAAGCGGAAGTGACAAGCGAAGCTGATTTTTATAAAAATATGGACAATGTCTATGGGCTTCTGAATGTGGAGCAGATAGAAATGGAGTTCGGCTACAGCCTGATTCCCCTGGCGGATGAAAGCAACGGCGGGAATTTCATAGACCGTGTGGTCATGTTCCGTAAGCAGATGGCGCTGGAAATGGGCTTTGTCATCCCTTCCGTCCGGATCAAGGACAGCGGGCAGCTTAATCCGAATCAGTACAGCATCCTGCTGAAAGGAGAAGAAGTGGCAAGAGGAGATATCCTTATGGATCATTTCCTGGCGCTTTCTCCCGGCCCGGACGCGGATGACATCCCGGGAATCGACACCATAGACCCGGCATTCCACATCCCTGCCAAATGGATCAGTGAGGATAGGAAAATACAGGCGGAAATGGCAGGCTATACCCTGATCGATCCGGCTTCGGTAGTCATCACACATCTGTCGGAGGTAATCAAAGAACATCTTTACGAACTTCTCAACCGTCAGGAGGTCAACAACCTGCTGGAAAACCTGAAAAAGACCAATGCGAGCATTGTGGAGGACACAATCCCCGGCGTTATCAGTCCGGGCAGCCTGCAGAAGGTGCTGGCAAATCTGCTTAGAGAAGGCATTCCCATCCGTGATATGGAAACGATCATTGAAACGGTGGGCGATTACGGAAAACAGATCAAAGATACGGATATGCTCACGGAATACGTACGCCAGGCGCTGAAACGCACCATTTCCCACCGCTTTTCCGAAGCAGGACAGATGAAGGTGATCAGTCTGGATGAAAAAATCGAGAACATGCTCATGGCCTCCGTGAAAAAGATGGAAACAGGCTCCTATCTGGCCCTGGATCCTTCCTCCATACAAAGCATCATTACCGCTTCCACCGGGGAAATCAATAAAATCAAGGATCTGGTTAATGTTCCGATTGTGCTGACCTCACCCGTGGTGCGGATTTACTTTAAAAAGCTGATAGACCAGTTTTATCCCAATGTTACGGTGCTGTCGTTCAGTGAAATAGATAATAATATCCAGATTCAGGCGCTTGGAAATATCGTCCTGACTTAGAAAGGAAAAAAGGTTGGCGGAGTTGACGGAAACCCGGGAAGCCCGGATGCTGAAGGAATACCAGCAGACCGGCAGCCCGGAGTTAAGAGAAAAACTGATAAATGAATATATCCACCTTGTGCGTTCCGCCGCGGTGCAGATGAGAGGCATGGCATCCGGCTATGCACAGGAAGAAGATTTGGTGAACCAGGGCGTACTTGCGCTGATGGATTGTCTGGAACGATACGATGAGACAAGGGGCGCGAAGTTTGAAACCTTTGCATTCCTGCGGGTAAGAGGTTCGCTGATAGATTTTATACGCAGCCAGGACTGGGTGCCTCATCGGGCCCGTTCCCTGCAGAGACATATCGAAGAAGCCTTCCGGCAGCTGGCAAATGAAAAAATGAGGGAACCGGAGGCGGCGGAGGTAGCCGCTTACATGGGACTTCCCACAGAAAAAATCGAGAGCCACCTGCAGTATATGGATCGTGCCTCCATCCTTTCTTTTGAAGGGATGATGCAGGATGCACAGGAAAATGCCAGCCGGATGGAACCGGAAAGCCCGGATCTTTCTTTAAGGCCGGAAGAAAGCTACTGCAGGCAGGAGCTTACGGAAGTGCTGGCCCGGGCTGTGGAGGGACTTACGGAAAAAGAACGGCTGGTCATCACCCTTTACTATTATGAAGAATTAAAATATGCGGATATCGCCCGGGTTCTGGACGTAGTGGAATCCCGCGTATGCCAGATCCATACGAAGGCTGTCAAAAAACTCAGAGACAGTCTGCGGGAATATATGGAAGGTTAGGAGGAAACCGATGTTATCAGGTTTTTATACGGCGGCTTCAGGCGTGCTCACCAATCAGAGGGCACTGAACCTGAACGCCAATAATATGGCAAATGTTAAGACCCCCGGTTATAGGGAACAAAGACTGATTAAAACCACCTTTGAAGAAGAATTCCTGCGTATGCAGGGAGGAAAATCCACTTCCATGGGAAGCGGATCACTCATGACGGCGGCCGCATCCCAGGCGGTTTCCTTTAAACCCGGAGACTTGACTGAGACCGGAGGAGCCTATGATCTGGCCCTTGGGGGAGACGGCTATTTCGTCATCCAGGGAGAGAACGGAGAGTATCTGACCCGGAACGGCAATTTCCGCATGGATGCTGAAGGATATCTGAGCCTGAACGGAATAGGAAGGCTCATGGGAGAAAATGGCCCCGTCCGTCCCGGAAATGAAGGCTTTCAGGTAGATGAACAGGGTACCTTCCGGAACGGAAAGGGAGATATCCTGGGAACGCTCAGAATCGTAATGCCGGATATACCCGAAAATATGCAGTTCTATGAAAACGGGATGTTCCAGGCGGGAAATGCACAGCTTCTTCCCGTGAATACCGCCGTGATTCAGGGCAGCCTGGAGGGATCCAATGTGGACTTGAGCGCGGAAATGACCAGAACCATGGAAATCCAGCGCGCGTTTCAGTCCTGCAGCAAGGCGCTTACCATCATCGACCAGATGAACCAGAAGACGGTTTCGGAAATTGGAAAAATCTGAGGGTAAAAAGCGCAGCGCAGGATTCACGCGCGCATACACCCTGCATACGGCGAAGCGTGCAGATGGGAGAAAAGAAAGATGAATACAGCATTTTATACGGCAGTTTCCGGAATGAGGACCTTTCAGTCCGCCCTGGATATCACCGCCAATAACATGGCAAATGTGAACACTACAGCTTACAAGGCGGAAAGAGGAGCCTTTCAGGATCTGCTGTACACGCAGATGGACGTCAAATCCGGAGAGCTTCTTACCGGACACGGCGTAAAAATGAGTGATGTGCAGCCGGTTTTCATCCAGGGGGCATTTGAAAAAAGCGGACAGCCGCTGGACTTTGCCATTACAGGAGACGGCTTTTTCGCCGTGGAAAAAGGAAACGGAGGAACCCAGCCGCTGTATACCAGGGATGGTTCCTTCAAAATATCCGTATCGGAGGAGGGGGACTTCCTGGCTACCAGGGACGGATATTTTGTGCTGGACGGAGACGGAAAGCGCATCCAGCTGACCAAAAAGGTTGTGAAAGATAAAGACGGAAAGGAACAGGCCACCAATCAGCTGGACCTGGACGGCCTGAATAAAAAAATAGGCCTGTTTACCTGTGATAATCCGGAAGGACTCGTGCATATGGGTAATAACAGATACCGTTCCGGAGAATTTTCCGGCCAGTGGACAGCGGTTAAGGAACAGACAAACAGCAACCGTATCGTATCCGGAGCGCTTGAACTGTCCGGCACCGAGCTCTCTTCGGAAATGGTGAATGTCATTGAAGCCCAACGCGCATTCCAGCTGAACGGAAGGATTGTGACAACTGCGGATCAGATCGAAGAGATCATCAATAATCTGAGATAAGTGATGCAAAAGGGCGGAAAACAGGTACGTCAACCGGTAAAGGAGAGTTCCCATGAAGGAAAAAAGTCTGCTTTATAATCTGTTTATGAAATACCTCGGGGAAGATGGGGAGGAAGAAGAAGCAAAGCAGGAAACCCCTCTGTCGGACCACGGGGGGGACGATAAACAGGAACATATGCAAGATGGCGGAGAAGCAATTCCTCAGGAGACAGATGGGGAGCTTTCCGAACAGCCGGATATACCGCGGAAAACGGAGCCTGAGCCCCTGATTGAAACCGTGGAAGACTGGAATGAAGCGGAGCTGCAGAAGCAGAGGGAGCTGGACGCCAGAAGCCGGGGCGCGGAAGAACCGGACTCTGATGAAATGCCTGCAGAACCGGAAGAAGAGATCGTCCCATCCAGGGATTCTTCCCTGGAGCTTGCTATAACAGATGATAAAATGAAAGCAACCATGATGGTATGGGAACCGGAAGGGGACGGGGCGGATATAACAGAGGAGGCCCTTTACAAAGCTCTTCAGGAGAAGCATATCACCTATGGGATTGATGAGGAAAAAATCCGTGACATCGCGGAAAATAAGCGTTATCGTCAGCTGTTTGTCATTGCCTCGGGAAAGCCTGCAAAGGACGGAACCAGCGGGAAAATAAAGGATTTTTTCCCGAGACAGGTACAGCTGAAATATGCCACCAAACAAAATGGGGGCATTGATTTTAAAAACATGAACCTGATCCATAATGTAAAGGAAGGCGATGTGGTATGTCAGATCACCCGTCCCACAGACCCGGAAGACGGCATGAATATTTACGGACAGCCGGTCCGGGGCAGACAGGGCGCTATGCCGGCCATCCCCCAGGGAAAAAACATCACCTATAACGAGGACGGCACACAGCTTGTGGCGGCCTGCGAGGGCAATCTAACCTTCCGCAGCGGCCGTTTCCATGTGGAAAAGGTATTCGAAGTGGCCGGAAATGTGGATAATTCCATTGGAAATATTAATTTCAGCGGCAGCGTATTTATCCAGGGAGATGTATTTGAGGGTTATGAAGTACGCGCCAAAGGGAATATTACGGTTATGGGAATGGTGGAGGGAGCCGCGCTCATCGCGGGCGGAGATATCCAGCTCCAGAAAGGAATGCGCGGCATGCATTGCGGCGTCCTGGAAGCGGGAGGCGATATCACCGCCAAATTCCTGGAGGACTGTACCATTCACGCCGGCAGCAATATCCAGGCGGAATATATCATCAACTCCCAGGTTGCCTGTGAAAACAATCTCACCCTTGTGGGGCGCAGGGGAGCCTTTATCGGGGGAAGCTGTTCCGTATACAATGAAATGAATGTCAAAGCGGTAGGGGCGGCGAGCCACATCACCACCTCCGTCACGCTGGGAGCCACCCCGCAGCTTATTGCGGAAGCGGAAAAAGCGGCCCGGGAAATCCGGGAAGTATCCGAACAGATGGAAGAAAACCGCAAAAATACGGCCTGGCTTACCGAAAAGCAGAACCGGGGAAGCCTGACGCCCGTCCAGCAGCAGAGACTGAGCGCCCTGAACCTGGAAGCATCGGTAAACAAACTCAAACAGCGTCAGCTGCAGAGCAAAGCGGCCCAGCTGGCAAAACAAATCCGGGAGGTGGGAAGGACCCGCCTCCAGGCGGATGAGGTTTATCCCGGGACGATTATCTGCATCGGGGATTCCAGGCTTGTGGTTATGGATAAAGAAGACAGTGTGAGCTATTACTATCTGGACGGAGAAATCCGCAAGGGCATGCGCTGACAGAAATAAAATGAGGGGAAACGGGAAATATGGCTGACATCTTGAAGGTAACATCTCCGGTAATCGGCAAGAACATCGTCCAACAGAATAAAAACGTAACAGACCCTTCCATCCCCTTTGATCTCCAGGAAATCAGCCACATCGCAAGAAATCCCAACAGCAGCGCCCTCCTTTCCCAGCATAATATCTTCCAGCGGGATGCGGGCGCCGCCACACTGATGAATCTGCTCAAGGATCCGGATGTGACCGTGAACTACCTGAAAAACATCACTATGCTTGAAGAAATCATCAGCCTTCTGCCCGTGAACAACAACACGGTAACGGAAGAAATCCAGCAGCTTTTCCAGGCTCTTTTGATCCATCCCGATTCCATTGTGGATGAAATGATGCGCCAGGAATACTCATCCACCCTTTTTAAAGGCCCGCTTTTTGATTTCCTGCGCTCCCTGGTCAAAGAAAGTCCCGAGCTTCGCACAGAAACCGCAGAATTACTGAAAGCGATCAATTCCATCCTTTCCAGAAAGGATGCGGAAGACTCCGCCGCCAATGGCTTTTCCTTCCTTGCGGAACAGCTCTCTGCCAGCAAAAATCTGGCGCCCCGCCTCCGGGAACTGGCGGCAGGCTTCCGCCAGGATGACGGAACCCTTTTCCAGGAACTCAAATTACAGGCACAGGCCCTTCTTAAGGAAATGGAGGGGAGCATCCTGTATACCCCCCAGGCGGCCCGGGTAGTGCCGAACATCATCTATAATCTTTCCCGCTACCGGGAAAATGAAGCCTTTCTCCAGGAAGCCCTGTTCGGCCTTCTGGTCAGGATTAACAGCAGAGAGGCCAAGGATCAGCTGCGTATGCTTGTGAAGGAATATATAGAACAATTCCCGAAAGCCGACAACAGCCGGACACGCTCCCACGTAGTGGATACCCTGGCGGAAATCATTGCCAAACAGGATAAGGAAAGCGGCATGCAGAGCTTAAACGGCGACCGCATCGAAAAAATCCTCACCAGCCTTCTTTCCTCCCCCTGCAATTACACGCCCCTCCTGCATTTCGTCATACCTGTGGACTTCCAGGGAATGAAAGCCTTCTCCGAACTGTGGATCGATCCTGACGACCGGGAAGCTTCAGCAAAGGACGGCGGAGACGGCAGCCATATCCACATCCTGATCACTTTTGACATTGAGGGGATCGGACAGCTGGAAGCGGAATTCATGGTGAGCGGAAAAACCATCAATTTTCTTCTGCTCTGCCCCAAAGGCTACGTAAAGCTTTTTTCAGGCCTTCTCCCCGAATTTAAGAAGATTGCGGAACAAAAAGGATACCAGATGAGCGATGCCAAGGTGGAGAAGCTGGAGCATATCCGCTCTCTGATGGATGTATTTAAAACCCTGCCCTACAGGAGGACTGGCGTAGATGTCAAAATTTAAGAAAAATAAAGCCGCCGCCCTCAAATACAACATGGAAGAGGATACGGCCCCGGTGGTCATAGCCTCCGGTTACGGCCCCATGGCCGAAAAAATCATAGATATTGCCGAGCAGAAAGGCATTCCTGTTTTTAAAGATGACAGCGCCGCCTCCCTTTTGTGCATGCTGGACGTGGGAACCAACATACCGGTGGAACTGTATGAGGTGATAGCAGCTATTTATGGAAAACTGATGGAAGCTTCTGCCAAAACCCATGGGAATTCTCCGGCCGTGGGAAAAACTCCGGCGGCAGGAAAAGTTCCAACCGCAGGAAAATCACCAACCGCAGGAAAAACATCCGCTTCCGCAGAATATAAGACCCAAAATACGGAGGTCGGCCCGGAAAAAAGAACGGCACGCCCCTCTCTCAGGGACGGACTCGTATCTGCCGGGAAAAAAGAAACGGAGAAAGACAGCACAGAAACTAAGTGAGGGGAAACAACAGCATGATTGATCTGTCGGAAGGATATATAGGCTCTTCCTGTGTGGTGAAAGCCAAGAACAACGATTTGTTGATGATGGGTACCCTGCACAGGATTAAGACCAGCTTTATAGATATCAGCAGTACCAGGAATGAACTTCCTGTAATAAGCTATAACCTCTTTGTCAAGGTGGAAGTCTACAATGCGCGGCTGGGATTCCGCGTGCTTATAGGCAGAGTCTATATTTCCAATCAGGAATTGATTCGGATTATAGACTTAAACGAAGCTACCAACGATGAACGCCGTGAATATTTTCGAATCAGTACGAGATGCGACGGCATTATCTTTAACCTCACCCACCAGCAGCCGGACGGCACAATAAAAGAATACCAGGATTTCAAGGTTTCCCTCGTGGATATCAGCCTGGGCGGCCTGATGTTCAGGACAAAAGAAGTACTGGGAGTGGGAGAGACCTTCAGCATTGTAATCCCCGCCATGAAAGAAAACATGCTCTATGAATGCACCATCCGCAGAAGTGTGGAGAAACCGGAAAACTACATCGGTTACGGCTGTGAATTCAGTGAGATGACCAATCTGCAGGAGGATATCCTCTACCGCTATATTTTACGGTGCCAGAACGAACAGCTTAAAAGAATACGTTGATCAGAAAGGAAAAACTGATCAGGAAGGGAAAGAAACGTGAGCAGGAAAAAGCCGGAAGACCGGAGAGTGGTCAGGACCAGAAGGACGGTGATTTATACCTTCCTTCTGATCCTGATTTTTATGTATATATCCGCCCATGCCCAGCTGGAAGAAGAGCGGGCGCAGGCGCAGCAGGCGGAAACGTTGGGAACGGGAAACGCTGTGCAGGCCGGGCTTGCTGCCGGGCAGGAAGAAAACGGAGAACAGGTGATGGAGCAGGAGAAGGGAGACGGGAAAGCGGAAGGTCAGGAAGGATTGATACTTAATCCTGAAGATATGTGGTGCCTGATACTGACCAATGCCCAATATCCTATCCCGGAAGACTATCTGCCTGTTTTGAAGGAGGTTCCCGGACAGGGGCAGTCCGTAGACGAACGCATTTACGATCCGCTTATGGAGATGCTTTCCGATATGAAGGAGCAGGGATTGTCACCTGTTGTTTGTTCCGGCTACCGGACTCTGGATAAGCAGGAAATGCTGTTTAACCGGAAGGTTTCCGCCTATGTGAAGCAGGGCTATTCCATGGAAGAAGCCAATCAAATGGCCCGCAGGCTGCTTTCTATTCCAGGATCCGGTGAACATTGCCTCGGCCTGGCAGTGGATATTTACTGTGAATCCTATCGGAAGCTGGAAGCCGGTTTCGCCGATACCAAAGAGGGTAAATGGCTGCGGGAACATTGTTGGGATTACGGGTTTATCCTGCGTTATGATCAGGGTAAAGAAGAACTGACAGGGATTGATTATGAACCTTGGCATTTCAGATATGTGGGGAAAGCGGCCGCCCAGTATCTGAAGGAGACAGGGATGTGCCTGGAGGAATTTTATATTGAGGAAAGCCTGTATGGGTGATGTGGTGAATCGGGTACTACTATGATTTAAAAAATAGGGATAATAGATAAAATAGCACAAAATGAAATTTACTTTTTGTGAAATATCACGATAAAGAATAAAAAGTTAGGTACGATCACTTAGGTAGAACAGCAGGGATAGTAAGTTCCTCCTGTTTGATGCCGGGCAAGGGCCCGTCCGGTACTGCTTAATAAAACCAAAATGAGGGAAAAGGATTTCCCGAAGAAATGATTACATGGAGGTAATAGTATGAGAATTCAACACAACATTATGGCATTAAATTCCCACAGACAGCTGGGAAACAACAACAGCGCAGTATCTAAATCTTTGGAGAAGTTATCATCCGGCTACAGAATCAACCGTGCGGGAGATGATGCGGCAGGGCTGGCTATTTCTGAGAAGATGAGAGCTCAGATTAAAGGTCTGACCGCAGCTACTGATAACTCCCAGGATGCGATTTCCTTGGTACAGACAGCTGAAGGTGGGTTGCAGGAAGTTCATTCCATGCTGAACCGTATGCAGGAACTGGCTACGAAATCTTCCAATGGTACTTATACGGATGATGTTGACCGTAAGGCGCTGCAGGATGAAGTTAGTGCACTGAAGGATGAGATTAATCGTATTGCTGACAGCACGAATTTCAATGGGATCAATCTGTTGGATGGATCCATGGGAGTGGGAACTGATGGTATTACAAAGGCAAATGAAGCTAATGTGACACATGCGAGTGATAAGAATAAGATTACTGCAGGAGTTGATTTTACTTTTGAAGCACCGGCTGGTTATCATGTAAAGGTCAATCTGGTTAGTGCGACTAGTGATTCAAGTGCAGATTGGGAAGGTACGACCCTTACTATTAATTTGAAAGGTACTGCGGATAAGGTATATACTCAGGCAGATATTGATAAGCTTATTAAAGATGCTTCCGGGAGTGCACCTTCTTCTGCAGGAACTGTTGGTCTTAAAATTTCTAAAAATATTACAGTTTCATCTACAGCAGCTGATGCGACAACTTTAATTGGTGATCTTACATCACAGGCCGCTAAAAATGCTACGGCTGTTGATGCAGCAAATGGAATTACGGTATCTTCAACAAGAGCAGGTGCGAATACAAGTACACTTACATTTGCTACAGCTGGTACATTGGGAGCATCAGCTTTAGCGGATGGTAATGCAACTGTAAATCTTGAGGCTGGTAAATCTTATACAGCAAGTGACATTAATACGATGTTGTCTTCTGCTGGTGTATCAATGAGAGTTGACTTCGATGGCGAAAAAACAGGTGCAGTTTTGGCGCTTGCACAGTCAAAGGATAATCCTGGCGATGGTGTTTTTACACTTGGAACAGGTGGAACAGTAGGGACAGGACTTGCAGCAGGCGGTGGTATTGAACTTCAGATTGGTGATACGAATGATGCGTGGAATCAGTTGGAACTTTCCATTAATGATATGCATGTGAATTCTTTGGGCATTGGTGATATTGATATCAGCAAGAGAGATGGTGCATTTGCAGCAATCAGTAAAATAAAGGATGCAATTAACAGTGTTTCCACCAGCCGCGGTAAGTTAGGTGCCATCCAGAACCGTCTGGAGCACACCATCAACAACCTTGGCGTAACAACTGAAAATATCACAGCAGCGGAATCCCGTATCCGTGACGTTGATATGGCAAAAGAAATGATGGAATTCACAAAGAACAGTGTTCTTATGCAGTCCGCTCAGGCAATGCTGGCTCAGGCAAATCAGCAGCCTCAGTCCATCTTACAGTTATTACAGTAATTCTCATAAACAAATGGGAAGGCCGCAAACTCCTCCGGGAGCGCGGTCTTCTTTTTATTAAAAAGAAATAATAAATCTTTATATCATAGCTGTTTTTTATGTTTATATTTTTTTAATGATTCAAAAGTAAGATCCTCATTTCATTTTTCGGAAAATTATGATATAAATAATTTATCTGGTTATCAGTTTCTTACATTTTTCTCAGGCTGTATCAGCCATTTATTCATTTTTATTTTCTGTTTTATATTCAAAGGAATTGCTTTTTTGTCGCTATGTCTCTATAATAATCCATATAAAGCACATATCTTTTGAATTAACCATCAATTCATAAGGAGGTAATGTGCTTTTATGCCAAACGAAAAGGATGCGGTAATAAAGAAATTCCTGGAGAAGCCGGAGAATTTCAGTGATCTGTTTAATGGCTCTCTCTTTCAGGGAAAGCAGGTGCTGAAGGCAGATATGCTGGGTGATCTGCCAGGGGAGTCTATGATTTCTTTCACAGATAAAGAAGGAAAAAAGGTATCGGCCAGACGATACCGTGACGTAATTCGTAAAGCATCCGGCCGAACAACGTATGCAGTTTTTGCAGTGGAAGGGCAGGAAAAAACGCATTATGCCATGCCGGTCAGGGAAATGGTTTATGATGCCTTGAGTTATGCCGCGCAGGTAAAAGAAATTTCTGACAGGCACCGTAGAGATAAGGATTACCGTGACAGTTCGGAATTTTTGTCCGGTTTGCTGCGGGAAGACAGGCTTGCGCCGGTAATAACCATATGCCTGTATTATGGGACAGAAGAATGGGAAGGGCCGAGGGAGCTTTATGATCTTCTGGATATCCCGGAAGAATATGAAGATATGAAACCGTTTATGTCCAATTACAAAGTGAATCTGGTGCAGCCGGCCGATGTGGATTCGGAAAATTTCAGGACTGATTTAAAGCTTATATTTTCTCTGCTGGCAATGTCATCAGATGGAATGGGTATGAGAAAATATATACAGGAACATTCGGAAGAGTTCAGTCATATTCCTTATGAAACATATGATTGTCTCAGAGAGCTACTTCACGTGGATAAGTGGTGGAAGGCAGAAAGTAAAATAGAGAAAGGGGAAGTGGATATGTGCAGGGCATTGGAAGAGATTGCCGAGATGGCTAGGCAGGAAGGAAAGTCGGAAGGCAAGATGGAAGGTAAGTTGGAAGGCCGTATAGAGGGACAGGAAAATGGAGAACAAATAATGTTAATCAAGTTCGTCACAAGGAAACTTCTGAAAGGAAAACAGGAAGAAGAAATTGCTCTCGAATTGGATGAGGACAGAGATACCGTAACGAGGATTTGCCGGGCGGCAGCGAAGTTTGCGCCGGAGTATGACAGTGAAGCAATATACGTGAAATGAAAAAGTTATAAATACGATATATGTATCAGAGTGAGCCACAGCTAATGCCACCGCTCCATTGCAGATACATATTTTCCTTCCGTTTTCTTCAGCTTTTGTTCTCTATTGCCTTCTATTACCGTATAGTGGGGTAAGACGGTTTAAAGCAAGGGTGGCAATATCCTTTTTACATTTATCACTGGAAACTGTGGAGGCAAACTTCAACGGAAAAATGTTCCGGTAATGCTGACAGGTATTTCTTTACCTGAATTACTAAGAATCGCATGGGTACAGAACATTGTTCAGGAATGTATATTAGAGAGGCTACAATTATAAGCGCTGTCCGGTCAGAAATATCCAATTCGATTATCAACCAGCGAGAAACCATAAACAAAAAAGGAAAGAGCAACAGGATTTGGAGTGGCAAATTCATCAATTAGAGATCGAGATTAAAATTCAAATCTTGCAATGGCAAAATAATATAAAGATATGATGACGGAGAAAATTACTAAAAATGAATTTATACTCTTAAAGTCTACGGTTCCCATTATGATGCTGAGTTGTTAAGAGAAAATTAGTTGGAACGCTACTAAATGTTTTGTGGTGTAGAAGCAGGGCAAACGGCTCTTGGAGAACTTATGACTCTCTTTTTATTAAGGGTTATGGTACAAAGTGATTAGAATCTCTCTGTTATGTTTAATGATAGATGATATCATGCAGGAAAATCGTGGAGGGCTTTATGGAGACAAATAAAAGGTTAAAAGCACAAATCAGTGCCAAAGGAGTGCATATTTCCGTTGTCTCTGACGGTGGTTATGATGACTATATTTCACTGACTGATATTGCAAAATATAAAAGTGAAGATCCGGCGGCAACTATCCAAAACTGGATGAGAAGCCGTGATGTGATTGAATTTTTAGGATTATGGGAGACGCTGTATAATCCAGACTTTAAACCCCTCGAATTCGAGGGGTTTAAAGCAAGAGCTGGTTCAAATGCATTTACTTTGTCACCGAAACGCTGGATTGAGGCGACAGCGGCAATTGGAATGCACTCTAAATCTGGGCGAAACGGAGGTACTTTTGCACATCGGGACATTGCATTTGAATTCGCTTCCTGGATTTCGGCTGAATTTAAGTTATACATTATTACTGATTATCAGAGGCTGAAGGCGGATGAGAATAGCCGGCTATCATTGAATTGGAATATGAACCGCGAAATATCCGAAATTAATTATCGTATACATACAGACGCTATTAAAGAGCATCTGATTGTTCCCGAACTTCCGAAGCAATATCAAAGTTTTACTTACGCGACAGAAGCTGATGTGCTAAATGTAGCAATGTTCGGCGAGACAGCAAAGCAGTGGCGTGATTCTAATCCGGGAATGGAAGGGAATGTCCGTGACCATGCTACGCTCCAGCAGCTTATTGTCTTATCCAATATGGAGAGTTTAAATGCTGAAATGATTAAACAAGGAATAAACCGTGATGATCGACTGGTGGAATTAAATCGTGTTGCAAAAGAACAGATGATATCTTTGTCAAAATCGGCAGGAGCTAAACGGTTAGGGGAACGTAATAATTCAAAGTAAATATATCAATTATTGGAAGTGGAAGTACATAAATTTAACCATGCATTAATTCAATGTGTTAAGTGCTGTGAGGCCAAACAATGAGTGAATATAATTTTTACTAGGAAGAATCGGAGAATAGCAAAAAGATAAATCACAAAACTATGATGGCAAATAACTACTGCTGCGTTTTTGACCGAGCGAAAGCGTGTCCTGGAAGGAACACTGACTCGCTCAAGGCGACTTCAGGGAAGGGAGAAACACGGCACGGGCATACCCAAACCGGAGAAAAAACTGCTTTTTATGTTTATACTTTTTTAATGATTCAAAAGTAAGATCCTCATTTCATTTTTCGGAAAATTATGATATAAATAATTTATCTGGTTATCAGTTTCTTACATTTTTCTCAGGCTGTATCAGCCATTTATTCATTTTTATTTTCTGTTTTATATTCAAAGGAATTGCTTTTTTGTCGCTATGTCTCTATAATAATCCATATAAAGCACATATCTTTTGAATTAACCATCAATTCATAAGGAGGTAATGTGCTTTTATGCCAAACGAAAAGGATGCGGTAATAAAGAAATTCCTGGAGAAGCCGGAGAATTTCAGTGATCTGTTTAATGGCTCTCTCTTTCAGGGAAAGCAGGTGCTGAAGGCAGATATGCTGGGTGATCTGCCAGGGGAGTCTATGATTTCTTTCACAGATAAAGAAGGAAAAAAGGTATCGGCCAGACGATACCGTGACGTAATTCGTAAAGCATCCGGCCGAACAACGTATGCAGTTTTTGCAGTGGAAGGGCAGGAAAAAACGCATTATGCCATGCCGGTCAGGGAAATGGTTTATGATGCCTTGAGTTATGCCGCGCAGGTAAAAGAAATTTCTGACAGGCACCGTAGAGATAAGGATTACCGTGACAGTTCGGAATTTTTGTCCGGTTTGCTGCGGGAAGACAGGCTTGCGCCGGTAATAACCATATGCCTGTATTATGGGACAGAAGAATGGGAAGGGCCGAGGGAGCTTTATGATCTTCTGGATATCCCGGAAGAATATGAAGATATGAAACCGTTTATGTCCAATTACAAAGTGAATCTGGTGCAGCCGGCCGATGTGGATTCGGAAAATTTCAGGACTGATTTAAAGCTTATATTTTCTCTGCTGGCAATGTCATCAGATGGAATGGGTATGAGAAAATATATACAGGAACATTCGGAAGAGTTCAGTCATATTCCTTATGAAACATATGATTGTCTCAGAGAGCTACTTCACGTGGATAAGTGGTGGAAGGCAGAAAGTAAAATAGAGAAAGGGGAAGTGGATATGTGCAGGGCATTGGAAGAGATTGCCGAGATGGCTAGGCAGGAAGGAAAGTCGGAAGGCAAGATGGAAGGTAAGTTGGAAGGCCGTATAGAGGGACAGGAAAATGGAGAACAAATAATGTTAATCAAGTTCGTCACAAGGAAACTTCTGAAAGGAAAACAGGAAGAAGAAATTGCTCTCGAATTGGATGAGGACAGAGATACCGTAACGAGGATTTGCCGGGCGGCAGCGAAGTTTGCGCCGGAGTATGACAGTGAAGCAATATATCGTGAAATGAAAAAGTTATAAAATATGAGTCAGGAACTGAAGTGAGCCGCGGCTAATGCCGCGGCTCCTTTTTTACAACCAGGATTGCCTGAACAAGCGCTCCCGTTACTTCAGATGCATATTTTTCTTCCGCTTCCTTCTGCTTTAGTTCCCGGTTGCCTTCGATTACCGTATAGTGAGGGGCAAGGCGGTTTAAAGCAAGGGCGGCAATATCCTTTTTACATTTATCACACCGGCAGCAGTTAAAACGCTGAATGGTGGAATCCAGGCGGGTAAGGACCAGTTCTTCCATCAGGTTCACAAGTACGGAATCCTTATTTTCCCGCATCTGCACAGGCGTGGTGAGGGAGCGGCGCAGTGCATCGGCCATACCTGCGGAAGTGGGGGAAGGAACGCTGTCCGTATTACTAACGGAGGAAGGTACCTCTGTATGAACCGGCTGGGAACGGGTAGAGGAAGGCATGATTTTGCGGTACATGATTTCCTTGTCTATTTCAGCTTTGCTTTTAGCCATGCCTACAACCCCCTTTCCTGAAGTTCATCCGTCAGCGTTTTATAATCCTGTACGGCATTGCAGGAAGGGGCATAGTCCAGTACGGACTGCTGGATGGACTGGGCTTCCCGCAGAGCTACGCTTTCCCTGATAAAAGTATCCAGAACAGGGATGGAAAAGTCCTGGGCGATCATATTCAAGGCCCCTTTGACCTCCCGGCTGAAACGGGTCTTGGGATTGTGTTTGGTGAGAAAAACTCCCAGAATCTGCAGATCCGGATTACAGAAATTTTTCACTCTGGAAACGGTCTCCGAAAGCTGGGTGAGTCCCTGGAGGCTGAATATATCGGACATCATGGGCACCAGGACAAAATCCGACGCAGTGAAGGCATTGACGGTCAGAATGCCCAGGGCAGGAGGGGAATCGATAAAAATGTAATCATAAACCTGCTGCAGCGGCTCCAGCGCCCTTCGCAGCAGATATTCCCTCTGCGTGCCGGTAAATTCCAGTTCGATGGAACTGAGCAGTATATTGGAAGGTATGATATCAACAAGCCCGGTTTTCTGAATGGCAAAACGGGGTTTGACTTCTTCCTTCAGAACTTCATAAATAGTCGCCGTGCCGTCGGTATCGGCCCCTGTGCTGAAACTCAGGTTTCCCTGGGGATCCAGGTCAACCGCAAGAACTTTATATCCTCTTTCCCGAAAAATGAGGGCGAGGGCGTTAGCAGTGGTAGTTTTTCCCACACCGCCTTTCTGGTTGGAAAGAACGATGGTTTTAGCCATAAGTAAAGTAACCTCCGTGTGTTGTGTGGTGTGGTGCGGTAACAATTTATACATGGTTATCATGCGGTTTTTCTCTGTGTACCTTGGGAGTCCGGAGACAGGAAAAAGTGTCGGAGGAACCCCGAAAGCGTAGATGCAGAGAGAAAAACCGCACCTCAATCACATTATATTATAACAACAAACAGCAGGGGAAACAACTATCCAAATTTTTTTGTAAAATAGCTAAAGATATACAACTGATGTACGACAATACAGTTGACAGAGTAAATACCGGGAAAGGGTGCTGAAAATGGATATAAAGATAACAGGCAAATATGCAATATATCAGAGTGCCGTGAGCAGCGGCAGGAAACTGGAAAAAAATACAGCTGTCCCGGCCGGAAGTGCAGGCGGGAAGGGCGATGAGATCTGTATCAGCAGCGATGCTGTGAAGAAGCAGGAGGCATCGGTTTATTCTTCCGCAGTGAGTTCCTCTCTTAAGGAACCGGCTTCGGAGGAGCGGATTGCGCAGCTGAAGCAGCAGATCGGGGATGGCACTTATCAGATATCCGCCGAGCTGGTGGCTAAGAAACTGATGTCAGGTTTATAAGAAAAGGCGGCCGATGTGGAAGAAATATTTGTATTTTTAACAGAATATACGGAATTCCTGGAAAAAATGGAAGTGACCCAGCAGGAAAAGCTGGATTTGCTGCTATCCGGGGAACTGAAGAAAATAGAACAGAGCATCATGGTACAGCAGGCGATGGATAAGCAGCTGGAAAATTTGGAACAGGCCAGGATGCGTCTTTTTCAGGAGCATGGAGTGGAAGGGAAAACCTTCCGTGAGCTCATACCTCTTCAGCCGGAGATCAGGAATGGAGAGGGTTCTTCCTCCTGCAGGCAGGACTGGCAGCTGCTTTATGACAGGCTGCAGAAGGCGATTGACAACATCCGGTACTATAACAAAAAATCACAGGATTTTGCCCGATCGGAACTGATAAAAGCGGGATCCGATGCAGGGACTGTGGATCCGTCCAGCGGGGTTTACCATCCGGATTACGGCGGAAGAAAGAATATGTTTAGTAAGAAAATATAGCGGTTGTCAGATACGGCTGCAGCATATACAGAAAGCAGGGGCACAGGGGATGAGACCGACATTCATGGGGCTGGAAACAGCCAAAAGAGGCCTGATGGTGAATCAGAAGGCTATCGATATTGTAGGAAACAACATTACGAACATGCAGACCAAGGGCTATACCAGGCAGCGGCTGGATACGGTGAGCGTGCAGGTATACGGAGGGATGGGCGGTTTTCAGACAAGCTCCATTCCGCTGGCGGGCCAGGGCGTTGATATGCTGGGAGTGGCACAGATAAGGAATCCCTATCTGGACAGTAAGTTCCGGGAGCAGTACGGGGAAGTGGGTTATTATGATCAGAGAACCGCTATCATGCAGGAGCTGGAAGGTATTATCAGTGATCCGGAAACGGAAGGGACCGGACTGAAGGATGCCCTTACCATCCTTTCTCAGGCACTGGCGGATTTCGGGGAGCAGCCCTATCAGGAAACGAATGCCAACATCACACTGAATGCGGTGAAGGGCATTACCCATATATTGAATGAATACGACAGCAAGCTTAAAAATGCCATGCAGGAACAGAAGGATGATCTTGCGGCATCAGTGAAGGATATCAACGGAAAACTGAAACAGCTGGCGGAACTGAATAAATCCATCGTCCATGAGGTATTTGTGAGTGATGACTTGGACGGTGTGAGCTATGGCCCGAATGATCTGCTGGATCAGAGAAATGTCATTCTGGACGATTTGTCCCGCTATGGCAATGTTTCCGTTACGGAAGGCGGAGACGGACGGATTCAGGTGAAATTCAACGGCAAAACCGTGGTGGATTCCAGCGGAAACCAGTTCACCAGTGATGAACTTCTTATCGGGCCGGATGGAGTGACGCTTACCTGGAACAGTGACAATTCAGGCATGCATTTGGAGAATGGCGCGCTGAAGGCTTATACGGATGTGATTGCGGGGAATGCGCCGGGCAATGCGGGAATTCCTTATTATCAGCAGAAGCTGGATGATTTCGCGGCGGCTTTCGGTGAACTTATGAATAATACAATCCATGAGGATGACGGGACAGCGGTGTTCAAGACTCTGATCGAGGCAGAGGGCGGAGGAGCGCTGACGGCGGGAAATATATCGGTCAGTACCGCATGGGCGGAAGACCCGTCCTATGTTATCCGGGATCAGAATCCGGACGGAACGCTTGACAATACCGATATCATGAAGCTCAAGGCCGGTCTGGCAGAGGAACGGACCTTTGGGAAGGAGTATAAGTATTCCGGTAATTTCAGCGGATTCATTACCAATTATACGGATACCCTGGGCAGTGATATCAAAACGACCAAGGCAAGGCTGAACGCATCGCTTGCCATTGCGGAAAGTGTGGAAAAAGATCGCCAGGGAGTGTCAGGGGTATCTCTTAATGAAGAGGGTATCAACCTGATGACCTATAACAAAGCGTATCAGGCACTGGGAAGGCTCATGACCACCATGGATGAGCAGCTTGATATGATAATCAATCAGATGGGCATGGTGGGACGCTGATAATGGCAGAGCGCGCCCCGGGCGCGGGATGGGAGTCGGAATGAGAATTACGGAAAGCATGCTGACAGGATCCTATACCAGGAACCTTCAGCGCAATATCAGCAATCTGGCACAGTCCAATCTGAAGCTTTCCTCCGAACGGGAATACAATCATGTATCGGAGGATCCGGCAAGGGCTGCAAAGGCTTTTGCGGTAAGGGATCAGATTGCTTTAAGCGAAGAACATATAAGAACGGTAAAAAGCGCCATGGGGGAACTGGATACGGCGGATAAAAATATCCAGTCCATTAATTCTATCCTCCAAACTGTTTTTGAGAAAGCCACTAAGGCAGGTGGTGTGACAAATCAGGAAAACCTGAATGCCATTGCGGAGGAGCTGCATGGCCTGAATGAAGAAATCCTCCAGACCATGAATGCCAGATACGGAGACAAATATCTTTTTTCCGGATCCGGTAATGAGGAAGCGCCGTTTACCGTGGATGGCGGGAGACTTTTTTTCAACGGAAAAGCTGTGGATGATTATGATAAGGACGATCCGGATACCTATTTTGACAACAACAAGGAAGTTTATCTGGATGTGGGCTTCGGCGCTTATGGTTCCGGTGCGGTAAATGCCAAAACCGGTGTGAAGATATCCACCTCAGGTGTGGATGTGCTCGGATATGGAACAAAGGACGGCCAGCCCAATAATATATACAGTCTGATATCCCAGATAGAGGGGCAGCTGCGCAGCGGAAACACTAAGGATGCCATGGATACGCTGGAGCATTTGAAGGATAAGCAGAATAATATTTCCATTGCCACTGCGGAAATCGGCACGAGGGAGACTCTTCTGGACAGGGCGCAGGACCGGCTTGAGGGCGGCCTGGTGAATCTGAAGGAGAGACAGAAGGATCTGGAAGCAGTGGATTTGGCGGGGGAATCCATTAATAATAAGGCGTATGAAGCAGCCTGGATGGTTACGCTTCAGCTGGGAAGCAGCCTGATTCCTCCATCTATTTTTGATTTTATGAAGTAGTAAGTGGATAACAGGAGGTCATTCAAATGAATGTGCTTAAAATAACCACAACACCCATCAAGCTTTCCATGTCGTCCCAGAAAGCCCGCCTGGAAAGCCATCTTCCGGAACCGGAGCTGGGAATTATCCGTACCCCGTCCCGTCTGAATATGAAATCGGAAAATATCAAGGTCAATATTGATACTTCGGCGGCCAGGGACAGCCTGGGTTTCAAGACGGCCCGTTCGCTGAACCGGGATGCGGCGGTTTTCGGAAAGCAGGCGGCAGCGGATGCCACAGGGCGTTATGCCCAGATGGGCAATCAGATGATGCAGATCCAAAAAGGGGTGACTATTCCCGAAATTGTACAGAACCAGATGATGGCCCAGACAAAGGTTACGACAGGCTTTGAATTCCTTCCTGCCGTAGGGCCGGATATCAGCTGGGATCCGGGAAGCCTTGCCATAGATTATACCCCTTCCCGGATAGAATTTGATCCGCAGCCGGATATGCAGGAAGCGGTTTATGTTCCCGGAGAGCTGAATATTAATGTGGAGCAGTATCCTAAGGTGGAGATCGAATATGTGGGGGAGCCGATGTATGTCCCTCCCAGCGCGAGCCCTGAGTATGAGGAAAGAGACGGACTTTCATAAAGAGGCGCTCGGAAGGAATGGCTTACAGGAGGAATGGGCAGTTGAAAATAGAGACAAGGGATTTTGGCATTATTGATGTGGAGGAAGAGAATATCATTACCTTTAAGCAGCCGGTTTTCGGGTTTGAGGATTATACCCAGTTTGTTCTCGTGACGGACTCCAACATGGGAAACGGGATATGCTGGCTGCAGTCCATAGAACAGAAGGGAATCTGTTTTATCATGCTTAATCCTCTGGAGATTTGCCCGGATTATGCTCCGGCAGTCATGCAGGATGTGCTTTTCACCCTGCAGGCGGTGCCTAAAGATGACCTGGACTGCTGGGTGATCGCAGTGATAGGAGATACCTTCCGTGAGTCTACGGTGAATCTGAAAAGTCCGATTATCATAAACCATAAAACCAATCTGGGAATGCAGGTGATTCTCGATCAGGATTACCCGATCCGCCAGCCAATTTTCGATTCGAAAGGTGGTGGGGTATCATGCTGATCCTGTCCCGGAAAAAAGGAGAATCCATTATAATCGGAGAAGATATCGAGATTTTTGTGGCAGATGTGAAAGGGGATAAGGTCCGTCTTGGCATATCTGCTCCGGAGGATATGAAGATATCCCGAAAAGAACTCTATCTGACCGTGGAAAACAATAAAGAAGCATCGGATAAAGTGGATCTGCTGAAGGTGTTCCAGCTGTCCCGCAGCCTGTATGCGCAGCAGGGAACGGATAAAGCAAAAGGAAAGGACGAACCGGATGCAGATACAGACAATAAATAAGCTTAAGGAACTGACAGATAACAGAAAACAGCTTTTTACAGAATATCTGACAATCACTCAGAAGCTCACTGACCTGAAGGAAGAGGACGTGGAACAGATTACGGCAGGGATGGAACAGAGAGCAGCGTTAGCCGGGCAGATCGATGACCTGGGAATACAGAGCAGGAAAGTTTGCCGGGCGGATGGAAGAGAAGAACATCTGACTGAAATTCTGCAGTGCCGGGCGGATTTTTCTTTGTTGAGCGAAGAGGAAAAAGAATTGTTTTCCCTGTGCCAGTCCGTTAACCGGATTCTGTTAGAGATTCAGGATCAGGAGGTCCTGGTGCACAGGAATTTTGAGGACATCCGGAATAAACTCCAGGAATCCATACACAGGAACAATACCGGGGCGAAATTTGCGGGTTATCTGAATCATATGAATTACGGAGCATCCAAGGGTGTCCTGTATGACAGTAAAAAGTAGGAGGCAGTATGGCATCTTCAATTAATACAGTGAGCGGGAACCGGGTTGCAGGCCTGGCTTCCGGGATGGATACTGAAAGTATAGTGGAAAAAATGCTTTCCGGCACACAGTCCAAGATCGATAAACAGACAGGATTAAAACAGCAGCTGGAATGGAAACAGGAAATGGTAAGGGGAATTATAACGGATATCAATTCCTTCCATGATAAATACTTTTCCTTCTACAGCAGCGCCAATACCAACCTGCTGAGCAATGCTTTTTACAATACAATGAATGCGGCGAGCAGTACCAGTGCAATAAAAGTGATATCCGCCGCTTCCAATGCAGCAGGGAAGGTGACCATAGATAGCATCGACCAGCTGGCATCTGCGTGTACGGTGAAGTCAGGAGGCCGGGTGAGCGGCGAACTGAAAGGTACGGTTATCGATCCCGGTCAGTTTACGGAAGAGTCCTATTCCTTTGAAATGACTCTGGATGGTGTCAGCAGGACAATTTCCTTTAAAAAAGGAACGAATGCGGATGAAACAGAGGCGCTTAAGGAAACGGTAAATAATCTGAATAACAGTATGTACAGGGCTTTCGGTACTGCCGCAGGATTTCAATTGGATACAACACAGCCGGGCGGTCCCAGGCTGAATCTAACCCAATTGGTATGGGATGAAACACAGAATGGCGGTCAGGGCGGAGCAGTACCGAAAAGTAATGGTTCAGGCGGTTATGTTCCTGTGGATACCTCCAGAAAGCTGTATATGGAAAATACGCAGGGGAAAACAGCGGTACTTCCCCTTCTGGGATTTAAAAATGAAGCTTCCAATAAGCTCGACTATAATACCAGCCTGGATTCCCTCCCGCTGGCAGAGCCACTTCAGGGAAAGGAGTTTTCCTTTAAGATTAACGGTGTTGTTATAGACGGGATAACAAGTTCCAGTACATTGGGCGATGTAATCAGTAAAATAAATACATCAGAAGCAGGGGTAAAGGTTTCCTATTCTTCCATAGAAGATAAGTTTATTATGGAATCAAAGACCACCGGAGATATCTCCAATATTCTCATGGAACAGACTTCAGGGAATCTGCTTACAGTCATGTTCGGTACAAAAAGCGCCGATACAGTGACAGGAAGTCTCGACGGAGTGAAGAGCAGTAAGGATCTGGTTTCTGTAAATTCAATTGAAGATATCATGAAAGATGCTGTGCTGGGCGGTGTAAACGGCGGAACCCCACATATCTTTTCCCTGAATGTGGACGGAAAAGATGTGGATATCATAGTTAAGAGGGAATTAACCGCAGACAGTACGGACTGGAATATGAGTGAGCTGGCTGACGAAATCAACAGACAGCTGGAAGAAAAATTCGGGGCAGGCGAAATTGTTTTGAGCGTTGATGATCCGGATTCACCGACCAAAGCTACTGTTTCTTCCGCAAACCATCTGGTCAGCTTCAATGATGAAAATCTGAACAGGGATATCACCTCCATGCTGGGCTTTACGACGGCGAATACGCAGAAGGCCGGTATGCAGTCCACTCTGGGCGAGTTGGGTTTTCACGGAAAAATAACATTTACCGGAACGCAGCCTGATGCTTCCGGTTCGTCTGCTATGCAATCGGTCACCATAGATTTTGATAATGTTGACACGCAAGGCCAGACGGTAGAGTGGCTGGTAAATCAGGTACGGACTGCAGGAGTGGAACTCACGTTTGACAATGGAGCAGTTCAGATTGGTTCTGCCAGCAGTGTGACAGGGGATGGGGAAGGAAAGAAAATCCTTAATTCTCTGTTTGGAACAGACAGTCTTACCTTTGGCACGGCAGGCAGCGCAGCCGTGGTAACGGAAGGGCAAAATGCAAAGTTTGTGGTAAACGGACAGGTCGTTGAAAGGAACACCAATACCTTTGAATTAGAGGGCATTACACTGGAACTGACAGAAAAATCCAGCGGCCCAATTACCTTGACTACGACTAAGGATACTGATAAAATAGTAGAAGGGTTTAAGAGCTTTGTCGAAGACTATAATAAGCTGATTGAACAGCTGAATGACCGCATTAATGAAAGCGCTACATATAAGAAATATGCCCCTCTGACAGAGGAACAGAGAAAGTCCATGAGTGACCGGGAAGTGGAGCTTTGGGAAGAAAAAGCCAAAGAAGGTCTGCTCAGAAACGATTCCAATATCAGTTCATTCCTGAGTGATATGAGAACGGCGCTGTACCAGTCTGTGGACGGTGCTGGCCTGGCTCTGTATGATATGGGAATTGAGACTTCGGACAGCTGGAGGGATAACGGCAAGCTGATTCTGGATGAGAGCAAGCTGAATGCGGCGATAAGCACTAATCTGGACGGTGTGAAGAAGCTGATGACGGATAAGGAACACGGAATAGGCGTACTGCTGGACAACGCGGTGAAGGCGGCGGCCAATGTGAGTACGGGCAGTCCGGGAAGCCTTGTTTCCTACGCCGGAACGAAAGCAGTCCTCACCACGGACAACAGCCTCTATCAGCAGCTTAAGAGCGTGAGTAATACGCTGGCGAATCTGAACATAAGGTATGAGTCGGAACGGACGCGTTATTGGAATCAGTTTACGGCAATGGAACAGGCGATTTCCAATCTGAACAATCAGAGTTCCTGGCTGACACAGCAGTTCTCATCAGGCAGCTGATGAAACCGGTAGGAAAAGGAGCGGCAAAATGCAGAACCCATATGAAAAGTACAGACAGCAGTCGGTCATGACCATGACACAGGGAGATATGATTTCCCTCTTATATTCGGAGCTTGGCGACCGTCTTGGAAAAGGGCTGATTTGTCTGGAAAATAAGGATTACGAAGGCTGTAACACAGCGTTTAAAAAAGCGCAGGAAATTCTGACGCATCTCACTGCGACACTGGATCGCAAATATGAGGTGGCCGATAAGCTGGCGGCACTGTATGATTTCTTTAAATACCAGATCATACAGTCCAATATCCGGAAGGAAGCCGGGCCGGTAGAGGAAATCCTGCCCATGATAAAGGAATTACAGGAAGTATTTGTACAGGCGGATAAGCAGGTGCGGATAGAGAACAGCGTCGGCTAGAAGACGCGCAGAGGGGTATACAGAGAATGGCTTTTTGGGAAGACCCGTCAGTAAAGGCATTGAGCAGCGGCATGGATGCGCTTTGGCAGAAGCAGCAGGTTATCAGCCATAATATTGCCAATGTGGAGACGCCGGGATATAAGGCAAAGCATGTGGAATTTAAAGAGGTCCTGAAAAAGACGGAGGACGGGGGAGAACCCGTCAAAGAGTACAGGACAGTAGTATCTGTGGACGAGGCCACACAGGCCAGGGCCGATGGGAATAATGTCCAGGTGGAGTCTGAAGAGCTTGAGCTTTGGAAGACCTATGTGGAGTATTCCACACTGACGAGCCGCATGTCAAAGAAATTTTCCTCTCTCCGGTATGTGATCAACAATGCCGGCAAATAACGGAGTACGAAGGAGCGAATGATGGGATATCTGGATTCATTGAATATAACCGGTTCCGCATTGACGGCGGAACGGTTCCGTACGGATGTCATACTGCAGAATATGGCTAACCAGAACACTACCAGGACGGAAGACGGCGGGCCTTACCGCAGGAAGCAGGTAGTGCTTCGTGAAAATTCCATGAGCTTTGAAACACAGCTGGATAAAGCGGTGAAAAAGACAGACGGAGGCGGGGTATACGCGGAGCAGGTGGTGGAGAGCGGGAATCCCTTTGTACCGGTATACGATCCGGAACATCCGGATGCGGATGCGGACGGTTATGTTATGATGCCCAATGTGAACAGCGCGGAGGAAATGGTGGATTTGATGGCGGCGACAAGAGCCTATGAAGCCAACATTACGGCGCTGAACATTGCCAAAAGCATGGCGATGAAGGCACTGGAGATCGGAAAATAACAGCTCCTGCAGGGAATAATAATATGAAGAGAAGAAAAGAAGAAGAGGGCGGCGGCCAGGAGTGGCTGAATACCTACGCGGATATGATCACTCTGGTACTGACCTTCTTCGTTTTATTGTACAGTATATCCAATGTGAATATAACCAAACTGGAACAGATAGCGGCAGCCATGCAGAAAAAGCTGGGCATGGAACAGGCGGTGAGTCTGGATGAGGTTCCGGAGGATATCAAATATCCCACAATCGGAGAAGAAACAGGCGGCGTCCCGGACAGCACTTCCACGGAAAGCATTCAGAAGATGGCGGAGGAGCTCCGGGAATATTTTGCGAATTCCAATATCGATGCACAGACAAGCAGCAGCGATGATGTGATTTACATACGTTTTAAGAATGATCTCCTGTTCGGGCCGGACAGTGCACAGCTGCGTGAGGAAAGCGTTTCCATGCTGGATTCCCTGGGGAATATGCTGATGGAAAAAGAGGATGAAATCCTTGCGGTTTATATAAACGGCCATACCGCACAGGCAGCGGGCTCTCCCGTCAATGACAGGGTGTTATCTTCCATGCGGGCTGACAATGTGGCGATCTATCTGGAGGATCACGTGGGCTTCGATCCGAAGAAGCTCATATGCAGGGGGTACGGAAAGTATTATCCCATTGCGGATAACAGCACAAAAGAAGGGCGGGAGCTGAACCGCCGTGTGGATATTATTATTCTCGGAAATGATTTTAAAATGTCCGATGTGGACGAAAGGCAGCAGGAGGTAATCGATCCTCTGGCGCCTGTCACACTGCCGGAATTAGAGAAAGGGCAGGACAAATGATAAAGGCATACGACTTTAAATCCCCTAAAAAATTTACAAAAGAAAGAATGAGCACCGTGGAAAATCTGTACGACAGTTTTTCACGGTCTCTTGCACCTTACCTGACCGGACTGCTGCAGTCCTATTGTGAAATCTCCATTAACGGGATCCAGGAAATGCGGTTTCAGGAATACAGTGCGGAGCTGGATGACCGTTCTTTGTTCGGCCTTATTACCCTTGCTCCGGAAAATAAGGATTACAGCGATGCTCCCATGATTTTTGAAATGGATACCTCTCTTGGATTTTTCATGATTGAAAGACTGCTGGGAGGGGCCGGTACAGAATATGAGCTGCATCGGGATTTTACGGATATTGAAAAGGCGATGCTGCACTATCTTCTGGAAAAGATCACCGGCTTTATCGGGGATGCCTGGGGCGGCTACATGGATGCGGAAGTGACGCTTACAGGCCTTCAGACCAATCCTCATCTGCTTCAGCTGGGGGCGGCAGAGGATGTGGTCATTCTGGTGGAGTTGGGTATTGTGGTGAATGAGCTGAAGGCGAAGCTTCATATCGTTATGCCTGCGCCCAACGTGGAAGAACTGACCTCCCGCTTCGGATATAAGTTTGCCATGAACCGGAAGAATAAGGATGAGGCAAAGGCGGCGGAACGTCAGAAATATATTGAGAAAAATCTTCTGGATGCCGATGTGGAAATGCGGGCGGTGCTTCATGAATTTTATCTGGACGCCCAGGATATCCTTCAGCTTCAGCCGGGGGATGTGGTACCCATCGGTAAAAATATGGCGAGTGATATCCAGGTTTACGTGGAAGATATGCCCTGCTTTGAAGCGAAGCCCGGGCATACCAGCATGCATAAAGCCGTGCGTATCAGTAAGGTGCTGTAAAGACAGGCGGAGAAACAGGAGAGAATCATGATTAGTGCGGATAGGGATGCGATGCGGGAGCTGCTTGAGCTGGCGGCTGTTCCTGCGCAAAAAACGCTGAATTCATTGATGGGCGGCGCGGCCGTTACATTGAAAGAAATAAAGGAAGTGTCTTTGGAAGCTTTGGCAGAGAGGCTTCCACATTTTTCCATGGTGGTGGAAGGACGTGCTTTTTCTGAAAAAGAAGAGGTGCGTATGCTGTATTTTATGGACAGGGAACAGGCGCAGCATCTGATAAGCGCGATCTGCGGCCTGCCGCAGGCCGGTTCAGGCGCTATGGATGAAATTGCGATCAGTGCGTTCCGGGAAGTGCTTTCCCAGTGCCTGGAGACCTCGGTAACGGAACTCAGAAATTTTCTTGCGAGGAATATGCAGCAGGAGCTCGGCAGGGCCTATCTGTCCGATTCCGCAGGAAGTATGGTAAAAACTCCCGGAATGTGGCAGGAAGGAAGCATTCTCATGCTGGAATACCGGATCACTCTGGAGGGAGTGGGAGAATTCACTCTGTTCTGTGCGGCCTCCATGCTTTTATTTAATTTATTCGGCATGGAATACAAGGCTCAGAAAGCGGCCGGAGGCGGGCGCAGCCCGGCAATACCGGTGCGCAGTGTGAGTTTCCCGGAGTTCCGCTATATGAGCCTGGAAGATACCGTGGATGAAATCGGTGAAGACCGGGGACGTATCAGAGACATGAGTCTGGATGTGTCGGTGCGGATCGGGGAAACTGTCTGCAAGGTGCGTGATATCCTGGCGCTGAAGCCCGGCCAGATGATCGTTCTGGATAAGCAGGCGGGCGCGCCTGCCGATGTGGTGGTGAAGGATCGGCTTATAGGGAAGGGCGATGTCCTTGTAAGCAGTGATAATTTTGCGGTACGGATCACGGAGATCGTAAATAAAGCGGAATAAGAGTAGTTGAAGGAGTATTCATGGTGATATTAAAGTTGCTGCTGTATCTGTTTGTCCTTGTGCTCGTGGTTTTCCTGGCCTACTATACCACGAAGCTGGTGGGAAAAAGCGCAGGGGGAAAACAGCTGGGCAAGAGCATCCATGTCCTGGAACGGACAGGCATAGGCAGGGACAGCTGGCTTATGATTGTGGAGGTTCAGGGGAAGGTGATGCTTCTGGGGCTTTCGCCTGCGGGAATTCAGCAAATCAGTGAGCTCGAAGATTATGTACGGCCCAAAGAGGATGGAGAAGGAGATAAAAGCTTTCTGGCCATGCTGACAAAGCAGATGGAAGAGGGACAGGCAGCTTTTCACAGACAAAAGAATGATCGGGATAAATAAACAAATCGGGAAAAAGGGACATCCGGCACACCGGACCGGATGGAAGGCCGCAGGAGCGGGATGTATGCTGTCTGTACTGGCCGCATTTTTATATGCAGGCAGGGTTTATGCGGCGGAGGTGTCCATGACCTTATCTGATACGCAGGGAAATGCCAGAGCTTTTGATACGATGGATATTCTGATTCTTTTCCTGCTTCTTGCTGTTGTACCTTCTCTGCTGGTTATGATGACCAGCTTCACCAGGATTATTATCGTCCTGTCTTTTCTGCGGAGTGCCCTGGGAACCCAGCAGTCGCCGCCCAACCAGATTCTGGTGGGACTGGCTCTGTTTCTGACCCTTTTTATCATGCAGCCCGTTTTTTCCCAGGTGAATACACAGGCTTACCAGCCCTATAAAGACGGGACGCTGACCAGGGAAGAAGCGCTGGAGCTCGCGCAGGATCCGATGAAGGAATTCATGCTCAAACAGACCGAAAAGAAAAGCCTGGAGCTTTTTATGGATATCTCTAAAACAGAATTGCCGGAAATAAAAGCAGGAGAAGGCCCGGAGCGGTATAAACAGCTGGGGCTGACGGTCATCGTTCCTTCTTTTATTTTAAGCGAACTGAATAAGGCCTTTACCATGGGCTTTCTTATATTCATCCCGTTTCTCATTGTGGATCTGGTGGTGTCCAGCACCCTGATGTCCATGGGTATGGTTATGCTTCCGCCGACCATGATCGCGCTGCCTTTTAAAATCATGCTGTTCGTATTGGTGGACGGCTGGGATCTGGTAATAAAAACGCTGGTTGAGGGATTTCATTAAGGAGGCGCGCTATGACGACAGAACAGGTTATGGAAGTGATGAAGGAAGCCATGCTGGTAGCCTTTGAGATGGCCGGGCCGCTTCTGATTCTGAGTATTATTGTAGGCCTTATTGTGGCGGTATTCCAGGCGGCCACACAGATTCATGAGCAGACGCTGACCTTTGTGCCGAAGCTTATAGTCATTGCGGTGGTCCTGCTGGCTACGGGTTCCTGGATGCTGAATACCTTCGACGGATTTGTCCAGAGGCTTTTTGAAATTATGGCTTCCCTGTAGGTGATTTTTATATGTTGACAGAGATAGTGGTTTCCCTTAATCTCTTCCTTCTGGTTTTTGCCAGGCTCGGGGCGATGATATTCCCCAGTCCGGTATTCGGCAGGAAGAACGTTCCCATGCGGATCAGGGCCGGTCTTGTACTGGCGCTGACTCTTTTGCTTGTCCCGGTCCTGAATGCGGGCGCAGTCTCTGCATTGTCGGGCTTTGACATGGTGGAAGGTTTGGTGCGGGAAATCCTTCTGGGACTGATAGTTGGTTTTGTATTCCAGATTTTCTTTTTTATGATCTTTGTGGCGGGGGATATGCTGGATACCGTATTCGGCCTGGCCATGGGAAAGGTGATGGATCCCGGCGGGGGTGTACAGGTTTCGGTGCTGGGGCAGTTCCTGAATGTGTTCTTTTTCCTGTACTTCTTTGCCACGGGAAGCCACCGGCTGATGATCAAGCTGTTTGCCTATTCCTTTGAGCTCATTCCTGCGGGAGCGGCGGCTGTTTCCATGGAAAAGGCCGGGCCGTTTGTGCTGGCCCTTTTTCATTCCGTTTTTGTGCTGGCTATCCGGCTGACCCTGCCCTTTGTGGCGGCGGAATTCGTGCTGGAGGCGGCTATGGGGGTATTGATGAAATTAATCCCTCAGATCCATATTTTTGTGATTAACCTGCAGGTGAAAATCATCGCGGGTATTCTGCTCATGATGCTGTTTGCGGTGCCGATGGGACAGTTTATCGACTGGTACATAGGGACGCTGTTTGAGGATGTACAGAAGCTGCTTCTGCAATTGTGAAGAACAGCGTTACGAAAGGCAGGTGGTGAACGGTGGCAGCGGATGAAAAAACCGAAAAAGCCACACCCAAACGAAAACAGGACGAACGTAAAAAGGGTAATGTATTTCAGAGCAGCGATGTGGCCGCCGTTGCATCTCTGCTGGCGGTGTTCAACGGTCTGAAGATATTTGCCTCTTTTATGTATAAGAGCATGTATCAGGGTGTGATTCTCTTTTTTGGATATGCACGGATGGAATATCCGGTCAATTCCGAAAGCCTTCAGGACAAGCTGATTCAGGCCATGCTCCTGTTTGCGCAGGCCGCGCTGCCGCTTCTGCTGATAGCCGGGGTAACGGCAGTGGCGGTGGCGGCTTTGCAGACCAGAATGGCTTTTTCCATGGAAACCATTAAATTCAAGGCAAACCGTATCAGCCCGCTCCAGGGCTTTAAACGACTGTTCAGCATCCGTTCCGTGGTGGAATTGCTGAAAGCGCTGATTAAGATTACAGTGCTGGGCTGGATGATATATTCCTTTTTAAGCAGCCGGATGCATGAATTTGTCCGTCTGATGGATGGGACAGTTATGGATGCCATTTCTTTTGCGGGAAATACGGTGCTGTCCCTGGTGAACACGGTGGGTGTCGCCTTCCTGTTTCTGGCGGCGTTTGATTATCTGTATCAGTGGTGGGATTATGAGAAGAACCTGCGTATGAGCAAGCAGGAAATTAAGGAAGAGTATAAACAAACAGAAGGAGATCCCCAGATCAAAGGGAAAATCCGGGAAAAACAGCGTCAGATGTCTTCCAAGCGTATGATGCAGAATGTGCCGAAGGCGGATGTGATCATCCGTAACCCTACACATTTTGCAGTGGCTTTGGGTTATGATCCGGAACGGAATAAGGCGCCGGTGGTGCTTGCCAAGGGAGCGGATCGGGTGGCTTTGAAAATCGTGGAAATCGGGGAAGCCAACGACGTGTATATCATGGAAAACAGGCCCCTGGCCAGAGGCCTGTATGATGCGGCTGAAATTGACATGGAGATTCCCGGTGAATTTTACCAGGCCGTGGCAGGCGTTCTGGCATTTGTATACAAGCTGAAAAAGGAGAAATAGCCGGTGGATAGCAGTATGGTGGTATTAAACGGGGTAAGCAAGGTTTATTCCAATGGGCAGAAGGCTCTTGACAACATAAATCTGGATATCAGGAAAGGGGAATTTTTATTCCTGTCAGGAAGCAGCGGAGCAGGGAAAACCAGCCTGCTGGAGCTTCTGCTGAAGGAGGAGGAGCCAACCCGCGGAATGATACAGGTAAACGGGATCGATCTGGGAAAGCTGAAGGAACGCCAGGTATACCGTTACCGTCGTATGATTGGGATGGTTTTCCAGGACTTCCGTCTTTTTCCCGATTTTACCGTATATGAGAATGTTGCCTTTGCCCAGAGGGTGCTGGAGGTACGCCCCAATGCGATTAAAAGCCGTGTGCGCAGCGTTCTGGCCCAGGTGGGGCTGGAAAGCAAGGAGCGCTATTATCCGAGCCAGCTTTCCGGCGGGGAAAAACAGCGGGCGGCTCTGGCGAGGGCCATAGTGAACAAACCTGTCCTTCTTCTGGCGGATGAGCCTACGGGAAATCTGGATCACGAAAACGGGGAGGACATTATGCGCCTTCTGAATACGATCAATGAAACAGGGACTACTGTGCTGGTAGTTTCCCATAACCGGGATTTGGTGCGCTCTATGAAAAAGAGGGAAGTCACGCTGAAAAACGGCAGGATTATCAAGGACAGTGACAGAGGGGGATTTTTATATGAGCTTTAGGAATTTCATTTATCTCATCCGTCTCGGTTTGAAAAATGTATGGAACAATAAAGTATATGCGGCGGCTGCGGTGATGTCCATGGCGGCCTGTATTTTCCTGTTCGGGATTTTTTATATCGCAATGGTTAATATTAACAGCGCTGTGCGGAATGTGGAAAAGGATGTGGCTGTTTCCGTTTTTTTTGAGGAAGGGATTTCTGAAGAAAGAGTGGAGGAGCTGGGAGAAGAGATACGGGGACGGGAAGAAGTGACCAATACCGTATATATTTCGGAAGACGAGGCCTGGGACAGCTTCCGCGAGGACTTCCTTGACAGTGAAGAACTGAGAGAAGGAATTTTTGAGGGGGATAATCCGCTGGCCGGATGTGACAGCTATGAGGTGTATATTAATGACATTAGCAGGCAGGAGGAGTTTGTGGCCTATGTAAAAAGCCTGGAAGGAGTGGGGACGGTGACCCATTCGTCCGAGGTGGTGAATGCATTGATGGGGCTGAAGGAGAGGATCACGGGGATCGGCGCAGGATGTCTTTTTGTACTGATTCTGCTATCGGTTCTGTTGATCCGAAGCACGCTTCTGGTTACGGTGGCTTCCCAGAAGGATAAGGTGCGGGTCATGCGGCTGATCGGGGCCAGAGAGGATTTTATCCGCATTCCCTTTATTGTGGAGGGCCTGGTGCTGGGAATTGCGGGAATGTGTATTCCTATCGCTTTGCTTTATGCAACATATGTATATGGTATCCGATTTGTTGATGTTCATTTCGGGCTGTTCGGCGCGCCTCTGAAGCTTCTGCCGGCAGGACAGGTGATGCCTGAGCTGATACAGGCTTCTGTCGCTTTGGGTGTGCTGACGGGGATAATAGGGAGCATTGCGGTAATGGGGAGGTTAAAAAGTAAGTGAGTGAATGGCGAAATATATGCAAAACACTTGACAACTGATTGCCTTAATGCTATACTTCCACCTAATTCAAAACAAAAAATGCTTTGACGAGGAATAGTAGGTGTTAGTGATTTCACAGAGAGAAGATGGTTGGTGTGAATCTTCATTGAACTAATATTGAAGCAGCCTCTGAGCTTTGGACCGAACAGAGAGTCTTAGTAGGCTTCAACGGAGTTCCCCCGTTAACGCAGGAAGCAGTATCGGAGAAATCCTGTATTGGCAGAGCGCAGAGAAATCTGAAATTAGGTGGTAACACGGACATGGAAATTCGCCCTAAGTTGATAATATATCAGCTTAGGGCTTTTTGTTTTGGAGAAATGTCAGAAAGGAGAAAGAAACATGACAGCAAATGAATTAAGAACAATGTATGTAAACTTTTTTAAAGAAAGGGGGCATAAGGAAATTGCGTCAGCGTCACTTCTCCCGGAGAATGACTCGACTGTGTTATTTACCACTGCAGGAATGCATCCGTTAATTCCATATCTGCTGGGCGAAAAGCATCCAGGCGGAAAACGGCTTACGGATGTACAGAAGTGTATCAGAACAGAGGATATTGACGAGGTAGGAGACGATATTCATTGTACTTTTTTTGAGATGCTGGGAAACTGGTCATTAGGAGATTATTTCAAACAGAAATCTATTTCTATGAGCTTTGAGTTTCTGACTAATTATCTTCAAATCCCTGCAGAACGATTGGCTGTAACTGTGTTCGAAGGAGATGAATTGGTACCGCCAGATGTGGAAGCAGAAGAAATTTGGAAGAACATTGGTCTTACAAGTGACCAGATTTACCGGTATGGAAGAGAGGATAACTGGTGGGGACCGGCAGGACAGACGGGCCCCTGTGGACCGGACACGGAGATATTCTACGATATGGGTAAGTCTAAATGTGGGCCGAAGTGTGGTCCATCATGCCACTGTGGAAAATATGTTGAAATATGGAATAATGTTTTCATGCAGTATAATAAAGAGGCAGATGGAACGTTTACGGAGCTTAAGCAGAAGAACGTGGATACAGGCATGGGCTTAGAGCGGGTTCTGACTATTTTAAACGGAAAAAATAATGTGTATGATACGGATTTGTTTTTACCGATTATGCAAAAAGTTGAAGAGATTCTGGAAAGAGAGGGAAGAGTTCTATCAGAGAAAGACAAGAGAATTATTTGCGAACATACCAGAACTATCACATTCATTCTCGGCGATCCAATGAAGATTAGTCCATCTAATACAGAACAAGGTTATATTTTAAGAAGATTGATTCGCAGAATAATCCGATTGTTTAAGAAGGCTGATATTAATACGAATTATTTGTGCGAACTGTCAGATGTAATTATTCAGCAATATAAAACAACCTATCCGGAATTGGGTGATAACAAAGAATTTATTTTAGAACAATTGCAAAAGGAGTATACTTTGTTTTCAAAGACTCTGAATGATGGTTTGAAAAAGGCAAACCGATATCTTGATAATATCGGACACTGCGGAGTTCTCAGTGGTGAGCTTGCTTTTAAATTGTATGATACCTATGGTTTTCCAATTGAATTCTCATCTGAGCTTGCTTCAGAAAGAGGATACCGGGTAGATATGGATGGATTTCATAAGAAATTTGAGGAACATCAAAATAAATCCAGACAAGGAGCTGCCGGAAAGTTTGCAGGAGGCTTAGCTGACAATAATGAAAAGACAGCCAGACTTCATACAGCAACACATTTGTTGAATGGAGCACTAAGAAGGGTTCTTGGCGATGAAGTATCCCAAAGAGGCAGTAATATCACTTCTGAACGTTTGCGTTTCGATTTTTCCTTTGGAAGGAAGGTGACTAAGGAGGAGCTGACACAGGTAGAAGCAATTGTAAATGAAGCTATTGCACATAATATAAGTGTGACTTCAGAAGAAATGACACCGGAAAAAGCATACGGAGAAGGAGCTGTTGGTGTGTTCTCTGGCAAGTATGGAGAGATAGTAAAGGTATACACGGTTCCGGGATATTCCAAGGAAATTTGCGGCGGTCCACATGCTAAGAATACTGGGGAGCTTGTTTCTTTTAAAATTTTGAAAGAGGAAGCCTCTTCTGCCGGCGTCAGAAGAATTAAGGCTGTAATTGATGATCAGTAATTATCAGCGCAGGTAATGCATATGGCAAGGCTGCAGGATGGAAAAAAATCTTACCTGTCAAATTCTATCAAAAATAACCATGAAAAAACACTGTAAACCTTTGCGTTTACAGTGTTTTCACCAGTCGGAGTGACAAGACTTGAACTTGCGGCCTCTACTTCCCTAAAGTAGCGCTCTACCACCTGAGCCACACCCCGATATATATACCATACCCACCCGGCTTTCTGCGGATTTGGCTTCTTGTAAAACTGTCTGATAATCGTTAAATACCATTATCAAATTACAACTTTTATCATCTGAACCCGATGCATTTCAGCGAGTCAGACATCCAGCCGACGAATGTTAGTATACAAAATAATACCAGATCTGTCAATATGTTTTTTCATTTTTCGCAACAAATTTTTTGCATACATTTCGCCATTCCTTACAGGAACTCAAAATACCATACATAAAGCTATTGTCCTATTCGCCTTTTATTTCCTCATATGTCTTCGCACCGTTTGCTATTAAGTAATTAATTATTTCATCGTTATTGGTAAAATAAGCTTTATCCAAAGGTGTTTGTTCAAATTTGACATAGTTTACATCTGCATTATATTCAACAAATAGTTTTATATATTTAAAATCATTATTTTGTATGACAAAATAAAACAGCTGCGTACTCCATGTTGCTTCTTCATTGGGATCTGCGCCATAGTCCAACAGCATTTTTGCCATGTCATAATTATCATTTTTAACAGCGTAGTAAATTGGCGGATATATGTATTCTTTTTGTTTATTTGGGTCTGCACCCTTTTCAAGAAGAGTTTTTGCTCTATCTATGTTATCCGCGTAAACATTATATTCAATTGAATTCCTTTGCGAAATGCTCTGCTTAATGTCGCTGGTGATATTAAAACCAATGATTAAGAGTAACGGTAATGCAGATAAAAAACCTAAAATAAAGGATATTATGCCAAACACCGACAAAACCCGGCTTTTCTTATTCCTTTTTTTAGCCCATCTTGAATTTACGAATCTAAAAACAATGCTGAGAATTATGCCGCCAATACCAAGCACAAATAGAAATAAAGAAATACTGGCAATCATCATTGCAATAAACGCCATAACAATACTCCTTTCAATATGAGGACGTATAATCACTTTTCTAAACTATGCGTCTATCTTTTGTTTCTGAGGCTGAGAATTAAAGAGCCCTTAAGTATATGAATAATACCATTCATATACTGACCCCATAAGAATAATGTCCGTTCATTGAGACATAAGCATTACTATTATTGGCAGGCCTAATATTAAATATATAACATTTACCCCTAATACAATAATCCCACCTATTACATTCATTCTTCTCCTGAATAAAAAATAAATTGAGACTGCTGAATAAATAACAGCAGCGATTGGGGTGACAAAACAAATTACTAAAAACAGCAACCCCAATATCATACCGAAAGGTAACGAGAGAAACAGGAAGGCAAGCATTGGAAGGCAGTTAAGTATGCTTAAACTGAGTAAAGCTATTAAATATTTTTTCATAATAAATCCCCATTATAGAAAACGGTAGTGTCAAGTCTGACACTCCGTTTTTATTAAAAACCTTGTATTTTCAGGGA
>ERZ857840.746-NODE-746-length-43212-cov-7.443567_pt1 | contig 43212 bp, 51 predicted proteins | sample MGYA00519760_ERZ857840 | MGnify/ENA primary metagenome ERZ857840 (study PRJEB31778, sample SAMEA3449371) | human gut metagenome | biome: human gut; feature: human-associated habitat; material: faeces | place: United Kingdom | collected 2010/2012 ... | reverse complement strand
CATTTTTTACATATATTAATAAAACTCTTAATAATTCGCATTAACATTTTATTTACACCGATGGAATATGTGACGCTTGATTTTTGGGCAAAGAGTATATATACTTAGAACGAAATGTATGTGAAAAAAATGCCGTACTGCCGCGGCAGCTGAAAGGAACGGATGCGATTTGAAGAAGAGGCTTGTGAGAATAATTGCCGTTGTTCTGTGCATTGTGATGTGCTTTGGGATGACGGGCTGCACGCAGAGCCTGAGCGCTATGTTCACCGTCAAGAAAACCTACAGAGCCATTGCGGAGCTTCAGAGCATGAGCTTTGACCTCAAATCGACGGCCAACGGCACATCGAACGGGGAGCCTGTCAAGGTCCGCCTCAAGGCCAGCTGCGAATGGATACTCGATCCTTTCACAATGAAGATAGACGCGACCGCCTCGCTCGGCAGAATGGGGCGGCTCAATCTGCCGATGTACATCGCGATGGAGGGCGAGCAGCTGGTGCTGTATTTCGGATACAGCCTCGGCGGCGATGAGCCGATATGGATGGCGTTGGACGTCGAGTCCGACGGAGAATCCGCGCAGATAGACATTGCGAGCATTATCGCGATGTTCGAGAACAACACCCAGCCCGTCTCGATGTCGGACGAAGAGGAGCTTGAAGAGTCCACGGTCATCCCGCTGACGCTTGAGCTGCCAGGCAAGATGCTGATGAACGCCATAAGCGGAAACGGACCGCACAAGAGCAAGATGGATAACATTACCATATCGGTGAACGTCGATAAGGAAACGCACATCCCGACGAGCATCAGCGCCGATCTCGCGCCGCTGCTGAAGTACCTCATAGCTGAGTCGGGCTTCGGCTTCTACCCTGATCTGAAGATAGACAGCATCCCGACCGAGCTCACAGTGACGGGCGTGAACGACGTCAAGTCGATCACGCTGCCGGACATGACGCTGAACGGCGCTGCGGTGACGCTGCCTGCGGCGGAGACCGAAAGCCCTGTTGTTGTCACGACCCCGGAGCCGACGGACGCACCGGAAGAAAAGACAGAATAATAGCTGTAAAAGAATCCCACTGGGGTGTCCCGGTGGGATTCTTAATAAATCTTAACTGGTGTGCATACCAAAAAATGCATTGACAAAAGAGGTGTTATAACATATACTGGACTTGTGTAAAACTGCACGGACATATGAATGCGTTCGGCGGACAAATTATATTGATCGGGAGGTCATGCTTATGAAGAAACCACTGCGCTATATGCTCTCCTTGGTGCTGATGCTTGCGCTGATGCTCTCCATGGGGACCGCGGCTTTTGCCGACAAGACGGACAGCGGGCTGCCTGTCGAATACGTCACCTACGGTGTCGGGCTCCCCGATGCGCCGGGAGTTGACAGGCACGAACTCGGCGATGACGACATCACGATAGACGGCGTGAGCTGGAGGACAAAGACGTCGGAGGATAAGCTCTATGTCTACGTTCTTGACCTTGCTGCGGCGAAGCTGCTGCGCAGCTGTGCGGACGAGGCCAAGGAGCTTGGGCTGGACTATGCAAAGCTTTATATTGAAAACGGCCTGATACAGGTCAGGGAGGATGTTCCGTCTGCGGAGGCGGAGGAGCTGCGCGCAGGGCTCGATGAGCTCACCCGCGCGGCGGTAATAGGTCTCGTCGCGGGCGACAGGTTCGATGTCGGCAACGGCGGGGACGTGAAGCTCCAGGTCGTGGTCACGGGCTTCGTGACCGGCGGCGGAGAAGCCGCCGAGCCGGGAACTGAAGAGAACGGGCTTGACGTCAAGGGCATCGGCGTTCCGTTTGATAAAAATAACGGGTATGATACCAGCGGAGTGACTGGAGAGAATTACGCCGGAGTTACGAAAACAACTATCTATATCATGTACGGCGGTGTCACCTGGTACGGCAGCAGCGGCATCGACTGCCAGAACCTTGATGAGGAGCTGCCCCCACCGGAGGAAATGCCCAATTACAGTGAGCGCGGCGGATTTGCAGGCGTTGCAAAGGCAAAGGACGATACGAATAACTATTATATTAAAATCGTTGGACTCAGCGGCGAAGCGGAGTTCATCCCCGTAGACGATCTTGCAAGCCTGGGCGATGATCCGAACGCGATCTGGGATGCCCAGGTCGCGGATATTGTGGGCAGAGATATGTATGGGAAACTTGCCGACAGCGTCATTATCGCGACCGATCCGGAAGGCAATAATATTGTTATGACCATAAACCTCAAGGACGATACCGCCAAGGCGGAGGAGGTCATCAGTGAGGATGGGACTGAAAGCAAGACGCCCGACGGCTATAATGATCCGGAAAAGGTAAACCGCGATCTGCAGTATGCCCCGGAGAATATAGTCGAGGCGGACAGAACCGGGGAGAGTACCGCGGACGTGACGGTAAGAGACACTGTAATTGCACCGGATCCGAACGCTCCCGTGATCTCCTGAGACATAAATGCACGGCGTAAAACCGCCGTGCATTTTTTGGTTTAAAAGTTGACAGAACAGACATCCGTGTATATAATCAAGCTGCGCCGCATCCGCCTTGAGCGGAGCGACAGCAGGAAGGAATTTAATATGAGTAACGCAACACCCCGCAAAGGGCTCCGGAGACAAACCGGTCTTGCCCTGTTCGCATCCATCATCGTCGTACTGCAGGTTCTCAGCAACTTCGTGCGCTTCGGCCCGTTCCCGATAACGCTGGCTCTCGCGCCGATCATCATTGGAGCTGCGGTGTACGGAAGCTCTGCCGGAGCATTGCTCGGCGGAGTATTCGGAACAGTAGTGCTCCTGACCGGCATTGCCGGGTGGGACGGCGGCGTAGTCATGCTGCTGATGGGTATCAATCCCATTGCCTGCATCATCATCTGCATCGGCAAGGGCGCAGCGGCAGGCTGGATATCCGGCCTTGTGTACAGGCTGCTTGCAAAGAAAAGCGAGCTTGCGGGCGTTGTTACCGCGGGCGTCGTCTGCCCGATAGTGAACACCGGGATACTGGTGATCGGCCTGCTCCTGTTCTTCAATTCCACGATCCAGAGCTGGGCGGGCGGCCAGAATATGCTGTACTATGTCATCTTCGGACTGATGGGCATAAACTTCGTGGTCGAGCTGCTTGTAAACCTCGTCCTCTCGTCGGGCATCACTTCCGTTATCAAATACGCAGGGAAGGGCAGGAGCTGAACATGATCCTCGCAATTGACGTCGGCAACACCAATATCGTCCTCGGCATGATAGAGAACGGGGAGATCCAGAACGTCGTGCGCATCCATACGGATCTGCGCGAGACGGGAACGGAGTACGCGCTCAAGCTGCGCCAAGTTGCGGATTTCTATCATATCGACCTTATGGGGCTCGAGGGGGCTATCATTTCCTCGGTCGTGCCTCCGGTCACGGAGTCGCTGCGGCTCGCGGTGGAGAGCCTTATCGGCAAGAAGCCGCTGATCGTCGCGCCGGGAATGAAGACCGGCATGAACGTCAGGATAGACGACCCGTCGACCATGGCGGGCGACCTCGTTGTCGGCAGCGTCGCCGCGATCGCATGCTACGGCGCGCCGCTCATAGTCATAGACATGGGCACCGCGACGACGATGGTGCTTATCGATAACGAAGGCAGCTACCGCGGCGGCGCGATAATTCCGGGCATAAAGCTTTCCTACGGCGCGCTCTCCTCAGGGACGAGCCTGCTGCCCGATATCGCCATCCTCCCGCCGAAGAGGGTCATCGCCACCAACACTGTTGATTCCATGCGCAGCGGCGCGGTCTACGGTACGGCCGCGATGCTTGACGGCATGATCGACCGGATGGAGAAGGAGATAGGCTATCCCTGCACGGTCGTTGCGACCGGCGGACTGGCGAGAACTGTAGTGCAGAATTGCAGCCGTGACATCATTTACGATGCAGACCTGCTGCTCAAGGGGCTGTGGGTCCTGTATGACCGCAACCGGAAATCGTAAACAGAATAAATAACAAACCCGCATCCCGTAAAATGGGATGCGGGCTTTTGCTGCGGCTGGATCGAAAGCAAAAAAATATTAATTTTTTGATTGTTGAATAATTGACAAACGCGCATAAGCCTGCTATAATCCACCATGATATACGAGATGAGATTTTCGTATATAAGCTACTCAAAAAATATGGAGGCAAATATGAAAAAGATTCTTGCACTTGTTCTTGCACTTTGCATGATTTTCGCGCTGGCTGCCTGCGGTCAGTCCGCTGCGCCCGCAGCCACTGAGGCTCCCGCAGCCGATGCGGCGACCGAGGCTCCCGCTGCCGATGCAGCTACCGAAGCTCCCGCTGCCGGCGGTGAGTACACTCTCGGCATGGGCGTTTCCCTCAACATGGATTCTTCCAAGTCCGGCAATGCCCAGGTCGACGCTACCGTCGCAGCCGTTGTTCTCGACGCTGAGGGTAAGATAGTTTCCTGCCGTATCGACTGCGCGCAGAGCAAGATGGATATCTCCGAAGGCACTGTCGACACCGCGGCTGAGTTCAAGACCAAGATGGAGCTCGGCGATGATTACGGCATGGTCGCCTACGGCAACGCGATAGCCGAGTGGGACGCTCAGGCAAAGGCATTTGAAGAGTACGTTGTCGGCAAGACCGCTGAAGAAGTCGCTGCTATCGAGACCGTCCAGAACGACCACGGCTACTCCGTCGCTGCTGACGAGACCCTTTACGCTTCCTGCACCATGCAGATCACTGACTTCATCGATGCCATTGTCAAGGCCTGCGGCGATGTCAACACTATGAGCTTCACCTCTGACGGCACTTTCACTCTCGGCCTTGCTGCAAAGACCAGCGCTGCCGAGTCCACCGATCCCACTTCTGACGCAGACGGCGTCGTCAAGATGTACACCGAGTTCGGCGCAGCTGTTGTCGGCGCTGACGGAAAGATTCTTGCTGCTGTCAACGATGCAACTCAGCCCAACATCAGCTTCGATGAGGACGGCGAGATCACCGAGACCGCTTTCAAGGGCACCAAGATGGAGCTCGGCGATGATTACGGCATGGTCGCTTACGGCAACGCTATAGCCGAGTGGGACGCTCAGTCCAAGGCTTTCTCTCAGTACGTTGTCGGCAAGACCGCAGCTGAGGTCGCCGCTATCGAGACCACCGAGAACGACCACGGCTACTCCGTCGCAGCGGACGAGACTCTTCTCGCTTCCTGCACTATTCAGATCACCGGCATGATGGCTGTCATCGCTCAGGCTGCTGAATACGCAAGATAAACAAATTTAAAAATCGCACTGGAGATGTGTCAATGAAAAGAATAGCGGCATGGTTCATGTCAGCGCTCCTGCTGGCATTATCCCTGACCGGATGCTCCGCCGGCAAGACCGAAACGGAGGACCGGGGAAAGTCCTACTTCACTTACTTTGACACAGTCTCCTTCGTGTACAGCTATGCAGGAGACTCGGCAGAGCAGTTTGACAGACGCTCTGCCGGGGCTTCTGGCATTTTGGGGGAATACCACCGGCTCTTTGATATATACCATGAGTATTCCGGGGAGAATAATCTGTGTACGCTCAACCGGAACGCGGGAGGAGAGAGCATCGAGGTCGACCGTAAGCTCATTGACTTTCTCGTTTATGCGAAGGAGCTGTATGAAACGACCGACGGCAAGATGAACGTTATGATGGGCTCAGTGCTCAGCATCTGGCACGATCTGCGTACTGCCGCCGGGGACGATCCCGCCTCTGCCCGCATCCCCACGGATGAGGAGCTGCAAACGGCGGGCGAACATACGGACATTTCTGCGCTTGAAATTGACGAAGAAAACTGCACCGTGCGCATAAGCGACCCGGACGCGTCCATTGATGTCGGCGCGCTCGGCAAGGGCTACGCGACCGAGATGGCCGCGCGGTGGCTCGAAGCTGACGGAGCCTTCGGGTACGTGCTCAATGTCGGCGGCAATATCCGCATCGTCGGCACAAAGCCCGACGGCAGCGGCTGGGTCACCGGCGTGAAGGACCCGGCAAATACCGAGCAGTTTGCCGTCAAGCTCATGCTCGCGGATACGTCCTGCGTCACCTCCGGCTCGTATGAGCGCTACTATACCGTTGACGGCGTGTGCTATCACCATATAATCGATGAGGCCACGCTCTTCCCTGCGGACTATTACAGCTCGCTCACGGTCGTCATCAAGGACAGCGCGCTTGCCGACGCGCTCTCCACGGCGCTTTTCTGCATGCCCTATGAGGACGGCGCCGCTTTGGCTGAAAGTCTCGGCGCAGAGGTTTTGTGGATATTCCCGGACGGGGAGGTCAGGTACACCCCCGGGATGGAAAAACTAATAGCGAATTGAAGGATAACAGGAGGCAAGAGGCTTATGAGCTTCGGAAAAAACATTTCTACCCTTAAGCTGCCCCACCATAAGCAGACCTCAGGCATGGCGTCAGAGCCGATAACGCCGAGCGCCGAGGTGCTGCTTCCAATGAACATGCACTCCGGTCAGGCGGCCGTGCCGGTCGTCGAGGTCGGGCAGCATGTATACCGCGGCCAGCTTATCGCGCGCGAGGAGGGAAAGAACTCTTCCCCCGTTCACGCAAGCGTTTCCGGCACTGTCAAGGCCATTGAGCCGTATGGCCGCACTCAGGCGATCCGCATTGAGAGCGACGGCAGGATGGAAGCCGACCCCGAGCTGAAGGCTCCCGACGTGCATGATCTTGACAGCTTTCTTCAGGCCGTGCGCGAGAGCGGCATCGTCGGTCTCGGCGGCGCGGCGTTCCCCGTCTGGGCAAAGCTTGACGCAGTCCGCCGCAACAAGATCAAGACCGTGCTGATAAACGGCGCGGAGTGCGAGCCCTATATCACGAGCGACGACCGCACCATGGTCGAGCACAGTGAGCTTATAAAGCAGGGCGTCGCGCTTCTCAAGCAGTACCTTGGCAGCGAGGAGTTCATCATCGGCATTGAGAAGAACAAGCCCGCCGCGATCGCGGAGCTTGAGCGTACCTTTGCCGATGACCCCGCCGTTACCGTGAAGCCCCTCAAGAGCGTGTACCCGCAGGGCGCAAAGCAGGTGCTGCTCTATAACGCCACCGGAAAGGTCGTCGGCCCCGGCCAGCGCCTCGCGTCCCTCGGCGTTATAATTATAAACGTCACCTCTCTCACCAAGGTTGCCCAGTACATGAACGACGGCATGCCTCTGGTCGAGAAGACCGTCACGGTCGACGGCTCCGCCGTCAAGGAGCCGAAGAACCTCATCGTCCCCATCGGCACACCCGTTGGCTACGTTATCGAGCAGGCCGGCGGCTTCAAGTGCGAGCCGGGCAAGGTCATCCTCGGCGGCCCGATGATGGGCAAATGCGTCTCCGATCTTAACGCTCCCGTCATTAAGGCCACGAACGCCGTCCTTGCTTTCGATAAGAAGGACTCCGCCGCGCTTGAGCCTACTCCATGCATCCACTGCGGCCGCTGCGTGTCGAACTGCCCTCTCGCCCTCAACCCGACGGCGTTTGCCAAGGCTATTGAGATCGAGGACGAGGCGGAGCGCTACGCAGTCCTGACCAAAGAGCAGGTGTCTCTCTGCATGTCCTGCGGCTGCTGCTCCTATGTCTGCCCCGCACACCGTCCGCTCGTTGACTATAACAGCGAAGCTAAGAGCTTCGTCAGAAAATACAAGGCCGCTCTGGCCGAAAAAGAAGGGGGAAAGTGATATGGATAAGCTGATCGTATCGAACGCCCCGCATATTCATACCTCGGATTCCAGCCGCCGCGTGATGCTCGATGTCGTCATTGCGCTGCTCCCGGCCACCGTCGCCGCCGTCGTGATCTTCGGCACCGGCGCGCTTAAGGTCATCGCCGCCTGCGTCATCGGTGCTGTCGTTTCCGAAGCGCTGTTCGATCTTGCGACCCACAGAAAGCAGACCGTGGGCGACTTCAGCGCCGTCGTCACCGGGCTTCTGCTTGGGCTGAACCTCAGCTCGAGCGTCCCCGTCTGGCAGTGCGTCGTTGGCTCTGCCTTCGCGATAATCATCGTCAAGTGCCTCTTCGGCGGGCTTGGGCACAACTTCGCAAACCCCGCCATCAGCGGCCGTGTGTTCATGCTGCTTGCCTTCTCCGAAGTCGCAGGCGGCGCTATGCCGGCTGTTGTGGAGCTTGAGGCCTCCGCTACCCCGCTGGAGCTCATCTCTGCCGGTTCCGAGCAGCTCCCCTCGCTGATGGATATGTTCCTCGGCCTGCGCGGCGGCGCTGTCGGTGAGAGCTGCATCCTCGCCCTGCTCATCGGCTACGCGTATCTCTGCGCGCGCCGTGTCATCAAGTGGTACGTTCCCGCCGCCTTTGTCGGCACGGTGTTCGTCCTCTCCCTTGTCTCCGCCGGAAGCTTCGTCACCGCGCTTTATTCCGTCATGGCAGGCGGCGTGTTCCTCGGCGCAATCTTCATGGCGACCGACTATGTCACCACTCCCATCAATAACACCGGCAGAGTTGTGTTCGCGGTCGGCTGCGGCGTGATAACCTTTGTCATCCGCGAGTTCTGCGCCTACCCCGAGGGCGTGTCCTTCTCCATCCTCGCCATGAACATACTCACCCCGTATATCGAGAAATGGACGGCCAAGAAGCCGCTTGGAGGTGTCTGATATGAAAAATACCGTAAAGTCAGTCATTGTCCTTGTGCTCATTTTCGCCGTTATGATGCTCGGCATCACCGGCGTCAATGCCTATACCGCGCCCATCATCGCGGCCAACGGCTCTGCCGCGGTCTATGAGCCGCTGCTTGAGGTCATGCCCGATGCGCAGGATTTCGAGCTGCTCTATGACGCGGCCGATCCCGCGGCTTCGACCCTTACCGACGTGCCCGAAACCGTTCAGGGGCTGTACCGTGAGACCTCCGGTCTCGGCTATGTTATCCGCCTGTCCACCACCAAGGGCTATACCGGCGAGCCTATAGAGCTCACAATGGCGGTCGACAGCGAGGGCAAAATTTCCGGCATCAAGCTCAATACATTCTCCGACAGCAAGCACTTCGGCGAGGACTATCCCGACAGCTATCTCGGTCAGGACTCCGCGCTCGGCGGCGTGAGCCTTGTCGCCGGCGTCACTTATTCCTCCAAGGCCTTCAAGGAGGCCGTCGAGGACGGCTTCGCCGTGCTCACCGCAAACTCCCTCGTCTCCGCCGGTGTCAAGAGCGACAGCCAGATCCTGCTTGAGCTGCTGCCCAGCCTCTTCCCCGGCATGGCAAATACCGAGGGCGTCGCCCAGTACACCGAGCGTGAGCTCTCAGGCGGCAGCATCACCATGGCGCTTGATTCCGCAAACGGCGTCGGCGCGGCCTACATCGCCGCGGTTGGCGAGAACAGCTATCTTGTGCTCGTGAACGATTCTCTCTCAGCCCGCGCCTATGATGTAAACGGCGCGGACATCACCGAGAGTGTTGACGCGGCAATACTTGAGGAAGCAGCCACTGACGCCGCGGCGAATATCGAGGACAGCTCCTCTAAGGAGATCAAGAAGCTCTCGAAGCTCGCCGGTGACGGCGCCGAGTGCACACCCATCGCACTCGACGGACTCTACGGCACGGTCTCCCATGCCTACAGCATAAGCGTCGGCGGCAGCACCTATTACGGCTTTGCCGCGCGTCCGCTCGGCTATGGCAACATGCCGATGCTTCTCTACTATGTGCTCGATGAAAACGGCGCTATCGTCTCCATGACGGCGGATGAATTCATCCTCATGGGCGATTACTTCAATGCCTATGAGCTGAACGAATCCGATTACAAGGCCGGCTTTACCGGGATCACCGGAGACAGCTGGAACGGCGATCAGGCTTTGATATCCGGCGCAACGATCTCCTCTGAGGCCGTCTCCGCCGCCACCGCGGATGTGTTCCTGGCCTTTGGCGCGATCGATCAAAACGGAGGTGAAGGCTGATGAACGAAAATAAGCTTCGCGCAGCCATTGCGCAAAATCCCGTGCTTGTCCTGCTCCTCGGCGCATGCCCGGCTCTCGCGGCGACTACTGCCGTGCTCCCGGCTCTCACGCTGGGCGTCACCGCGCTTGCGGTCATGCTGCTCGCGTCCCTTTTCTCCTCGCTTATCAAGAAGCTCCTTCCCGCAAACACCCTGTTCATCGCCCAGTTCATGCTGGTCGCGGGCTTTGCGAGCATGGCGCAGCTTCTTCTGAACGCGTGGCTGCCCAAGGTCTATAACATGCTCGGCGTCTATGCCGCGCTCCTCGCCGTTGATGCGCTCATTTTCTCCGAGTCCGAGCGCGCGGCGCAGCAGAGCGTTGGCGCGGCACTCAAGGATAGCTTCCTTACCGGCCTCGGCTTCATCGCGGCGCTCTTTGTCACCGCCGCGATAAGAGAGATCTTCGGCGCGGGCAGCTTTGCCGGGATCACGCTTGACTTCTTCAAGGCGCACAGCGTCTCCCTGCTCACAAGTCCCGCCGGCGGCTTCATCGTGCTTGCGATCGTCATGGCCGTTGTCAGCGCCGTCAGCAAGAAGAGCACTGCCGCTCTCGGCGGCACTGCGGACGCGATCATTTCGGCCTGTGCCGAAAAGAAGGAGGCGTAAACGATGGACTTCAAAACCTTTCTGCTTATCATAATCGGCAGCGCGCTTGCGAATAACGTCGTTCTGGAGCAGTTCTTCGGCGTCACCCCAGCGCTTGGCGCGAAGGGCAGCGCAAAGGCGCTTGCAAAGTACGGCCTTGCCGTCGCGGCGGTCACGCTCGTCGCAGCGCTCTGCACTGCCGGTATCAGCATCGGTGTGTATTCGACCTTTGTCGCCGCTCTCTGGGTGCTGATCGCGGCCTCCGTCATCGGCCACTTCTTCACCGATAAGTACCTGCTCATCGCGTTCAACGGCGTCGTTTTCGGCACCTGCGCAAACGCCGCCGGCAGCGGCCTTGCCGAAGCCTCGGCTTCCGCGCTGGGCGCAGGGCTTGGCTTCACCGTCGCCCTGCTGCTCTTTGCCGGGGTGGAGACAAAGATCGATGACAAGTATGTCCCCGCGGCCTTTCGCGGCTTCCCCGTGCGGCTCCTCGCCGCCGGCATCCTTTCAATGGCCGTCGTCGCGTTCAAGTAAACCGCACTTGTAAACTGAAAACAGACCTGCTTCCGTAACGGAGGCAGGTCTGTTTTTATAGCACTTTAGGCAAGCTTCACGATAGTGAGGGTGCTGTTTGAATAGGTGACGGAGTTACCGGTGTTGTTGCGCACCGTCAGTATCTGCCCCGCCGTGGGGCTGATGATCGCGGTGAGGGCGATGTGGTCGGAACCTGCGGCGGTGAGCGTCTGTGCCGTCTCGGCGTAGGTCAGCGCTGTGCCGTCGAGCGCGAGTGCCGCGCCGACCGTCCCGGCAGCAGTCACCGATGCGTCGCTTACGAAGGTCACAAGGTACTGCCCCGCTGTGAGCGTGACGCCGGTGGTGCCGGAGACGGTGATGCTGCCGGTGGAGTTGATGACGTTCGTGCCGAGCGTGATGTCTCCGCCGCTCGTAATGGCGGTCGCGTCGGTGTTATAGAGCATGGCGTTTTCGTTCGTGGCAGTTGCCCCGGCAGGACCTGCCGGGCCGGTGGCACCGGTCGCACCTGTTGCGCCAGTTGCACCTGTCGCGCCAGTTGCACCTGTAGCGCCTGCCGGACCCTGTGGGCCTGTTGCCCCGGCGACGCCCGCAGGCCCCTGGGGGCCTATGGGGCCTTGCGGTCCAATCGGCCCCTGAGGCCCGATAGGACCTGCCGGACCGACGTTGCTGCCGCATCCGCAGCCACATCCGCACCCGCAGCTTCCGCTGCCGTTGCAGCCGTTTTGATATATCTTGGTGGAGTAGAGGTCGTTATCCTGCATGACTATCCTCCGAAAGAAAGATTGAGGTCTCCCTCAGAGCAGTATATGATGTATCCGCGGCATACGTCACCAAAGATGGTGTGCGGCGTTTCCAAGCAAAAAATTCCCTAGATATAGTTCGACTCCTTGCATTGACACTTTTCCCAATCCATCACATCGCGCAGTGACAGCTGCACATTATTTTTCTGCAGTATAATGTGTGGGTATCGGAGCGAGGCAAGGAGCCTGACTGCTGTGCATACAAAAAATTATCGAAAGATTCACAAATTGCTGTTAAGAAATTAATTGCATCCGGCGCTCAATTTCGATATAATCAAGGAAACAATGTGCGGTTAAAGCGGCAGAAAAGCAAGCTCCGCAATATATATCCGCCATTCTTAAAGAGTCCCGTTCATGGCAGCAACTGCCACAAAATTTCCCGACCGCCTATATATCGTCTGGTGCTATCGGAAAATACCTCCTATGGTTTGGCCGAGGTGGTATTTTATGTCAGTACATGACGATATCGGTAGAACCATAGTCGCTTTGCGCACGCAAAAAGGCTTCTCTCAGGAGTATCTTGCTCTTGAATGCGAAATGAGCCTTTCGTATCTGAGGCGCATCGAACACGGCACTGCGAACCCGACAATTGATATGCTTCTGCGCATAGCGAAGGTTCTGGATGCAGATATTATAAATCCGATCAGCGTCAAGGAAACGGCAGGTGCTGCTACATGAAAGCATCTGCCGCATCATTTAGACGGGCAATGCTAGTCACCAGAAGCCGTTTTATCAGCACTCTCGGCACCTATCCTGTGTGCCCGCGCTGCAAACTCACTCTCGACAGAGAGTACCAGCGCTTCTGCGACCGCTGCGGGCAGCGGCTGGACTGGTCACGGTACGATAAAGCCGTCGTCATCCTCAAGCCTTGATCTTTACACGCCCAACCGGACATTGAAAAATGGCTGTCTCAGATAAGAGACAGCCATTTTTCATAACTTCAGCGCCTGGGCGAGCGCTTTTGCCGAGAGAGCAAGCTCCTTTGCAAACTCCGCATCGTCCGCGCGCACGCCGATCCTGACGGCGGAGCGGCCGGCACAGGGGCGGATGTGCAGCGAATAGCGCTCCGTGCGCAGGCGCAGACCGTCGGAGTAGTCCGCGCCCATGTCGAGCATCAGCTCGGACAGCGCGCCCATGAGCTCCGCGCGGCTTTCACAGGGGCACTCCTCTAAGTAGTCCGCGTCCTCGGGTGCGTCCTCCGCCTCGGGCGCGCTGCCCGGACGGAACTGCTCCGGGAAATCAAGATGCAGCCGCCCCTCGAGCGCGTCGACACAGCAGCGGTAATAGGACAGGGGAGTGCCGACGTCGCACCAATAGCCGTCCATCGGCACGCCGAGGACTGTTCTGCCGCTCTCAAGGAGCCGCGGGAAAAGCTGCTTGCCGAAGTCATACTCCGCACTGTCCGGCACAAGCTCCATCACGCGCGGAGAGAGCACATATATCCCGGTATTCACAAGGTCGGTGACGACGCGGCGCCAGTCTGGCTTTTCGATGAACGAGCGCACGAGCCCGTCGTGGTCCGTGACGGCGAGACCGTATCGCAGCGGTTCGCGGCTTCGATAGAGCGCGATAGTCGCGTCCGCGCCGCTCCTGCGGTGCGCGTCCATGAGCGAGCGCAGCTCGAAGTCACAGGCGGCGTCCCCGCTTATGACAAGGAAATCCTCGTCGCCGTAAAAGTCCCGGCAGTTCTTCACGCCCCCGGCGGTGCCGAGCGCGAGATCCTCCACGCGGTACTGGAGCCTTACGCCGAAGCGGCTGCCGTCGCCGAAATAGCCCATGATATCTCCTGCGCGGTACCGCACCGCCGCGCAGATATCCGTAAAGCCCTGCTCACGCAGGAGGATGATTATGTGCTCCATCATCGGCCGGCCGAGCAGCGGCACCATCGGCTTCGGTGTGTCGCCGGTGATGCTCCTGAGCCGAGTGCCCATGCCGCCTGCCATGATAACTGCTTTTATAATGACGCCCCCTTTTACAATCGCTTGCTTTACGCTTATTATCTGTGAACGGACGCAAATTATTTGTTGTAAACGGGGGACGGATTTGATATAATAAAATATCGTATCGTGGATTACTATGGAAATTTATCCCATACGGATAGCCAAAGAAGATAGAGAGACATCTTAAAGAGGAGGTGCGCGGCTTGAACAAGAATCTCAGGCGTCTTGCCGAACCCGGCAAGCTGCCGCTGATCCTGCTTGTCGCATTTGCCGCCGCAACGCTGCTGTACGGCGTGTACGAGCTTGCGGCTATAGAGGGCGGAGCCATTCTGCTGCTCATGATCTTCTTCTTCCTGTCAAAGCGCAGAAGAGAGAAGCAGCTCAGGGCGTATATCGAATCCGTGACCTATGAGACGGAGAACGCCAAGAGCAGCACGCTGACGAATTTTCCGCTGCCGATCGCGGTGTTCGGGCTGGACGATTCGCGCATTATCTGGGGCAACGAAATGTTCTTCAAAATGTGCGGCGAGACCGGAACCCGGCTTGACGCGAACCTGACGGAGCTTGTGCCGCAGTTCTCGGGTAAGTGGCTGCTTGAGGGCAAGACCCGGTACCCGACGCTGCTTGAGGTAGGCGGCCGGAAATATCAGCTGCACGGCAACATCATCCGCTCCGATAAGGATAAGGAGAAAAGCCCGTTCATGGGCATAACCTACTGGGTGGACGTCACGGACTATGACAACATCCGCATCGAGTATGAGAACAGCCGCCCGATCGCGGGAGTCGTCATCATCGATAACCTTGAGGAGCTTACCAAGAACCAGCCGGAGCGTATAAAGAACGATATACGCGACGCGGTGGAGGACAAGCTCGGCCAGTGGTGCGCGTCCTTTGACGGCATCCTGCGCCGCTATGACCGCGACAGATACATCGTCCTGATGGAGCGGCGGGACCTTGAGTGGCTCAAGGCCGGCAAGTTCAAGATCACCGAGGAGATGCACGAGGTCGAAAGCCCCAGCGGCATTGCCGCGTCCATAAGCATTGGCCTTGGCGCGGATGCGGACACCTTCGGCGAGGCGCTCCAGTTTGCGGACATGGCAGGGGAGCTTGCGCTCTCCCGCGGCGGCGACCAGACCGTTATCAAGAACAAGATGAGCTTCGAGTTCTACGGCGGCCGCGGCTTCGAGATAGAAAAGCGCACCAAGGTCAAGTCCCGCGTTATGGCAAACGCCTTCTCCGAGCTTATAAAGGACTCCTCCAAGGTGCTCGTCATGGGTCACCGCTTCGGCGATCTGGACAGCATCGGCGCGGCGGTCGGCGTATGCTGCCTTGCGCGGCAGCTCGGCGTACACGCCTCCATAGTTGCGGACACGAAGCACTGCGCCGCGACCCCGCTTATAGATATGGTACGCCGCGAGCCGGAGTATAAGGACATATTCCTTACCCCGCAGGAAGCACCCTCCAAGGTCGATGCGCACACGCTCCTTGCCGTTGTGGACACGAACCGCCCGGAGCAGGTGGAGTGCCCGGATCTTCTGAACCTGTGCAAGCGCGTCGCGGTCATAGATCACCACCGCGTCGCCGCGACCTATATACATGACGCCGCACTCGGCTTTATCGAGCCCTACGCGTCTTCCGCGTGTGAGCTTATGACCGAGATAATCCAGGAGCTTCCCGAAGCGACGGACATGCTCCGCTGCGAAGCGGAGGCGCTGATGTCCGGCATTGTGCTCGATACAAAGAGCTTCACCATCCGCACCGGCGAGCGCACCTTTGACGCGGCGGCGGTGCTGCGCCGCCACGGCGCGGACACAGCTGCGGTCAAGCGCCTGTTCCAGTCGGACATGGAGGACACCGTCGCAAAGTACAAGATACTCCAGAGCGCGAAGCTCTACCGCAAGGTCGCGGTCGCCGCGCCCGAGGAACCGCAGGAGCGCGTAGTCGCCGCACAGGCGGCGGACGAGCTGCTGAACGTCTCCGGCGTGGATGCGTCTATCGTCGTCGCGCCAGACGGCAAGGGCGGAGTGTTCGCCTCAGCGCGCTCGATAGGCGAACTCAATGTACAGCTCATCATGGAAAAGCTCGGCGGCGGCGGCAACAGAAGCGCCGCAGCGGTGCAGTTCCAGCAGGGCGAGACCCTCAAAGAGGCGGTAAGCAAAATATATGCCGCCATAGATGATTATTTTGCCTGAAAGGGGATAATAGAAAATGAAGGTTATTTTTCATGAAGACGTCAAGGGTCAGGGCAAGAAGGGCGAGCTGAAGGAAGTCTCCGACGGCTACGCAAGAAACTACCTGCTCCCGCGCAAGCTCGCCTCCGAGGCGACCGCTGACAACATAAACGCGCTCAAGCTCAAGGAAAAGGCCAAGGCCGCGCAGATCGCCAAGGAGAAGGCGCAGGCCGAGGAGAACGCAAAGAAGCTCGGCGGTGTGCAGGTCATCATCAAGGCCAAGGCCGGCAACGCCGGCAAGCTCTTCGGCGCAGTCACCTCTCAGGAAATAAGCGACGCGCTCAAGGCGCAGTTTGATATCGATATCGAGAAGAACAAGATCGTTCAGGCCGAGCCGATAAAGACCTTCGGCAGCTTCAGCGTCAAGGCGAAGCTTGGCTACGAGGTCAGCGGAACGATAAACGTTCTGGTCGTAGAGGGATAATAGATCAGGCCGCAAGGCCGGACTGAGGAATCAGGTAATGGACGAACTGCTGGGCAAAAAAACACCGTACTCCGCACCGGCGGAGCAGGCGGTCATAGGCTCGATGCTCATAGACCCCCGGTGCATCCCGGAGGTGCTGGAAAAGCTGAAGCCGGATGAGTTCTATGTGAAGCTCAACCGGGATATTTATGAGACAATGTACGCCATGTTCTCCTACGGGCAGACCATCGACCCCGTCACAGTGCTTGACCAGATGAAGGTCAGGGGCGTGTATCAGGAGAATAACGACGCGTACGTCGCCGAGGTCATGCGCGTCACGCCGACGGCGGCAAACGTCATGGAGTATGCCGCGATAGTGCGCGACCGCGCGCTGCTGCGCCGTCTCGGCGAAGCGGCGGACGAGATAAACAGCATGGTCTACGAGGGCTCCGGCGAAGCGGAGACGATGCTCGAAGCCGCGGAGCGGCGCATATACGCGCTGCGTCAGGGACGCAATGTCGGCGGACTTATGCCGGTGTCCTCGGTCGTGCAGAGCGTGTTTGATGAGCTGTCCGAGGCCGCGTCCTCCGGAAACCAGATCCCCGGCATCTCGACCGGCCTTCCCGACCTTGACCGGGTGACTCTCGGCCTCAATAAATCCGAGCTTATCCTTGTGGCCGCCCGACCCGGTATGGGTAAAACGAGCATTGCGCTGAACATGGCGCTCACCGCTGCCATGAGCCAGCACAAGACCGTCGCCATCTTCTCGCTCGAAATGTCGCGAGAGCAGCTTGTTATGAGACTGCTGTCGCGCGCGGCGCTGATACCGTCGCAGAACCTGCTGACAGGCCAGCTCACCGAGCAGCAGTGGCGCGATATTTCCGATGCCGCGCAGACCCTCAGCCAGACCGATATCCGCATCGATGATAACCCGACGCTCACGGTGTCGGACATGAACGCCCAGTGCCGCCGCGTGCCGAACCTCGACCTTGTGGTCATTGACTACCTCCAGCTGATGCAGTCCGCCGGCAGCGGGCACAGCTGGTCGAACGAGAGCCGCACTCAGGCGGTCAGCGATATAAGCCGTATGCTGAAGATCATGGCCAAGGAGCTGAACGTCCCGGTCATCTGCCTGTCGCAGCTGTCACGTGCCAACGAATCGCGTCAGGATAAGCGGCCTATGCTTTCCGACCTGCGTGAGTCCGGCGCTATCGAGCAGGACGCGGACGTTGTCATAGGCCTGTACCGCGACGGTTATTATAATAAGGAAAGCGAAACCCCAAATCTTGCCGAGGCTATCATACTCAAGAACCGCAAAGGTCAGACCGGCACGGTCGAGCTGTCATGGCTGCCTGAGTACACAAGCTTCAGCTCGATAGAAAAGCGCCGCGAAGATGACTATTAAGCTTGACATGTCCGCCTTTGCCGGTGAGCGCATATTGTGCTCGGTGTCCGGCGGTGCGGACTCGATGTGTCTGCTGCATCTGCTCTATTCAGGCGGCGCGGACATTATCGCTGCGCACTATGAACACGGCATCCGCGGCGAGGAATCCATGCGGGACGCGCGCTTTGTGGAAAGCTGGTGCGCGGAGCATGGAATAGAGTGCGTCGTCGGCCACGGGGACGTGCCGGGCTATGTCTCGGCGCATGGACTCGGTACCGAGGAAGCGGCACGGCGGCTGCGCTATGAGTTCCTGCAAAGCACTGCACGTGAACATAGCTGCGGGCTTATCGCCACGGCGCACAATGCCGACGATAACGCCGAGACGCTCATCTTCAACCTCACCCGCGGCAGCGGTGCGCTCGGCCTGCGCGGCATTCCCGTGCGGAGGGAGAACATCATCCGTCCGCTGCTGGGCGTGAGCCGTGCGCAGATAGAGCAGTACCTCGCCGAAAACGGCATTGAGCACATCGAGGACAGCACCAACTTCAGCGACGACTATAGCCGCAACCTTATCCGTCACAAAGTCATGCCCGTTCTGCGGCAGATAAACCCCGCGCTCTCCGACACCGCAGGGCGCACGGCGGAGCTCCTGGGACGGGATGAGGACTGCCTTTCTTCCCTCGCGTCCGACTTCGTTGAGAAGAACTTCCATGATGGGAGCCTTCCCGCGCAAGAGCTTTCTGCGCTGCACCCGGCGATAGCCTCGCGCGTTCTGCGGCAGCTTTTAGGCACGGGGCTTTCGATGGAGCAGACCGACTCAGCCCTCAGGCTGTGCCGGGGTACCGGCTTGCGGAGCCTTGATATCACGGGGCGCCGTCTCGTGTGCGATCAGGGGAGACTGTATCTCAAAGCGCAGGAGAGCGTCACGCTCAAGGTGCGCGCGGTGATCCCCGGCACGGAGACAGATCTGCCCGAAGCGGGGCTGCGCATGAGCGCGGAATTTACCGAATACAGGGAAGAAATTAACGGCTTGTTCAAGACTTATTACATCAAATATGAGAATATTAACTCTGCTGTAATCTGCACCGGAAGGCGTCCGGGCGACCGCATGAGGCCGCTGGGGCGCGGGTGTACAAAGAGCCTGAAGAGCCTGTTCATGGAAGCGGGCTTCAGCCAGCATCAGAGAGACACCGCCCCGGTCATCCGGGACGATAAAGGGATACTTGCCGTCTGCGGCATCGCCGTTGACGAGCGCGCCGCCCCAAAGGCGGGCGACAGGGTGCTGAAGATAAGCTTCAGCGAAATTTAAGCTCAAGCCGCAAAGCGGCATTGGACAAATAGAAAAGAGAAAAACGGGAGACACATTCAATGCACGAGGATATTGAAAAAATTCTGATCGGTGAGGATGAGATCAAGGCGCGCGTGGCCGAGGCCGGCGCGAAGATAAGCCGCGACTTTGCGGGCAAGGACCCGATATTCGTGGGCGTGCTCAAGGGCTGCTTTATTTTCATGGCCGATCTCATGCGCTATGTGGACATACAGTGCTCGATGGACTTCATGGCCGTCTCGTCCTACAGCGGCACAAGCTCCACCGGCGCTGTCAAAATAAACAAGGATCTGAGCGAGGACATCGAGGGGCGTCACCTCATCATCGTTGAGGATATCCTCGACTCCGGCGTCACTCTCAGCTACCTCAAGAACTACCTTATGGTCAGAAAGCCAGCGTCGATATCCATCGTCACACTTATGGATAAGCCCGCCAGACGCAAGGCGGATGTCTATGCCGATTACTCCTGCTTTGAGGTGCCGGACGCTTTCGTCGTCGGCTACGGGCTCGACTATAACGAGCGCTACCGCAACCTGCCGTATATCGGCGTGCTCAAGCCGGAGATATACTCCTGAGCATTTATATCGTATTCTCCATCGTATAAGAAGGATGTGACATATACTTGAAACCTAACCGCAACCGCGCCCGGGATCTGGGATTTTACGTGCTGCTCATCGTGATAATGATGGCCGTGATCTTCACCATGACCGGGGAGAAGGACACCAACAAGATAAAGAACTATTCCGACCTCGTCGATCTCTTCACTGAGGAAAAGGTGCAGTCGTTCAGGACCGAGGGCAGCACCATTATCCTTGAGGTCAGGACTGGCGACGCCATAGCTCCCACGGAGGAAATGAAGTACGACCTCTACAGCTTCGGCGTGTTCTATGAGGACTTCAAGGACATCATAAAGACCCAGTATGAGTCCGGCGTCCTTGAAGAATATGACTATGACGAAGGCTTCGTCGCGCCGTGGTGGGCGAGCATGATACCCTATGTGCTCGTCATGGTCGGCGTGATGGCGCTGTGGTACGTGATGATGAACAAGGCCGGCGGCGGAGCGGGCGGTATCGCCAAGTTCTCCAAGGCGCGCACCCGCCTCGGCAGCGATGAGAAGAACAAGAAGACCTTTGCCGATGTCGCGGGCTGCGACGAGGAGAAGGAAGAGCTGTCCGAGATCGTCGACTTCCTCAAGAACCCCAAGGCCTATACCGCGATGGGCGCGCGCATACCCAAGGGTGTGCTGCTCGTCGGGCCTCCGGGAACCGGTAAGACCCTGCTTGCAAAGGCTGTCGCGGGCGAAGCCGGTGTGCAGTTCCTGTCTATTTCGGGCTCTGACTTTGTCGAACTCTATGTCGGCGTCGGCGCAGGCCGTGTGCGCGACCTGTTTGAGCAGGCAAAGAAGGTCGCCCCGGCAATCATCTTCATCGATGAGATCGACGCTGTCGGCCGCCAGAGAGGCAGCGGTCTCGGCGGCGGACACGATGAGCGCGAGCAGACGCTCAACCAGCTGCTCGTTGAGATGGACGGCTTCGGCAGCAACGAGGGCGTCATAGTCATGGCGGCGACGAACCGAGCGGATATCCTTGATAACGCGCTGCTGCGTCCCGGCCGCTTTGACCGTCAGGTATATGTCGGCCTGCCCGATATCCGCGGGCGCGAGGCGATACTGAAGATCCACGCCAAAGACAAGCAGCTTGCGGAGGATGTCGACCTCAATTCCATCGCCAAGGGCACTCCCGGCTTTGCGGGCGCCGATCTTGAGAACCTTATGAACGAGGCGGCACTGCTCGCAGTGCGCCGCCGCCACCGCTTCATCAACATGGAGGACGTGGACGAGGCCATACTCAAGGTGCAGATGGGTCCGGAGAAGAAGAGCCGCAAGATGAGCGAGAAGGCGAGACGCCTCACCGCTTACCACGAATCCGGCCACGCCGTCGCGGCTCATTATCTGCCGCACGTCGACCCGGTACACTATATCACCATCATCCCGCGCGGCATGGCAGGCGGCTTTACGCTGATGCGCCCGCAGGAGGATCTTGAAAACTTCAAGTCCCAGTCCGAGATGTTCGAGAACATCGTCATGGCTCTCGGCGGAAGAATGGCTGAGAAGCTGTTCCTTGACGATATCTCCACCGGCGCTTCCGGGGACATCCATCAGGCCACGTCCATCGCGCGCGACATGGTCACCCGCTACGGCATGAGCGACAGGCTCGGCCCCATATCCTTCGACAGCTCCGGCCACTCCATCTTCATCGGCCGCGACTTCGGCCAGACTAAGAGCTATTCCGAGGAGACCGCCGGTATCATCGATGAGGAGGTCAAGGCGATCTTCGATAAGGCCGCCGCCGAGTGCGAGCGCATCCTTACCGAGCATGCCGACCAGCTGCGCGCCATCGCTGAGTACCTGCTGGTACATGAGACGATGGAAGCCGAGGAGTTCAATTACTACTTCGAGCATGGCGAGTTCATGCCTCTTGCCCCGCAGGAGGCACGCAAGGTCAGGGAGGACACCACCATCGAGCGCCCCGCGCGCAAGATATCCATGACCGACGGCTACGCCGAGGAGAAGAAAGAAGAGCCCGAAACGCAGAGCGAGACCACCGGTGAGGATAAGCCGGCAGAGCCGAGCGGCGAAGAGAGCAAAGAATAATATATAAAGCCACACGGGCGCGGTAGTTTTTACCGCACCCGTGTTTTCTGCATTCCGACCGGTTATTTTACTGACAATATAAATTCATAAAAAGTTCACTGATCGGGGCTTGCCATATGAAATGCGGAGTAATATACTACCGGTTCGTGAAAAAAGTATGGAAAGAAGAATGGAAATGAAAAAGAGCGGCATAGATATGCTGCATGGCCCGATATGGAACAAGATCCCGCTGTTTGCACTGCCTGTCGCGGCAACGGCGATACTCGGGCAGCTGTTCAATGCATCCGACCTTGCGGTCGTCGGCAACTTTGCCGGGGAAGCGCGTACGGCGGCAGTCGCCGCGGTGGGTGCGAACAGCTCGGTCGTGAGTCTTGTGGTGAACCTTTTCACCGGCGTTGCCCTCGGCGCGAACGTCGTTATAGCGGGCGCGATCGGGCGCGAGGATACTGACGCTGCGCAGCGCGCGGTACACACGGCGCTGCTGTTTGCCGTCTTGGGCGGCTTTGTGATAGCGCTTATAGGAGAGCTCGCGGCGGAGCCGCTGCTGCGCATGATGAGCGTGCCGGATGAGGTGCTGCCGCTTGCGCTGCTGTACCTGCGGATATACCTGATAGGTATGCCGGTCATCCTGCTTTATAACTTTGAGGCCGCAATATTCAGAAGCATCGGCGATACAAAGGTGCCGCTTGCGACGCTCGCAATATCCGGCGTCATCAATGTTATACTGAACCTGTTCTTCGTCATCGTACTGGGCATGACGGTGGACGGCGTCGCGATCGCGACGGTCATCTCAAACGCGATAAGCGCGGTGATCCTGTTCTTCCGCCTGAAAAAGGCGAATGACTATATCCGTCTTGATATGTCCAAGCTGCGCATAAACATGAGAAGCCTGCGGCACATCCTGCGTATCGGCCTGCCGGCCGGGGTGCAGAGCGCAGTTTTCTCGATATCGAACATGGTCATACAGTCGGCCATCAACAGCCTCGGCACCACTGTCATGGCGGCGTCGAGCGCGGCATGGAACATGGAGGTCATCACCTTCAACATTCTCGACTCCTTCAGTCAGGCCTGCACGACCTTCGTTGGCCAGAACTACGGCGCAGGACAGCTTGAGCGCTGCAAAAAGACGCTGCTGCTGTCCATGCTGGAGGGCTTTGCTGTGCTCGGCATTGCGATATCGCTCATCCTGTATTTCGGGCATCCGCTGCTTGCACTCTTCAATAACGACCCCGAGGTCATTGCCCTCGGCTACACACGTATGAGGCTGGTGCTTCTGGCGCATGTCTTCAGCCTGCTGTATAACACGATGTCCGGCTACCTGCGCGGCTTCGGCATCTCGCTGACCCCGGCCGTGCTGACGATGCTCGGCGTGTGCGGGATAAGAATAGTATGGGTCAAGACGGTCTTTGCCAGCTTGCAGACTTTCCAGTCCGTTATGATGGTCTACCCGATAAGCCTCGCGGCGACCGCGCTCATGATCTTCATCGCGCTTATGTACTATAAGCCCTCGCGCAGGTTCGCGCCCAAAGCTGCGGCGGAGAACAATTGATGTTGCAAAGCCGGACAGCTGATGGTACACTTGCAGCGAAAGGAAGTGCGGATATGACGGATACCGAGCATAAGCTTATGGTTCTGGCGGATATAGCGCGGGAACTGAACAAAGAGAAGATCACATGGGCGATCGGCGCGTCGCTGATGCTGTATCTCCGCGGGATCGTCACGCAGTTCCATGATATAGACATCATGGTTGCAGAGTGTGACGCGGAAAGAGCGGAGCAGGCTATCTGCCGCATAGGCAAGGAACAGCCGCGCAATGGCACGGCGCAGTATAAGACAAGGTACTTCATCGAATTTACGGTTGATGGAGTCGATGTCGACCTCATGGCGGGCTTTGTTATAGTCCTTGACGGGACGGATCACGAGTGCCCGCTGCTGCCGGAGGACATTACCGAGACCCGTATAGTAAACGGAGAGAATGTCCCGCTGCACTCTGCCGCGCGCTGGGCGGAGTATTACCGCCTCATGGGCAGAGATGCAAAGGCCGGTATGGTAAAGGAATGGATCGACCGCGCTGTCTGATGACAGCGCGGTCAAACATTTTTGCGAAAACGGCTTGAGAGTAGGGACGGCATCTGCTATAATCAATGTGTTATATAGAAGACTTTAAGGAGATGCAGAATATATGAAGCTTGGCATAGCGGGTCTGCCCAACGTCGGCAAGACCACTCTGTTTAACGCCCTCACCGGCTCCAAAGCCGAGACGAGCGCATACGCGATGGCAGGGGCAAAGCCCAACATCGGCACGGCGAAGGTTCCCGACGAGCGCCTTGACTGGCTCGCGGACTACTACCACCCGAAGAAGTACACCCCGGCGACGATAGAATTCGTCGACGTTGCGGGCGTGAACGTCGGTACCGGCAAGAGCAACGAGGTCTTTCAGGCCATCCGCCAGACCGACGCGCTGGTACACGTTGTGCGCTGCTTTGATAACGACGAGATATTCCTCGAACCTGCCGACGCGAAGCGCGACGCCGAGGCCTTTGACCTTGAGCTGATCCTTGCGGATATCGAGATCGTCGAGCGTCGTCTTGAGCGCGCGAAGAAGAACGCAAAGAGCGGAGACAAGAAGTATAAGCGCGAGTGCGAAATGTGCGAAGCGCTTATTGCTCACCTCACCGATGAGAAGCCCGCGCGCAGCTTTGAGTTCACCGATGAGGACAGCGACATTCTTGTTGACGGCGGTCTGCTGACCGTAAAGCCCGTGATCTATGCCGCGAACCTCGACGAGGACGGCATGATGAACCTCGACACCAACGCAAACTTCGCCGCTCTCAAGAAGATAGCGGACGAGCAGGGCGCAGCGGTGCTGCCGGTCGCAGCAAAGTTCGAGGAGGACATCGCCGGTATGGAGCCCGACGAGGCCGAAATGTTCATGGCCGACCTCGGCCTGACCGAGACGGGGCTTGACCGCCTTATCAAGACCTCCTATGACCTGCTGGGCTATATCTCATTCCTCACCGCCGGTGAGGACGATGTCCACGCATGGACCATCACGCGCGGCACGAAGGCCCCGAAGGCCGCCGGCAAGGTCCACAGCGATATAGAGCGCGGCTTCATCCGCGCCGAGATAGTTGCCTTTGACGATCTCAAGGCCTGCGGAAGCATGGCCGCGGCAAAGGAGAAGGGGCTGCTCCGCCTTGAGGGCAAGGACTATGTCATGCAGGACGGGGACATCACCAACTTCAGGTTCAATATTTAAGAGGAGCTTCCGGTATCCCGAAATGTTCTGGTTAGAAGTCATAGGCGTTATCGCCTTCGGTATCTGCGGCGCGATGGCCGCGATGGAGAGAGGAGCCGATCTCTTCGGCGTGCTGTTTCTCGCAGTCATAACGGCGCTCGGCGGCGGCGTCATAAGGGACGTGCTGCTCGGCTGGTTCCCGCCGCGGATGTTCACAAGCTATGCCTATGTGGCGATCGCCGTGGCCAGCGCATTGCTGGTGTTTCTTGACGCATGCATCCGCCGCGAGCGTTACCGCCAGAACCGCGATAAGCTCGACAGCGTCGTGAATGTGTTCGACGCGCTCGGCCTCGGCGTGTTCACGGTCAGCGGTGTGCAGATGGCCATTGACCAGTACGGGATGGGCAACCCCTTCCTGCTGGTGCTCATGGGCATGACGACCGGCGTCGGCGGCGGCATGCTGCGCGACGTGCTTATCGACGCGATGCCCAAGGTGCTGCGTAAGAGGATATACGCCGTCGCGTCCATCGTCGGTGCGATAGGGTACTATCTGCTGCTGCGCTTCGGCGTCGATCAGACCCTGTCGACGATCATTATAACGGTGCTTATCACCGCGCTGCGTATTCTGGCGACGGTGTTCAAGTGGAATATGCCGCAGGCAAAGCTATGAAAGAAAAGTATTTTGACATTGTCGGCAGCGGCTACAGCGTGAAATGCAAACTGTACTGCGCTGATGCAAACTCAATAAAAAAACTCATTATCTCCTGCCACGGCTTCGGCGGCAGCAAGGAGAACGCGGCGGCAAAGCGCGTGGCGGAGCGTATGCTCCCAACTCATAAGGATGCGGCGCTGCTGAGCTTCGACTGGCCATGCCACGGGGAGGACGTGAAGCCGCGCTTCACCCTCGCCGACTGTGACACGTACCTGACGGCGGTGCTGGAGTATGCCCGTGAAAGGTTTGCCCCCGAGAGCATCAGCTTCAACGGCACGAGCTTCGGCGGCTACGCGGTGCTCAAGTATATGCACGAGCACGGCAGCCCCTTTGACAGCGTCGTGCTGCGCTGCCCGGCGGTGAACCTGCATGAGATATTCACCGGCCTGTACCTGACGGAGAATGACCTTGACAAGCTGCGCCGGGGGAAGGACGCGGTCGTCGGCTTCGAGAAGAAGTTTAAGATCAACCGCCAGTTCTTGGATTCCCTTGCCGAGAACGACATTATGCAGTACGACTTCTCCGCCTTTGCCGACAGTATGCTCATCATGCACGGCACACGGGATGAGACTGTGCCGATAGACGCGGTGCGCCGCTTCGCGGAGAAAAACGACCTCATGCTCATCGAGATAAACGGAGCGGATCACATGTTCAAGGATCCCGCGCGCATGAGCGAGTATGTGAACGACACCGTCGATTTTATATTTTCATAATCTAAAACGCCATCGGTCATTGACCGATGGCGTTTTAGAGTTATCAATATTATCAGGTGTACATCTCGTCTTCCAGCATCGCTGCGGGATCGGAGAAGTGCTCCTTTGTGAGCTTTGCCACGACGCCCGAGAGCACGAACAGACCCACAAAGTTCGGGATGGCCATGAGGCCGTTGAAGGTATCGGCGATGTTCCAGACAATGTCTATCGGGGAGACGCAGCCGATGACGATGACGATCGCGAACGCTGCCTGATAGTACTTGATGGCCTTGGTGCCGAACAGGTACTGCGCGCAGCGGCTGCCGTAGAGTGCCCAGCCGAGGACGGTCGAGAACGCGAAGAGGATCAGCGCAACGGCCACAAAGAGCGCCGCGAGCTTGCCGCCGAATATCGTTGCGACGGCGGCGGTGATGAGCTCGGAGCCGGGCTTCACGCCGAAGTTTATATCGACGCCGCTGCATATGATAGTGAGCGCGGTCATGCTGCAAATGACGATGGTGTCAACAAAGACCTCGAAGATGCCGTAGAGCCCCTGATGCACGGCCGAGGGAGTTTCCGCTGCGGCGTGAGCGATAGCTGCCGAGCCGAGACCGGCTTCGTTCGAGAACGCGCTGCGCCTGAGACCCCAGACGAGCGCTTCCTTGAGCGCGATACCGGAGGCCGCGCCGAGGACGGCGCGCGGGCTGAACGCGGCGGTGAATATCTTTGCGAAAGCACCGCCGATGTTCCCGACGTGGGAGAAGATGACGCCGAGGCAGACGAGCACGTAGAACACGCTCATGATCGGGACGAGCTTTTCAGCTACCTTGCCGATGCGCTTGATGCCGCCGAGCAGGATCAGCGCGACGAGAGCCGCGAGGGACAGACCGATGACCCAGTGGATAACGGTAATGCCGCTGTCGTTTATCGTGAAGAAGGCGGTGATGGCGTTCGTAATGGAGCCGGTGATGGCGTTCACCTGGCTCATGTTGCCGATGCCGAAGCACGCGATGCCTGCAAGAGCCGCGTACACCATAGCCAGCCACTTCCACTTCGGGCCGATACCGGCGATATAATACATCGGGCCGCCTACCCAGTCGCCCTTTTCATCGCGCTGGCGGTACTGAATGGAGAGCACGACCTCCGAGTACTTTATGACCATGCCAAGCAGCGCGGCGACCCACAGCCAAAACACAGCGCCGTAGCCGCCGAGGGCGATGGCCTGCGAGGTACCGACTATATTGCCGGTGCCGACGGTGGCGGCAAGAGCGGTGGTCACGGCCTGAAGCGGCGTGACGGCGCCTTTTCCGGCTTCCGTCTTTTTGAACATCTTGCCGACGGTGTTTTTCATGGCGTATCCGAAGTGGCTGAACTGCACTGCCTTGGTGCGGACGGTCAGCAGTATGCCGCCGACCATGACGCAGGGCAGGAACATGTACAGCCACGCGAAGTCGTTAAGAGCTCCGGTGAAGAAATCGATAAATGCCTGCATGCTTGAATCCTCCTTATTTGATAGATACCGGTTGACAAGAATGACTGATATGTACAAATCTAATATATGTCAAACTTTTGCCCATTACAAATCGGCATTAAAAATATCGCTTTTGTAATGGATCCCAGATGTCAGCTTTGCGGAAAAAACGGCTGAAGTCCGACCGGTATTTTATTGATGCGAGAAATATAGCACCGAAAAAGCGCAATTGCAAGAGAAATTTTGCATTTCGGCATAGTGCAGAATAATCGGCTGCTGTAATGTTCACTCCATGTGAAATATAACGGCTATTAATGAAATGATACGCGCATATCTATGAAAAATATTAATTAATAAAACACGGCCTTGCATTACAATGTCTGCTGTGTTAATCTGAAATCGAATAGAATCAGCAAGGGAGCGAGATGGAAATGCACAGTCTTGAAGAGGTGCGCGCGGAGTATGACAGGCTCGACAGGCTCTGTGGGGTCGACACCTCGGGGATCGAGCTGAAGATATCAAAGCGCGCGGTGAAGCAGCTCGGCAGCTTCCGCAGCCCACGCCGGGGCGGGATAGACGGCCTGCGCATCACGCTCTCTTATTTGATATTGGAGGACGACGAGCAGTTCTGGGACACCGTGCGCCATGAGTATGCGCACGCCGCAGTGTATCTGCTCCATCCCGGAGAGAGCCACGGGCATGATAAGGTCTGGAAGGACATGTGCCGCCGTATCGGGTGCAGTCCTGAGCGGCTCGCTCCGGAAAAGGGACAGGCGGCGGAGAGCCGCCGCGCGGAAGCAAAGTACATCATCCGCTGCGAAGGCTGCGGCAGAGAGAGCCGCTATATGCGCCGGGGCAAGGCGGTCGACCTGCTGCTGCGCGGTCGCGGCCGCGCTCTGCGCTGCACGGGCTGCGGCGGGAGCAGCTTCAAGCTCTTTGTCGGAAAATAATTGGTTTGACGGCGGCGCGGATAGGTGATATTCTATAAACAGCTATATAACAATAGAAGATATACAGCAATAAGACGTAAATGAATGGAGGTTTTCGGCATGATAATCAACAATGCAAAAGTATACCGCAACGGACACTTTGAAAGCGCATCCATCGAATTTGACAGCCATATACGTTCATTTTCTCCCGGCGAGGGAATGGACGCCTGCGGGGCGTATATCATCCCCGGCCTTATCGACGTGCACACTCACGGTGCCATGGGGATAGACGCGAGCGACTGCACCGCCGAGCAGATACATCATCTGGCGCAGTTTTATTCGGACAACGGCGTCACGTCTTTCTGCTTCACGACACTGACAGTCCCCGCGGACGAGCTGAGAAGCGCGATGAAGAACATCCGCGCCTATGAGCGCTTCGGCGGCGAGGCCAAATGCACTGGTGTGCATCTTGAGGGCCCGTTCGTTTCACGCGGCAAGTGCGGCGCGCAGAACCCCGATAACATCCGCAAGCCGGACATTGCGCTCTTTAATGAGCTCAATGAGCTGAGCGGCGGAATGGTGCGCCTCATAACCGTCGCCACGGAGGTCGAGGGCGCGCTGGACTTTATCCGCGAGGCGTCGAAGGTCTGCACCGTGTCCCTCGGCCACAGCACCGCGGACTACGATCAGGCCATGGCCGGCTTTGAGGCGGGCGCGACGCATGTGACGCATCTCTTCAACGGCATGGAGCCTTTCCACCACAGGAAGCCCGGCCTTGTCGGCGCGGCTCTCACGGCGGGGGCAAATGTCGAGCTCATCTGCGACGGAGTGCATATCCACCCGGCGATGATACTGGCCGTGCACAAGATGTTCGGCGACAGGCTCATCATCGTCAGCGACTCTCTGCGCTGTGCCGGGCTCTGCGACGGACGCTACAATCTCGGCGGTCTGCCGATGATCGTGCGCGACGGGCGCGCGACGCTGCTTGACGGCACGATAGCCGGTTCATCGAGCAATCTGCTTCAGGAGCTGCGCAACGTAGTGTCCTATGGCGTGCCGCTCGAGGCTGCTGTCAAGGCCATGACCGAGACGCCCGCAAAGGATATCGGAGTGTTTGACAGCATCGGCTCGCTCGAGACCGGCAAGTGCGCGGACTTCCTCGTGCTCAATAAGGATCTCAAGCTGATGGCGACCTTTATAGACGGCAAGCTTGTGAACGGCACGACCGATTTTGCGTCCGTAAAATAAAAAGATACCCGGGGTGACTCGAACCAATGGCGATATACTATATTGATCCCGTCCTTGCGGCTGCGGCGATAATACCCGCCGTCGTGCTGCTTATAAAGGTCTATCAGGCCGACCGGCTTGAGAAGGAGCCCGTTTCGCTGATACTCTCGCTGGTGTTCTTCGGTGTGCTGTCGACGGCGATAGCAATGGTGCTCGAGCAGGTCGGCACCGCGGTGCTGGGTAACTACCTGCCTGAGGGGAGCGTTGCGTATAATGCCGTGCTGTATTTCGGCATAGTCGCGTTCTCGGAGGAGGGGGCAAAGTACCTTCTGCTCAAGAAGCGGACGTGGCGCAACATCAACTTCAACTGCCAGTTTGACGGCGTGGTCTATGGCATGTCCGTCTCTCTGGGCTTTGCGCTGTGGGAGAACTTAGGCTACGTCGCAATGTACGGCTTCGGCACGGCGCTTGTCCGTGCGGTCACGGCTGTGCCGGGGCATGCCTGCTTCGGCGTGTTCATGGGCGCGTGGTACGGCATGGCAAAGCGCTGGGAGGGCACGGGCTTTGAGAGCCGCTCCAGGACCTGCCGCACTATGGCGCTGCTGCTGCCCGCGCTTATCCACGGCTGCTATGACTTCATCGCAACCTATGAAGACGCGGGAGTCAGCGGGATATTCGCGGTGTTCGTAGTGCTGCTGTTCGTCGTATCGCTGATCCTTGTGCGCCGCCTTTCGGCAAACGACAGATACATCAACAATAGCGGCAGATTCTTTTTCTGAACGGAGAAGGCAATGAAAGAAAACGTAGGCAAATTTTTCGAGATATATGCTTCCGACCCCGCGGTGCGCAGCCGCGTGGAGGCAAACGTCGAGGCGTACCCCGGCAGCTATGAGATACGCGAGGCGCTGACAGAGTTTGCTCTGCTGCCGGTCGCGGAGGAGCTGGGGCTCGGCTTCACGATCCAGGAGCTGCGCGCTTATGAGACGCGGCTCAAGCTTGAGCGCGGCATGGCCAAGGACGGCAAATACGACCGCGGCGAGCACAGCTATTGGCTGCTTGAGCGCGGCTGGGAGGAGCCTCGGCCGGAAGAAAAAAGCAAATAAGCGGTAAAATATCCGGCAGTCATCCGCTATAAGATGACTGCCGGATACTTATATTTCGTTATTCAATTCAGACCGTCGCGGTTTCCTTTTCCTCACCGGTGGGGATCTCGTCGTACATTTTATCCGCCGGTTCCTGTATCAGCGACAGCACGCATTCCCTGACCTCCGGGGCCTCGGCATATATGACGCCGCGGAGCTTTTCAAGCTTCTCGTCTATCTCCTCGGGAGTGTACATCATCTGGTGGCCAATGTAGATAAGGTGGTTGTCCGTCTTCTGAAGCCCCTCGGACTTGAGCAGCAGCTCCTCATAGAGCTTCTCGCCGGGACGCAGCCCGGTGTAGACTATCTTGATATCCACATCCGGTTCAAAGCCGCTGAGGCGGATCATCTTGCGCGCCATGTCGTCAATGCGCACGGGCTGCCCCATGTCGAGCACGAACACCTCGCCGCCCTTGGCGTAAGCCCCGGCCTGCAGGATGAGCGAAACAGCCTCCGGGATCGTCATAAAGAAGCGCGTCACGCGCTTGTCGGTAACCGTCACCGGGCCGCCCTCGGCGATCTGCTTCTTGAACAGCGGGATAACGCTGCCGTTGCTGCCAAGGACATTGCCGAAGCGGACGGCGATGTAATTTGTGCCGCTGTGACCGTTCATCGACTGCACGACCATCTCGCACAGACGCTTTGACGCGCCCATGACGTTCGTGGGGTTGACGGCCTTATCGCTGGATATCAGGATAAACAGGGAAGTGCCGAAGTCGCCCGCCGCTTTCGCAGTGTTGTAGGTGCCGAAAACGTTGTTCTTTATAGCCTCGGCAGGGCTGTCCTCCATGAGCGGGACATGCTTGTGCGCCGCGGCGTGGCACACGACCGCCGGGCGGTACCTGTCGAACACGTAGCGCACGCGCTGCTCGTCCCTGACCGAGCCTATCAGCACCACAAGGTCAAGCTCCGGGTACCTGCGCCTGAGCTCCATCTGGATATCATAGGCGTTGTTTTCGTATATGTCGAAGATCACGAGCCTGCCGGGCTTGAGCGCCGCAATCTGACGGCAGAGCTCGCTGCCTATCGAACCGCCGCCGCCGGTGACGAGCACTGTCTTGCCGCGCACCTTATCGGCCATAGCGCTGTTGTCGGTACACACCTGCGTGCGGCCAAGCAGATCGTCAATGCTGACGTTCTTGACCTGCTGGAGCGTGACTTCGCCGTTAGCGAGCTGGCTGAGCGTCGGCAGAGTCTTGAGCGCGACGCCTGGGATGCTGCATTTTTCGAGAATTTCGTTCCTGACGGATATCGGAGCCGAGGGGATGCAGAAGATGATCTCCTCAACGCCGTATTTCTTGACGGCGTCGGCGATCATATCGCGCCCGCCGACGACCTTGACGCCCCTTATGCGTGAGCCCTGCTTGCTGGGATCGTCGTCTATAAGGCACACGGCGGTGTTGCGCGAGGCGGGGTTGTCGTCAAACTCGCGTATCGCCATGGCGCCCGCTGTACCCGCACCGATGACGAGGGTGCGCTTCTTGGCAACAGGGTGTTCGAGAACGTGCCTGCCCTGGCTCACCCTGCGGTATATGTAGCGCGAGAGCGACAGCAGCACGAAGAGCAGCAGCGTGCAGATAAACGGGAAGCTGCGCGGCAGGGAGCGGCGCATGACCAGCGCTGAGGTGTAATACAGCGCGGAGGCGCAGACCGAGGCAAAGCCGAGGTAGAACACCTCGCGCTCGCCGGCGTACTCCCAGCGGCTGCTGTAGAGCCGGAACGCGCTGAACACCAGCACCGACATGATAGATCCGGGGATGCAGCAGTATCTCAGCGCCTCGAAGAAACCGAGCGCCGAGATGAGCGGGAAGTCGAACTCGACCCTCAGCACCACCGTTGCGAATGCCGCTATATTTATAATAAGTATATCCGTTATTATCAGCGCCGCCGTGCTGGACAAATGGCCGCGGCGGAGCTTTCCGCTTTCGTTCATGTTCCCTCCGTCCGGAAGCATGCACACCATGCCGCCGGTCACGGGCAATACCCGTGTATATAATCAAGTAATTATACCAAACGCGCCGTACCTTTGCAAGATTATTGTTAACGGCGGATAATACCGGCGAAAAACAGATAAAAAATAGCAATTTGGGTATTGCTTTTTCTCGGGCTTTGTGCTAATATAATCGAGCGTTGAAAATCAATGCAGATATTTCCGGGTGTAGCGCAGATGGTAGCGCGCTTGAATGGGGTTCAAGAGGCCGCTGGTTCAACTCCAGTCACTCGGACCAAAAGTGAGCAGATTTAAGGTAAAAACCTTGAAACTGCTCACTTTTTTGTTCTGCTCCGTTCTTGCCCGTTCCGCACTATTATCAACGTATTATTAACACAATTACAGCGCGTCGGTGATCTTTCTCAAGTCCTCATAGCTCACATCTTGGTAGTAACGAAGCATTTCATCGCTGGTATGCCCGATGAGGGCAAGTTTATCTTTGTCAGCTCCGGGGGCACGTTTCATCAGCGTCGCGAATGTATGACGGCAGCTATGCGGCGTGTACGTGTAAAATTTCTTTCCATCGCGCTCAACGATGGGATTATTTATGCCGCACTTCTCGAGCACGGAATAAAACAGGTCACGATATCGTGAGGTCGTGAACGGCTTCCCGTCCTCGTCGGTAAACACCGCGCCGCTGGTTTTACCCCGCATGGCCCTCTCAATGTATTTCTGAATCTTCGGGGAGACGGTGACAGTGCGATCCGTCCCGGCCTCCGTTTTAGCGCCGCCGATAAATGCCCGCTCTTTGCTGTTATAATTCGCCGCGTCGAGCGTTACAAACTCGGCAGGACGAAAGCCAAGGTAACATTGGCACAGCACGATAGACGCGCCGAAAACGCCGTCTGCGTGCTTCTCAAGCTTGGGTAAGGCATCATCCGGCAGCGCGTTTTTCGTGCCGCTGTCGCCGCTCACGGTGAGGTACTGCCCCATGTTAAGCGTGACGTAGTGCCGGGGGATGGCGAATTTGTAGAGCAAGCCGCATAGGGCTTTCATGTTCTCTTTTGTGCGCCGCCCTTTGTTGCACTCATCAAGGCAGTCTTGCAGGTCGTCAATGTCTATATCCGAAATGTACAGCCGATAGACCGGCGCGAAATATTTATATGCTGCCTTGTAACAATCCATCGTAGACTTCCCAGCGCGGTGCGTCGGCTGCCATGCCTCATAGATTTGCTTGAACGTGGCCTGTTTAGGCTTCTCGCGCGGCGTAAGCTTCAAGACAGGTAAATAGTTCACCGCTTCTTTCTTTGTCTTAAATCCGCCCTTAGTGCGCGAGGCGGGGCGCGACACGCCGTCACTCCCGGCCGCATAGTCTATCGTCACCTTTGCCGTCCACGTCTTTCCACGCTTGTAGACCGTGCCCATACCGTTCCCCCGGCTCTTCACCGTGCGCGGCTCTGACTGCTGCTTCACACCGCAAAACATACAGTATTTGCTTATGTCGGGGATCTCTTCTTTACATTTTCGACATTGCATAACATCACCCAATAACAACGCCCCCGGTCTAACGACTGGGGGCTATTTTTATTTCCTGAACAAAAACCGCAAGGCGTAGCCGATGGCGGCAAGCGCTGCAATGACAAGCAGCACAAGGAAAACAAAGAACGCGGATACTCCCGCCGAACGAAAAAGACCGGCATTGAGAATATGGGCATCAAAAACCATATAGCCTATAACCACCAAGAGCAAAAGCACCGATACAGATGTGAGCGCGCCGACAATAACGCGGGCAGTTTCGAGCCGTTTATCTTTCTGCTCATCAATGGCTGCAAGACGGGCGTTATCAAGTTCCAGCTCATGGGTGCGTTGTTTCTGTGCAAGACCGCTCCGTTGCGGCTCGTCAAGCCCGCACATAGCGTTAAGGGACAGGCCAAGTGCCTTGCATTTCGCGGCTTCATAGAAAAGAAGCGGTTGTTTTGTGCGCCCGGAATTTGTGTCGCAAATGTTATTGTACGGCACTCCGGAAAGATCGGACAATTCTTGCAGCGTTAACCCGCTGGAGTTTTTAGCCTTGCGCATTTTCTCAAGATAACTGTCGAAATAAGGCTGCAATTCCGACATAGCAGAAATCTTCCTGTCTTCGTCGCTCATTTTGTTGCCTTTCACATAAGATTTGGGAAGCGCTTGTAAAAACGCAATCTCATTTGGAATTAAAAACGTGGACAAATTAGGTGAAAATCTGCTACCCTTTAAGCGTAGCAGATAAGTCGGTTTACAAGGTATCTGTTACAGCCCCGGCAGAGGTTGCCACCAATGCCGGGGCGCTTGCTTAATTACGATAAACCAAGTTGAGCTTTAGCGACTACTTTACCACCTTGAAACGTAACGTTGGCGTTGGAGCCGGGAGCGGCACCATACCATACATATATTTCGGTCTTGTATTCATTTCCACCAATATCGACCTGCGATGAAAGTTCTCCCTCGGAGCCGACGATGTTTACAACTTCGTCGTAAGTCATGCCGGTTTCAATCGCGTTGAATTTCTCAGCTGTGATTCCTTGCACTTCGCTTTTTGCTGAACCACCATTCCCGCCAATCGCGCCCGCGAAAATAGAAATACCGACAAAAAGCATGATGATTCCGAAAAACACGCGCCAACCGCTGGGCTTCCTTTTCGCGCCGCACTGGGGACAGACTTTAGCGCTCTTCGAGATTTGCGCGCCGCAGTCCTTACAGGTCACAAGCTTGGACATAAGCATTACCCCTTTTCAATATAATGTGAATAAATTGTTACGCTACTTAAATGTTAACACTTTGCGCTGTCAAAATCAAGTGAAATTTGTCGAAAAATATAAAAGGGGGAAAAGTTTTGCAGGAACGTATTAGACTGGTGGAGTTAATACTAAAAATGAACGAGGAACAGTTTGCAACATTTATGGAACAAGCAAAGATTCTGCTAAGCGAAGCAAAAGAGCAACCTGTTCATCCGTCATGCTCTTAATTTCGTTTATTAACTTTGCTTTCTCAGGCGATAGCGCGTCTTGCGCAAGTTCCAACCCGTCCACGCCAAGAAGATAATCTGTCGATACTCCCAAGTATACGGCTATCTTGGCGACGTATTCGCCGCCGGGTGTAGTACCACGGCTTTTGCAAGTAGACAGAAACCCTACTGCAAGTCCCAAATCTTTAAGCATATCGCTCGCATTTTTGTTTTGGCGCTTTAATTCATTTTCAACTCGCAGAGCAAAAGACATATAAATTCCTCCTTGGACTTGACTTTTCACAAATGTGAAATATATAATAGCTATACCAAAGTCGGCTTGAAATACTGCGCTCCATAATTTGCGGGGAGAAAACGCTCGGATTAAATCACTTGGACAGGATGATACTTACTCCGTCGCCGTTGACGAAATAAGCGACACTATCCAGCTTCCAACCGTCGGCCACGAGCTGTAACGCCTCGGCAAACGAATCTGTATAGAATCTCCTGATCTTCTCACCTCCCATCAGCGGGAGCGCAGTATTTCAAGCCGACTTACAAATGAAAGGAGAACGAACGATGACACGCACAGAAAAACAATGGCTCGAAGAAAGAATCAGGGAACTTGAGGACAAGCTCGCTTATGAAATGGGGCTTAACGAAGCGATAAAAAACGCAACAGAAAAGGGTATGCTGCCGTTAAAGGGCAATGAATGTACAGGGTGCAAGCATTGTTTTGTATACGTCTACAAAAGACGTGCGCTTGCTATCGCTTGCAGAAAAGACGTAGATTGCAAGGATTTCGAGAAATCCGAGTGGACTGTCAGCAATTACGGGGCTAAAACATACGGAACCAGCCGGTTCATAATTGATCCGGATGTAATCTATATTAAAGACCCTTACGCGCACTGAATCAGTATAACGATAATCGCTGCCGCAACAGAAACGATAGTAGGAACAACAATGCTTCTCATAAGAAAGTCCGCCCCAGCATTGAAGATGTAGTAGCGTCTATATCGACCTTTGGCGGTGATAACAACGTAATCCGGCGTGTGTTCCCTTGGCGCGCCACGTCGAACGAGACCTATATCAACGAGATAATCACACGCGGCTTGCGCTTCGGGATACGGTATACCTGTTTTTGCCGCCAAATCAGCAACAGTTAACGAACCGTCAGCAGAATGTCTCAACTCCTTTAGAATGTTATTGGCGCTTTTAGGAATCACAATCATATCTATATCTCCTTTTTGTACAGCTCCGCTAATTGCGGGGCTGTATTTTTGTTTAATAGCACGATATTTCACAACTGTGAAATAATGGCTTGACTTTTCACAGTTGTGAAACTATACTGTCACTGTAAACATTGATAGACGAAAAAGGCAACGAAAAACCAAGCCCTAACGGAAAGATTTTTCCGAAAAAGCTGTAAGAACGTATTGTGACTGTTGGCGCTTTCACAATACAACTTTTACCGCGAATTGTCAATGTTTTCTCTGATAAAACGCAGAGGGGGTGAGCGACATATACGAACTGTTCAGAGGCAAGATAGCCGAGCAGAAGAAAATCCGCCGACTGACGGATGTGGACATAGCGAAGATGACCGGCTATACCACAAGCACCATACGGGCGTTCATGTGCGGCGTTCGTGAGAATGAGAAGATAGCAACCGCCATAGCACAGGCACTTGAAATTGAGAGGTAACAAGCCGAAAGGCAAGTTATAAGCCCCGCGAACTGCTGGAAACGCACAGGAAACGGCCTTGAAACAAACTCAGGAGCGGGGCAAATGAAAAGGAGGAAAAAGAGTGACCATTGACGACATCGAGGCTATGGACAAGGCCACGTTAACACCGCAGGAGGCCGCAAGCGTCATCGGCTGCAAGCCCTATGATATCAACGTGAAATTCAAAGAGGGCAAGCTTGAGTTTCCGGCAATACAGAGCGGCAACCGCGTCAAGGTTCTCCGTGAGCCGTTTATACGGTTTGTGAGGACAGGCAAATGACACCCTGCATGGGCTGTGAGCTGCGCCGCATCGGCTGTCATGCAGACTGCCCGGCGGGCAAAGCGCAGGAACGCGAGAACGCAGCAAAGAAAGCGTACATAAGAAAACACAATTATCCCGACGCTGATGAAGTCTTACGCGCGGGAATGGAAAGGAGAAAGAAAAGATATGGATAGTGTATTAGGCTGGCTAACGGTCACTGCCGGGGTGTTCTACTTCTTCGGTGTGCTCTTCCGTCAGGGAGTGCTTGAGCTGGAGGAGCGCAGCACGGCGAGTGAAAGAGCATGGCAGGAGGCGGGAAAATGAGCGTTGAAACATTAAGCGTCCTGCTCGTCGTCGCTCTCGCCTTGACGCTGGTTGCCGTGATCGTCTACCTCGACATAATCACCGAGCGCGCCAATGAGATACGCGAGATCGCGCAGTCTTACGGCTGGGCGGACATGGACAAAGCTGGGAAGCTTGACGGCAAGCGCTACACACCGGCTACGGACGCGGATTTCTTCATCATGCCGGACGGCACGAAGATTCACAGGCATTGAAAATGCCGCCCCCGATAAGCAGATCGGAAAGCGGCTGGGTATATCAACAAATTCGATTATAAACGAAAAGGATGGGTATGTCAACAATGAACGAGAAAGGTTACAAAGCATACAACCCCGGCTTGATATGCCGTGGGCATAAGTACGAAGAGGATACCGTTTATAAGAAAAACGGTCACGGTATCTGCTGCTCCGGTGTTACGCACTACTGCGTCAACCCGTTTGACACGCTTGACTATTATCCACTTGTGCAGCCGGACGGACAGTTCAGCGAGTTCACGACGGTTGAGGCAATCGACGAGCCGGTCACGGACGACGGGCGAAAGTTCGCGACGAGCACGATAAAAATCGGTTTCAAGCTTGGCTTTAAGGGCTTCATACAAGCTTGCGTTGATTTCCTTTATGAAAAAACGATAAAGGAGATGCCGAAACCGGAAGATGTTGATGTTAGCAATGGCGCGCAGATCGGCAGCTCCGGCAGATACGCGCAGATCGGCAGCTCCGGCAGATACGCGCAGATCGGCAGCTCCGGCGATGGCGCGCAGATCGGCAGCTCCGGCAGATACGCGCAGATCGGCAGCTCCGGCGATGACGCGAAGATCACCGTCGAAAACGCTAATAATGTGGTAGCTTGTGTGGGCAAGCGCGGACGAATCAAAGCGCCCGTAGGTACTTGGTGCACACTTGCCGAGTATGGCGAGTGGAACGGTGATGGGTGTCCGTGCATTTGCGTTAAGTCGTTCGAGATTGACGGCGAGACGTACAAAGCGGACACATGGTATACGCTCAAAGACGGTGAGATCGTGAAAGTGCCCGAAGAATGAGCCTATACGATTTTGCGGATATCTGCGCCGTGCTCCCCGAACATTTGAGCTGCGCACGGTTTGAGGGGATGAGAGAAAAGCACCTCATGTATAGACACAAGGGCAAAATGCTTTTCTGGACGATGGAGCACTACGCGGATAAGAGCTATGGCGATTACGAAGTAATGATAGACGGCAAAAGCCAGTATTTCAAAAGGCTTTCGGACGCCGTCAAATGTTTCAACGGAGGGTGGAAATGACACTTTACGAAATTGATAAGAACATAGAACAGCTTGCAAACGCTGTTGATCCGGAGACCGGAGAATTGCTGGTTGATAATGACGCGCTTGACGCTCTAATGATGGAGCGAGAGAGCAAGATTGAGAATATTGCGTGCTACGTCAAGAATCTCGCAGCAGATGTAAAGGCGCTCAAGGAGGAGGAGACAGCACTTGCCGAGCGCCGCAAGGCAACAGAGAAAAAGGCCGAACGCCTTAGGGATTATCTCGATTATGCGCTGCAAGGGCAGAAATTCCAGACGGCAAAATGTGTGGTTTCATTCCGCAAATCTCAGGCGGTTGAGCTTGCAGATGACTTTATAGACTGGGCGGAAAAAACAGGGAATAACACCTTGCTCCGCTTCACCGCCCCGGCGGCTAACAAGGTCGCGATAAAAGCTCTGCTTGTGCAAGGCGCAGAAATCCCCGGCGCAAAGCTGGTGGAGAACACATCCTTGATAATTAAATAAGGAGGCAAAAATGTCAGAAAAAAACATATTTCAGCGTATGGCCGCAATCACGGCGGACTTACAGACCGTCGCTAAGAATCTGAGCGTGGAGACTGGGCGCGGCAAGAGCTATAAGGCCGTATCCGAGCGAGATATCATCGACGCAATTAAGCCGCTTGAAATCAAACACGGCGTTTATTCCTACCCTGCAGAACGTCACGTTCTCGAATCTCAGATACTCGAAAGCGAGAACGAATATCAGGGCAAGGTAACGAAGAAAACGACGTTCTACGAACGCATCAAGACCGTCTATCGCTTCTGCAACATCGACAATCCGGCAGAATACATAGAAACGACGACCTTTGCAGAGGGCATAGACAGCCAGGATAAGGGAAGCGGCAAGGCAATGACATATGCCGATAAATACGCGCTGATGAAAGCCTATAAGATCAGCACCGGCGATGACCCGGATCGGACGGCAAGCACAGAAGAGCGATACACACAGACGGCTCTGATATGCGCCGATTGCGGCAGCAAGATAGAGCCTATCAAGCTCAAGGACGGGCGCGTCTGGACACCGGCGGACGTGGTACGCAATAGTCAGAAAAGCTATGGCCGCAGCTTGTGCCGCGACTGTATGATCAAGATCAACGAAGCAAAGAAAGCCGCTAAGACGGCAGAACAGGAGGGCTAAATGCTTAACCGAACAACCATCATGGGCAGGATGACACGTGATCCGGAGTTGCGCCACACGCCGCAGGGAACGCCGGTTGTGACGTTCACCCTCGCAATTGACCGTGACTATCAGAGCGGCGGCAGCGAAAAGCAGACCGATTTTATTGACGTCGTTGTATGGCGTCAGACCGCTGAGTTTGTCAGCAAGTATTTCACCAAGGGCAGCATGACCATTGCAACCGGTCGCTTGCAGATGCGCGATTGGGAGGACAAGAACGGCAACAAGCGCCGAAACGCAGAGGTGATCGCCGACAGTGTGTATTTCGGTGAGAGCAAGCGCAGCACCGGCACAAGCGCCGAGCCGCCAGAGTTTGAAGAGCTAGAAGCGGACGGCGAAACTCTCCCGTTTTGACCTATGACACAGAACGAAAGAATAATCCGGCACTTGACCGACTACGGCAGCATAACGAGCAAGGAGGCAATGACCGAATACGGAATAATGCGGCTTGCCTCCCGCATTAACGACTTGCGCAAGCTCGGCTATCCGATAGTCGGCGAGACAGAGACCGGAAAGAACAGATACGGCGAGGCAACGCGATACTCACGGTACAGATTGGAGAACTAAGCAATGAAGTATATGAAAGTCTTTACAGACTTCGCTGAAAAAATGGAGTTGTACGGAGACGCAGAGCGCGGGCGGCTATTCACGGCGATGCTGAAATATGCAGAGACGGGCATAGAACCCGAACTTAAAGGCAACGAACGATTTCTATGGGCAACGGCGAGGGCAGATATAGACCGACAGGCCGCGAGCTACAAAAACAAGGTAGGCGGAGCTGAAAAGGCACGTGCTCTGATTGGTTCTGATATCAGAGATAATCAATCTCAATCAGACGCAATCAGATTGAAATCAGAGCAAGACAAAGACAAAGACAAAGACAAAGACAAAGACAAAGACAAAGACAAAGACAAAGACATATCCCCTAACGGGGATAAGGGGAAACGCGCTGCGCGCTTTGTCCCCCCCACCGTTGACGAGGTGGCAGCGTACTGCCAAGAGCGGGGAAATGACGTTGATCCGGAACGCTTTGTTGACTTCTACGCCTGTAAGGGCTGGTGTGTGGGCAAGAACCCAATGAAAGACTGGAGGGCAGCAGTGCGCACTTGGGAAAAGCGCGGCAATTATAGCGGCGGGTATACGCAGACCTCGCCGGTGGCAACGGCTGACAGGTTAGCCGAAATGATACGGAGGGGGGATTTCGATGACTGAGCGAGAATCGGCGCAGATCATAGGCATTATGCAGACGGTATATCCGGACAGCTTCAAGAACTTATCTGCTGATGCGCTCCGCTCCACGGTCAAGATATGGGCTAAGGTCTTTGAGGACGACCCGGCAAGCGCCGTGCAAGCCGCCGTGATGGCACACATATCCGCGTCGGCAGATAGATTCATGCCGCCGCCGGGGGCTATCAAGCAACGCCTTATCGGTATGACGACCAATGCGGACATGACGCCGCAAGAGGCATGGCAGCTTGTGGACGCAGCTACACAGCGCGGAATCCATCACGCGAAAGACGAGTTTGACAAGCTCCCGCCGGTGGTTCAGCGAATCGTTGGCAGCCCTAACCAGCTGAAAGAATGGGCGATGATGGACGCGGAGACAGTGCAGAGCGTCATAGCGTCGAACTTCCAGCGCTCATACACGGTGAGGGCTGAAAAAGAGCGGGAGTACATGGCGCTGCCGACCGGAGTAAAAAACACGCTGGCCGAAATATCCGGGAAGCTTGGTTTTGCGGCGTTGCCGGGAGGTGCGCATGAAGATTGAGAGCGCCCGGATCATGGGCAATGACCTCATACTTACCGCCTCGATACAGGACGCACGGCGCTTTGTGTACGGCTTTAAGCCGGGGGAGTATGAGATATCCCCGGCAAAGAAAAAGCGCAGTCTTAACGCCAATGCGTATGCGTGGAAGCTTATCAACGATATTGCGCTTGCCGTTCGGGAAAGCCCGGAGGATGTATACCGCGAGGCGCTGAAGAACATCCCGAACATCTGCGAGGTGCTTTGCGTGCAGGACAAGGCCGTTGACAGCATGGAACGGCTATGGACACGGAACCACATAGGGCGGCGCGTTGAGCGGGAGGAAAGCAAGATCAAGGGCTGCACGAATCTGTATATCTACTACGGCAGCTCAGACTTTGACACCCGGCAAATGTCGATGCTGATAGATAATCTTGTACAGGACGCACAGGCACTCGGCATAGAGACGCGCCCGGAGGAAGAGATCAAGTCACTGTTGGAGGCATGGAAATGATGGACAAAGAACAAACTGCAATGGAGCGGCTGCGGCTGGCGTCGGATATGTCG
>ERZ857840.744-NODE-744-length-43257-cov-5.435628_pt1 | contig 43257 bp, 41 predicted proteins | sample MGYA00519760_ERZ857840 | MGnify/ENA primary metagenome ERZ857840 (study PRJEB31778, sample SAMEA3449371) | human gut metagenome | biome: human gut; feature: human-associated habitat; material: faeces | place: United Kingdom | collected 2010/2012 ... | reverse complement strand
GTCTCATTTATACTTTTATGTGGAACTTTTCAAAAATGCCATTCGTAAGAAGAAACGGGTCTGCCGAACGTCCCTGCCGTATGTTAGTGTTTAAAAGATTCCTTTCAGCCCCCTGTCTATTTAGCGATAATAAAATCTATCTCTCGACTCACTTACCATATATGTATTGGGACAATATTTGCTCTGACATGAAGAAACAAAAGTGGGCACCCATTTCTACTTTCCCCTTCGGGAACATCATAGAGCTGCCTACATTACAACAAATCTATTAGTCTTTATTTTGCCTTAGGGATTTTTTTCGCCTTGCCCTTCTAAGAGGGCTTCGGCGAAAAATCCCTACAGAAGGCAAAATAATATACAAATAAGATAAATACAAAATTAGGAACTGGCGGAATTAACGCTCCTTATAGGTATAAAAGCGCACTTAGCTAATCTACTTGGAATCTTCGGCCTCATATAAAAAGCAAAATAGGGAAAATAGGCAAATAGGACAAATAGCTATTTAGATAAATCGATCCCTCAACACATTTATAGATATACCATTTTGAACAAATTGGTATGGGAAAAGTAAGGTTTATCTACCATCAGTTGAATGTATGAAACCTATTTACCTATTTGCTCTAAATACCTATTTTCTTTTTTACCCACTAATCATTTGGGTTCTATTTACCTATTTGCCTATTTGTTCATGCGCAGGAAAGTACGATTCAGATTTCTTTTTGTTGTAATTCGTCAGAGCGTATTAACTTATCTAATATTTGAGTTTTATGTTAAAATAGAAAAAATACTGCTTCATGCATGAACAGATAAATCTATGACATAATAGGAGAAATAGCTGAATATTCACTCCTAAACAAAAAAACCTTTTAGCATTCGAAATTTTTACAGCTAAAAAATGCCAAGACACCAAGTCGAATTTTAAAAATTTAGCCCAAATATCGAGATCTTACGGAATTAAGCTTATGGCAAAAATAACAAGTCTAAGATACCAACACGCTAAAGAAGATAAACTTACCCGCGCCCCCACGAGGAATCGAACCTCGATTTGGCGTTTAGGAAACGCTCGTTCTATCCGTTGAACTACAGGGGCGGGATAAAGTAGTCATAAGACCAGATGGCCGCTTGAAAGTCAACTATATTTCAAGTATTAACCCGCATTACAGTTTTTTTGTCTCTTTGCGCTTTTTGCGCCTTTACTTAGATGCATAATATCTTGCCTATTTAACTATTTGTCTATTTTACCTATTTGCTAAAACAGATCGTCGTCCTCATCGGCTTCTATTCCAAGTGCCTTTTTAGCTTCGGCGATTCTATCTTTCAAGACGACGTACCGCCCTTTGCCTTTTTTAACAATTTCGTACATTGATGGGAACGTATGCACGATAAATTCCACGCGCTCGCTGCGCAGACTTGAATATTGGTCAAAGAAGCTGATTTTTTTGTAGGAACCGTCGTTTTGCCGAATCATGGCGTCCATTTTAGCCCTGTCGTGTTCAATTTCAGGGAGCATTCCGCTTGAAAACAAAACCACCGAAACGCAAATTGAATACGAGACAACCCTGCATGCGCGTTTTGCGATGTCGGCTGTGATTCGATCCGCGCCTTCCGCATGCGCGAAAATTATCGCAAGCCTAATTGCGTTTTCCCGCGCCTTGCCGAGCAAAGGCGCTTGTGTGCGCAGTTTCCCGTTCATGAGTTTTGTATTAAAGGCGTCGAACTCCCAGAAATAATCAAAGGCTTCTTTGTCGGTATCGAACCAAAGCGGCAGACCCCTTTTGCGAATTTGGTAGGCTTCGGCAAGCTGATTTTCCCATCTTGAAATTACGGATTCGTCAAGCGGGATATTTTCTTTCGAGGCGGGAATGGTCTTGGGGGCGCCTCTGCAATAGAGAAATCTTCCGAGAAATCCGCTGCCTATAAAACTGCCTTTGTTCTTTGCAACGATATTGTCTATTATGTCGTTTTGCACCATCCAAAGCAGTGAAATGCACGGATTGGGGACGCTGGAAATCCCGTTTACAATTCGGTTGTGCTTTATTGGCTCGCCGCACCAGCCGCTGTTTAGAGTCTCGGTGTCATCGCCTTGCTTGCGATAGTTGCCGGCTACAATATAGATGCTGTCTCTGGCTTCTTCGCACACGGAGAATATTTCGCCTCCGCTGGCCTCCATTGCCTTTATCAGAGCTTCCGACGTGGAATTTTTTACGATAAAATCTGGATTCCTAGGCGGCTTGGGAGAGTCTGAAATTTCGTCTTCAAAGTCGAAGTTTTCTTCTCCGTTAAGCTCGTCTTGCATGCGTTTAGTTTTTGTTTTTTTGAACTTGGCAAGCTCCCTTTGGTATTCGGATATTTCCCCCAGAACCCGCCTTTCCAAGTTAGAGAAAAGAGCTCGAATGCTCGCGCTTTTGCCGGTGGAGCTTTCGCCGACACCTAAGACAAAGATATTTGCATTTTGCGTATATCCGCCGCTTACGGCGTTTCTTGCCTTGAATACTCTGCCCATTGCGCCGCTTAGAATTCCGCAGGCGCAAAAGCAAAGCAGCTCCATTGGCAAATTTCTTGCGGTGGAATAGGTCCTTGCCACGTCGCGTATAACTTTCGGAAAGGCGTCTATGGGACATTCGCTTTCGTAAAACTCTCTGTAGGCCTCCGACAGCGTTTCCATGGTTGCAAAAAATTGCGGACTTTCGGGCTTTTTAAACATTTTCTACTTCCTCCCAAGCTATGTTGCCGCTTTTGCAATGCGCGATATGCGTCTGCGAAATTTCGGAGTTTGTAAATGGCTCGCAGTGGCTAAATGTAAAAACGGACTCTTTCTTCGTTCCCAAAACAGCGGACATTATATTTGCATATATCCCTATTGCCTTTCCGCCCATGCACCATTTTGCGGGGTGAAGCCTTTTGCTCCAAAACATCGGCTTGTCGAAATGGTGGATCAAAACCATTGCGAAGTTATGTTTCGATTTTAGCTCGTTGATTTTGCAAAAGAGATTAGCAACCGCCGCATGGTCTGAAAAGTTGCAATGGACAAACGACGACAGGGAATCCACAATTACCACATCGTATTTGCCCGCGCTTAAAGCGGCGTCGAGTTTCGATATGAATTCGTCCACCGAATAGTAGCAACCTGCTTTGCAGACGAAGCGCAGGTTCTCATTTAGCCCGTCAAAGTTCGGCTTTTTATCGAGCGCAAAGTGCGAGACTATCCCGCGAAAATAATCGCGTTCGTCAAGAATCGGATTTTCATTGTGCAGCAAAAGAGTCTTGGCAGGCTTAAAGACATCAAGCCCCAGTGTTTTTTCGCCCAAAGCAAGTCCAAGTGCAAGCTGCATTGCAAGAACGCTTTTGCCGATTCCGCTTGCGCCAGAAATTACCCAAGTTTTGCCTTTAGTTAGAAAATTCTTTTCAATTATCAGATCGTCGAAATCGAACATCGACTCACTTTCCTCTGCTAAAATTTGGCTTAATGTGCGAATTTTCATTAGATTTCTCCTTTCTTTGCGCTTTTTGCGGGGCGGACGACAAAGCAGTGGTCGAGAAGGACGTCGCAATCGCTTTTCTTGTAGCGAATGCACTTGCCTGAAAGACGGTAGCTCGGGAGTTTGCCCTGTCTGCGGAGCTGCTCGATAAAGGTTGTGCCGATGTTGAGATACTCGGCTACCTCTGTGCGGGTTAAAAGCCTGTCGCTTGCGTCAGGCTGCGTTAATGTTTGCGTATTTGCGTATTTTCTTTTAGCCATACGCAAAATATCTCCGTGTCAAATTTTCAAAAAATGAACTGCCGCAAATTTGCACAAAAAAGAATTGGAATGCGGAAAAACGACACAAAAATAAAAGTGTGCCGTTTTTAGATTATATGGCGCAAAAATATTTGGCAAAAATTGCTTGAATGGGTGAAATGTATCACTGGTGTTACAAGTGGAATCCCAAAATATAAACTTCCATTTTCCGCAAAATTTACCGCGTGTTCCGTTTTTTAGATCATTTATTTATCCTATTGAAAAACAGCCAAATTGAATTTCTTAAATGGGCTATTATCAAATGCTAATGGGATTAAAAATAAATGGATTATTCGGCTTTACTTGAAACGCTTTTTATACATTTTTCGTTTCATGATAAAACGTACGGTAGAGGAGCAAATACTTAGATCAATCAGTTTTTTGGAAAGCGGAAGAGTAATTTCGTCAACGGATTTTGCGGATATTGCGAATCAGAACACAATTAGAACGGCTCTTAGGCGGCTTACATTGGCAAAGAAAATCGACGCTTTGGGGCATTCTTTATATTACAGGCGAATCATTACCAAAAAATACCCAATCGGCTACCAGCCCAAATATGATTCGGTGGTAAACGCCATAGCCCGCAGGTTCTCTTGGAAGATTTTTCCGACGCTGTCCTACACGTTTGCATATTTTTCGTTGCGCAAAGACGGCGACCGCATATTTCCAAGCTCGGGGCCAAATAAAAAATTTGAGTTCAATTCTTTCGCATTTCAGGGAATCGTTGAATTTAGGCATATCCCGCTTAAATTGTCCCGAATAGCCGACAAAAAGGCGTTTATGTATGTTCAGGCGCTCATGGCTTTAGGGGAAGATTCCGAAGAAATGAAGCTAATATTTGTAAGAACTTCCACCGCGGATTTGCAAACCGTCGTCAGAAAAATAGCCTATGCGCCGCTAAGAATCCAGAATGTGTTTTTTAAAGAGCTTAAATCGAGGGAAAACGACGGCTTGTCGGATTCCGCGAAAGCTAATGCCGAAAAAATCAACAACTGTTATGAGATGGCGCAAGAAAAAAGGAAGCTTGCCCGAATACTCCGCAAGTTGTCATAGCTTGTATTCTACTTGTATGTTAGTTGTATGTTTTGGCTAGGGGAAATCTCCCCAAAATCAAAACGATTTTCGAAAAGAAATCTTGAAGCGACTTTGTAAATATGAGATATTTAGAACTATGAAATATTACTTTAAAGGCAGGAACTTTTGGCTCGTAAATGGGGATTGCCTTGAAGTAATGAAAGAGATTCCATCGGATTCGGTTGATATGGTTTTCGCCGACCCTCCGTATATGTTGTCGAATGGTGGATTTACCTGCCAATCGGGGAAGGCGGTCTCTGTAAATAAAGGCGACTGGGACAAAAGTAATGGAGTAGAAGCCGACTTTGAATTCCACAAGAGCTGGATTTCGGCGTGTCGCAGAATATTGAAGCCAGAAGGAACATTGTGGGTATCTGGAACATATCACTCGATTTTTCAATGCGGATATGCTATTCAACAACTTGGATTCAAGATACTCAACGACATAACTTGGTTCAAACCAAATGCATCACCAAATCTTAGTTGCAGGTATTTTACGGCAAGCCATGAAAATTTGATTTGGGCAATTAAAGACGTTAAGGCAAAGCATATTTTCAACTACGATGCCATGCGTGAAGGGAATTTCCCTGAAGACTTCCTGAAAAAGCAAGGCAAACAGATGCGTTCCGTTTGGGCGATAAATACACCTCATGCGAGCGAAAAAATCCACGGCAAACACCCAACACAAAAACCGCTAAATCTTTTACGGCGAATAATCGAATCGTCTACTTTAGAAAATACCCTGATTTTAGACCCGTTTTGCGGGAGTTCGACAACGGGAATAGCCGCCGCAATTTCCGGTCGTAGGTATATCGGCATAGATATTTGCAAAGATTATCTTGATTTATCAATCAAACGATATGAAGATTTAAAGCGTGAATAGTTTTGCGTTGCAGTTTTCGGACAAAATTTCCGCTTCTCCCGTCATAAAATGGGCAGGCGGCAAGCGTCAGTTATTGCCCGAGCTAAAAGCAAGGCTTCCACACCAATACAATCGCTATTTTGAGCCTTTTATAGGTGGCGGGGCGCTGTATTTTGACCAAGCTCCTCTGAATGCCTATATTTCCGACATAAACCCCGAACTGGTAAATCTCTATCTGGTAATTCGAGAAGACGTTGAAGCACTAATTGCAGACTTGTCTACGCACGAAAATTCATTGGAATATTTTACGCAAATTCGCGCTTGGGATAGAGACTCGGAATACAAAAGTATTTCGCCCGTCCGTAGGGCAAGCCGCTTTATATACCTAAATAAAACCTGCTTTAACGGGCTTTATAGGGTTAACAGCAAAGGATATTTCAATGTTCCATTTGGACGTTATGTCAATCCGAACTTTTTGAATAAAGACGCACTTTTTGCGGCATCGGAAGTTTTGCAAACAACACAAATTGAATGTGCGGGCTTTGAGAATATTTTAAAATATGTGAGCAAGGGCGATTTTGTATACTTTGACCCGCCGTATATTCCGCTTTCACAAACGGCTTCGTTTACATCGTATGCAAAGGAAGATTTTGGAATGGACAAGCAACGCCAGCTAAAATCGCTTTGCGATAGGCTTTCGGATATGGGAGTAATGTTTATGCTTTCAAATTCGGATACGCCAGAGGCAAATTCGCTTTATAACGGTTATAAGGTCGAAAAAATTTACGCAAGCCGCTTCATAAATTCAAAAGCCGACGGGCGCGGGAAAATCTCGGAAATAATAGTTAGAAACTATTAAATAATTGCCAACATCAAGCGAGTATATCAAGATTGCCATTGATGAAACTTGATGAAGCTTTGCCAATTTTAAAGTCCGCTTGCAATATTCCTATTAGGGAATTGTTCAAAAACCATCCAGAGGATTTGCGAACAAACAAGGGAAATGTCGGACAACTATTGTTGAAATACATAGGGCTTTCCTTGGACAGCAATTTGTGCGATTTCGAAGACGGCGAATTAAAAACAAACAAGACTCATGCGAACGGCGAACCTGCCGAAACGATGTTTATAACTCAAATCTCCGCAATAATCGACGAACTTGTGTCCTGCCCGCCCAAGAAATTTGAAGAATCGAATCTCTATATCAAAATCCGTAATCTCGTATTTTTACCCGTGGTAAAAGACTCCAAAGATGTAGGCGATTGGTATTTTTTGAACGCTTACCATGTTCAAGCTCCCATTGGTTCGGATTTATTCAAACGCCTTGAAGCGGATTATTATTCCATTTGCAGCAAATTAAGACGACATATCGAGACGTCGCCCGATGGTTTTATCCACACGAGCAATGGAGAACTAATACAAATTCGTTCCAAGGATGCGAAAGACAAGAGCGGCAGATATCACCCGATTTTTTCGAAAACCTACAATCGCTTTATTTCCAATAAAAACCATTCTTTCTACTTTAAGAAAGAGTTTATGAGAGAGTTTAGGCGTTTACCGTAAATCCGCATGTTAATTCGGATTTGGGGTATCACTCTGGCATAATATTGAAATACCTGATGGCGTCCTTTTCTCGGGCAAGGCCGTTGTAATGTTGTTTTAAAACATCTACGGCGTGCCCCATTTGTTCGGCGGTTAAGTAGGCGTTCTTTGTCAGTGCAAGGTAGTAAGTTGCCGCCGAGTGGCGAAAGCCGTTCTTCACCCAATTTCCCTTGCCGAGTGCGTTATGTAGCTTCTTTATTTGCAGGTTTTGGCTTTTGGTTAGAATTTTCTTCTTTGTTCCGAGTTCCCAGACATACGGCTCGAGCCATTTCGCCAAGTTTTCGGGAATCTTTACGACCCTGCGCGAGGCAGTCTTGGTGATTTCGCTATCCAAAATTATCTCCCTGTCGTCGAGCTTTATTTTATCCCACGTCAGGCGTTTCATTTCGGCATTACGAATTCCCGTGAAGGCTGCAATGGCGGCGTATGCTCTAATTTCGCTTTGAGGAGGAGTAGAATTCAAAATCTTTTGGACTTCTTCGGGAGTAAATATTTCGGGCGTCTTGCCGCGTATGCGCCAGCTTTCAACTTTTTCCACTGGATTTATGTCGAGCCAATCCTGCATTTTGCAATATTTGAAAAACGAATATAAAGTTCGCCTATACTCGTTTCTGCCGTGAATGCCGATGTCGTTTTGTCCGTCCTGAAAAACTTTCATGGGGCGACCTCCTACTGTCAGAGTATCGCTTTCCGCATATTCTCGTTTTTTAAGGGTTATCAGCCATTGATAGATTTCTTTGGCTGAAATTAGCGATACGATTTTATCTTTGCCTATACTCTCCATAAAGCGCGTCAGGATTCGCTCGACAGTATAGACATAGTCGCTTGTCAGCTCTTTTTTGAGCAGGGAATAATAGTATCTGTCGATTGCAAAATTCAGTTTCACCGAACGCTCTTTTAACTTTACAAGTGACTTGTATTCTTCAATCGCCTGCGTGAGGTTTACGCCGTGTTCGGCTAAATCTTTCGTCAGTTTTGCGTAGGTTAGAACCGCGTTTGAAATAGAAACTTTTAACGGTTTTAACAAAATCTTGGCTTCCACAAGGTCGCGTTTGTCAATGGGTGAAATTCTGTTTGCTTCAACGCCGAGCTTTTCGTCGTAAATGTTTTTCTCGCGGAAAAATTCGAGCGCTTCGGCTTCGGTGGAAAACCTGCGCGCCCAGCGTTTTTGCTTGTCTGTGTCGAAATAGTAAACGACCCAGCGCTCGCGGTTTTTCTCTGCAACTTTTTTTGGGAAGGAAGGAGATCTGTTCTTCATGCCAAATCCTTTCCTGTCAAAAAAGCGAAATGGTAAGGGATTGCCTTACCACTGGGAAAAAATTACGTAAGTTGCTCGTAATTACACATGTTCTATTTGTTCCTAAACGCCAAATCGAGGTTCGATTCCTCGTGGGGGCGCGAGTTGATTTTACGGGATAGTTGCGATATTTCTAAGCTATTATTTTAGGATATTCCCGTGAGTTTTAATGAAGGGCACTTGCGCATCAAACTCTGTCTCCATAGACATTCTTATGGGGTATATTGTTTTTGCGCTTACCGTCTGTTAATATGCAAAAAACTAATATTTGCCCTAAGCGATGAATGGGCATTTCTATAAAATATATATCTGGCATTTTTTATTCTTTTTAATTTTTATAGAGGTTATAGTTTTATCTAATTTGCATTTTAAAAACTTCAACTCATATCACGAGTCGCATAATAACTATATGCGGCTGTTTTATTCGACAGCATTTATTTTCCCCTCTACATATTTATTATATCTAAACTACATTTCAGGTTTTGCCGAAATTCTAAAAAAATTTTTCTCAACTTATAATATGTAGTTAAAATTTTAATCGAACTACTATATTTTATATGGCGCGATAATCAGTGCCATATATGCGAGCTGTCTATTTGCGAAGTTATTTCATCAGCCCTATTGCCCTTACTATTGCGATCATCCCTTCTGCGGCTACATCGTTTACGATTTTTCCGTCTTTATTAAAATAATAAAAATTCATCATGCAGGCGGAAAATTTTTTTCCGGTTGCTTTTATCCCCATAAAATCTCCGTCATTTGTCCCCGAGCATGTCCAGCGTACAGCCACTTTATCGCCGCCGGCTATCATTTCTTCCAATTTCCACTGTACGTCGGAAAAACCTTTGCGCATAAAATACACTACCGATAAATACCCGTCTCCGCCGAATACGGGTTCAGGAGAAGCGGGGGTGTAGAACGAAGCGTCGCTTGCTATCAACTCGTCCGCCAAACTTTTGTCTGCCGTGTTTATCATTGTTTCAAACTGCTTCATCTTTAATGCTATTTCTTCTTCTTTCATATATGCTTTCTCCTTGTCTTTCGGTATTTTATTTTTTCGTAACATGTCAATAAATATGTTTTGTGGGCTTTGCCTATTTTGACAAAAAATATCTGTCTATCAGATATGCTTAAACTTTCATTTTAGGTGGCGGATTATTGAAAATTCTCATACTTGCATTATTCTTTTTTAATATCCAAATTTTTTTATCCGCAAAATGGCTTGAAGTCTATTTTGTTTAAGGGCATCCCACCGATATTAAAATTGCATTAATACCTATGCGGTATGGGATTAAAAGTTTGACAAAGCCGCATCGTTTATTGAGAAAAAAATACAATGAAAAACATAATACCTTTGGTTGTATCGGTCGTTCTCGGCCTTGCTGCAGTTTTTGTCGTAAGTAAGACTCTGTTCGATAGAAAGGAAACTAAGGACGAAGCGACAATTTCGATTATTGTTGCAGCAAGGGATATTGACCCCGACGAGGAGCTTGTTGAGGGTTCCCTTACATACCGCGATATTCCCAAATCAGTTCTTCCGCACGGCGCGCTATTGTGGGAAAATGTCGCTATGATTTACGGTCAGCGCGCCCAGCATTCTATCGCCAGAAACGACTACATATTAATAAGTGACATCCAGCTGAAAATATCTTTGGGCGATTGCTCTAAAGAGGGGGAGTGGACTATACCGATAACTTTTTCGGACCCGGCTCTGGTTAAGATGCTAAGGCCAAACGATGAAATCGGCATTGTATCAACGTATGTTTCGCGGAAAGTCGAGCGCATTCCGGGCGTTCCGGAAAATGAAAATGCAATTTCTCCGGCGGTGAGGGAGGCGGAAAGCCGCGAGACTTCCGTTCTATTGCCGTGTGTGAGGGTCATAGGAATTGCCAACAACAACGGCTCGTTTAGGGAGTCCGGCACTTCGAGCGGCACGATATTTGTGTCTCTGCCGCCGCAGCAGGCAATGATTGTAATAGCCGCGCAGCGCGAGGCTGAGCTTTACCCCGTGCTTAGAAAGCGCAACGATTCCAGCGCGCTTAACAGGAAGGAAATTGGCGTAGTAAACGAAAAAACTTTCGAGGGCATTCGCAAGGGTTTGCAATCTGCCGAATTGCCTTCTTCACCAACCGAAAGCGTTAGATGAAATACTATAAATTAAAATCAGCATTTTCTCCGTTTTTTCTCTTCTTGTCGGCGGCGATTATTTCCGTGCCTCCGTCGGGTTTTGCGGAGGCTCAGAGTGGCGAAGCTCCATCTCAGGCAGGCGCGCAGGCGGCGCTGCCGACGGAAAGCGTCACCATCTCGCAGGACGAAGTCAGGGCTCTTGAAGTTCCTTTTGAAATAGTCGGGTACGAATCGTCTTCTAAGAGTGCCAAAATTTTAAGATCAAAGGGAAGAAGGCTTGAGATTAAGGGTGTTGAACCCGGCTATTCGGACATCTCTTTGAACTCAAACTCAATGTCAAAGACATTCAAGGTGCATGTCACAAATTCGCTTGCGTCGCTGTATCGCGACTTGTGCAAAGACATATCGGATTTCTCCGAGGTGACGGCGGAAATGTCGCACAATGCGATAACTCTTAGGGGCGAGATATCGAAATACTCGCGCTACCTTGCGTTTATGAATATCTTGGACAAATACCGCGACTCCTACCGCAACTATGTCGCGTACAAGCCCGGTCCCGAGATGTTCGATTCCCTCAGAAGGCAGCTTGTTGACGCGGGATTCAAGGTTGAGAACGACATTCCGAAAAAGGCCGGGACTGTCGGCATGAAAATTTCGGCTGGCATTCTTACGTTTTACGGAAGAATGCTGTGCGACAACGATATTGAGGAGATTAAGAAAATAGTGTCGTCGCAGAAATGGCTTTCCGCGGGGCCCAACCCGACGGAGGTGGTTTACAATTTGGAAGTCGATGACACTCAGCTTGACGTCAATGTTGTGATAGTGGGCGTCACGCGCTCGCAGCTTGCGCGCATGGGAAATTCCGGGGCGAACGGCACGGTGCTTTCCGTGGATTTGCAAAGCTGGTTTAGGTATCTTGCAGGCGAGCTTCCCCCCGGGCTTGGTTCCGACGCTCCCCAGAAATCCGGATTCGGCGGGCTTGCGTACATGAATACTGGCATTCAAGGCGCCATACAATTCTTTGGCGAAAACGGGGTCTCCGATTTCAGGGACGGCGGCCATGTGACGCTTACGAGCAATTCAAAGGGCGTGCAGCAGGCTGTGTATGAAAACGGCGGAACTTTGAATGTGGAGATACACGGCAGGGACGTTGCCGATCTCAAAGAGATAAATTTTGGGCTTACGATAAAAGTTAGCGGCGGGCTTGTAAAGGCCGACAAAGTTCGGCTGATATTGGAGGTTGAAAAGAGCCTCGCGCCAATAAAGCAGGACGACGACTACCTCCAGCGCAAGACTAGAAGCAAGAGCGAGATTGTTTGCAATCTCGGGCAGACGGCAGTCATATCCGGACAGCGCGAGCTTACGCGCACAAAGAGCGACTCCGGATACGCTTTCCTCAGGCACGTTCCTGTATTGAGTTCGCTTTTCGGCTACGAAGAGGAGAATGTAGAGGAGTTGCAGTTGTTGATTTTAGTGTCGCCCCAGATTGCAGGCAACGGTGTTGAAATGCTTTCAAAGCCGTCGGCGGAAACGTCGGGGGTCGAGGGGGACGTCTCCAAGAGAATTGCGCCCGATGCGGATGAGCTTCGCGAGAATTCAAACAAGTCGCGCGCAGAGAAAATGTTTACATGGTAGCGCGCGTTAAAGTTAAATCGGCGGACGGGCGGTCGAGATTTTTTGAGATTCCCGAAAACGCAGTGCTGACAATCGGGCGCTCCGACGCGGCGGATATTGTCCTAGACGACATGACGGTCTCGAGGCGCCACGCAGTCGTTGGCGCATCTGAAAATGGCTGTTTTATAGAGGACAATTCGAGCACGTCCGGAACATGGATAAACGGCGAAAGAATTAGCGGCCGCAGAACGGTGTTGCCGTCGGACAATATAAAGATTGGCGGGTACGAGCTTTCCGTTTCGGCGGGTACGCAGGCGGCGGGCGGAGGAGCCGGCCGCAAGGCGCCGCCGCCGTCGGGGGGCGGAATGCCGGTTTACAACGCCCAGACGGAAACTGAAATGTATTCCGACGAAATGCTTGAGCTTGCGAGGGTTGTCCAATCGCGCGTGCTTGAGATACTCAATATAACGGGAGCTCCTTCAAACAAAATATCCGCGGAGGGAATGCGCCCGAAGGTTGAGGATGCGCTCGACCAGGCCTTGCGGGAGATACGGCACCGCATACCCGGCAGCATACAGATAGAAAAGTTCCGCGCTGTTTTGATGGACGACCTAATCGGGTTGGGGCCGCTGTCGCCGCTTTTGCGGGCGGCAGACATATCGGAAATAATGATAAACGGCCCTGACAATATTTTTGTGGAAAGCAATGGGATTCAGTATAGGACGGGAGTGCGCTTTAATGGAGAGGCCCATTTGCAGTCGATAATCCAGCGCATAGTTGAGCCGCTTGGAAGGCATATAGACGCTGCGTCTCCGATGGTTGACGCGCGCCTCGACGACGGATCTCGAGTGAATGCCGTAATACCGCCGCTATCGCTCGACGGGTCGCTTGTGACAATAAGAAAGTTTGCGGCGAAAAAGTTAACCGACGAGGACTTGATACGCTTTGGGAGTCTCAGCCGCCCGATGGCCGAATTTTTAAAGGAGGCCGTGAGGTCGAGGCGCAACATATTGGTATCCGGCGGTACCGGGTCGGGAAAGACGACGCTCTTGAACATATTGTCGCAGTTCATTCCAGAGCGCGAGCGCATAATAACGGTCGAGGATTCCGCCGAGCTCAAGCTTACGCACGAAAATTTATGCAGATTGGAGGCGCGGCCCGCAAATATTGAAGGGCAGGGGCGCATTACGATAAGGGACTTGGTGATAAACACGCTGAGAATGCGCCCTGACAGAATCATAGTCGGCGAGTGCCGCGGAGCGGAGGCGCTCGACATGTTGCAGGCTATGAACACCGGCCACGACGGCTCGATGACGACCTGCCACGCTAACAATCCGCGCGACGCGCTTTCAAGGCTAGAAAACATGGTGATGATGGCGGGGTTCGAGCTTCCGTCGTCCGCGATACGCGAGCAGATTGCGTCCGCGATAAATCTGATAGTCCAGCAGACGCGCATGCCCGACGGCTCGAGAAAAATCGTTAAGATAACGGAGGTGTGCGGCCGCGAAAACAATACGATTTTGTTGCAGGATATTTTCACTTACGAGCAGGAGGGCTACGATGAAAAGTTTAAGGTGGTGGGCAGGCATGTCGCCACTGGCAACATACCCAGATTTATAGAGGAGCTCAGGCAGTCCGGCGACTTGAAGCTGGATATGTCAGTGTTTGTACCGGAGGGTTGAGATGGTTTATTCAGAAATGCAGCGTGTTGGAATATATCTGCTGGTGATGCTTGCGGCGTCGCTGTTGATATATATGTGCATACGCTTCATACAGTCGTTTAGCGTGGAGCGCGCGGAGAAGGGCGCGGGGAGCCGTTTGGTGTCGCCTTCGGCAGTCGGAGTCTATCGTTTCATAGACAAGATTAGGCTAAGGCAGCTGCAAACGTCGATAGGCATTTTGGCGGCGGGGCTTTTTGTAGGCACGCTGTTGTTTTGCGGGGTGTACAATCCGGTGGCGGTAATAGTAGGCGGGGTTGTATTTTTTGCGGCGGGGTTTAGGGCTCCGTGGATTTATTTTTCGGGAAAGGCGAAGGCGAGGGCGAAGGAGTTTGAAGCAGGAATTCTCGATTTGGCAATGGGGCTTACGAGCGCGCTGCGCTCCGGACAGGCTCTTCCGCAGGCGCTTGAAGCGTTTTCGCGGAGGTGCGAAGGGCCGATGAAGGAGGAGCTGATGATTGTGATTCGTGAGTACAGGCTCGGCCTCGAGTTGTCGGAGTCGCTCCAGCGAATGTACGAGAGGGTTCCCTGCGAGGATCTTCAGCTTCTGATAGTCTCGATAAAATTGACAACCCAGTCAGGCGGAAGCCTCGCCGACGTAATCCAGCGGATAACCCAGACCATACGCGCGCGCACCGAATTCCACCAGAAGCTTATGGCGCTGACAGCCCAGGGAAGGTTTGAGGCGCTTGCGATGTCGCTTGCGCCGCTTGCGGCATTTTTGTTGCTGCTTCTTGTAAACAGCGAGCTGATGATGCCCCTTTTGACGACGGGGATAGGATGGTGCGCGATAGGGATCATGCTTGCTCTTGAGGTGACAGGGTATTTCGTGATACGCAAGATAGTGGACGTTAAGGTGTAGAAAATGGGAGAGTATGCTGTATATATTTTCATTTTTATGGCGGTAATGATACCGACAATACTTTATTGTATGTCGGACAAATCCGTGAAGGTCGCCAAGTCTCCGAAGCGCAGCGCGGAGGTTGAGCTTCCTGCGGCGCTTCAGATAGCCGAGCCGTTTGCCAATGCGTTGGAGCGTCTTGGTTTTGGCGGTTTTCTCAGCCGCATATTCCGCTCGGGGGCTGCCGCATTGGAGAAAAAAATAGAGTTTTCTGGATTGAAGACTAACGCGAAGAAGGTGTATTGCGCGCAGGTGTTCTTGGCGGCGGCACTATCGGTATTGTTTGCCGGAATGGCGTTTGCCGCCGCTGAGGAGGAGGCGTACGCCGTAGTTGGGGCAGCTCTCGGATTTTTCGTAGGCTGGTTTTCCCCGAGGACCGGAATTGACAACATAGTGGACAAGAAACGCACAGCGATATTGAGGAACCTGCCGTACTCGATTGACCTCATAGGCTCTGCAATGCGCGGGGGGCTCGATTTCATGGCGGCGGTTAGGTTTTACGTCAACCTTTCAGACGCGGGTCCCTTGCGCGACGAATTTCTTAGAATGCTGCACGAGATGGAGCTTGGTGTGACGCGCATATCGGCGTTGCGCAATATGGCGCTTCGCGTGCAGATAAAGGAGTTTACGTCGTTTGTATCGGCGATAGAGCTTGGAACAGAGCTTGGTTCTCCGCTTACTGAAACGATGGAAATCCAGGGGGAGGAGATGCGGAAGGCGCGTTTTGCCCTGGCGGAATGCAAGGCGCAGAGGGCGCCGTCGCTAATGTTGCTGCCAATGGCAATATTTATAATGCCTGCGGTATTTATAATAATTTTAACACCCATCTATATAAGAATGAAAGAGGCGGGGGTTTCCCTGTTTTAAGGCAAAATGCAAACGGCGCGTTACAAAATAAGATTCATAAACGGAGATTTGGAGGGGAGGTCTTTCGCTGTAAAGGAATCCGGAATTGTCATAGGCTCGTCGATGAACGCCGACATACGCAGTTCCGACGCCGGAGTCGCCGAGGAGCATTTGACGCTGCTTCCGCAATCCGGCGGAGGGATAGCGATGCATTGTTCCGATGACGCGCTTGTTCGCAATGAACAGGCGGCGGCGGGAACCGACGCCGCGCTTCGCCCCGGCGACGATGTAAAGCTTGGGAAGTCGCTCGCTTTTGTGGTTGAGGAATACGGTGTGCTTGCCCATTCAAATGAGCCAGATGTCGATATTTACGGCGAGGCAACTGTGAATCCCGCAAGCGGTGGATTGAATGCCGATTCCAGCGGGGAAGATGTGTCGCACACGCGCTATGCGTCGGCGGAGGAGCTTGCGGATTTGCGCGCGGCGAATAAGTCGATGGAGCGGCAGCGCAGGCTGGCGGTGGTAATGGGAATTTTCATGTCGATTGCGATACTTGCGCTGGCGTATTACATATCTGAAAGCGGCGTTGAAAATCCCGTGACGTGGCCTGGAGAAGTGACGGGAGTGTACGACGACGGCGAGCAGCGTATCGACCTTGGCGACAACGGGAAATTTTTGATATATTATCCGAATAGCCCTGCGATGGTAAAGAACGTGGAAGGCTCAAATTTTGAAGTGTTGACGGCGATAGGGCGCAATCAGGACGTGCCTTTCCACATAACTTTTGCGGCGTCTCCGGTAAAGGACGGCTACGCAAAGACGCCGCGCAAGAGTTTTGACGAGTGGCTTGCCGCTGCCGAGAAAAACAGTGGAATGAAATTTACGTCCGAGCCGCAGGAGGATTTTTTCAATAAGCGCGACAACGGTTATCCGTACATAAGAATCAACTATACGCGCAAGGCGGGGCCCATGGTGTGGCGGGGTGTTGCCTGCTATGCGCGGTTTCTGGACAAGCAAATAGTGCTTATGCGCGAGGTTCCCGAAACGCAATATTGGAGGGCTTCGTCGCTGTTGAAGGACTACGATTGCATATCGGTGGCGAACTCCACTGTGGCGAGGTATTGGGAGGTCCCCGAAAAGCCTCTGCGCGAAAATACCACCAAGATGCTTCAAATGCTGAACCGCGAGCTCCGCAAAAACATTGAGATAGCCTCTTGGGAAGATATCGATTTGCTGATTAGCAGCCTTTTTGTGGAGGCGTACAAAAACAACGAGCGCCCGTTGATAGACGCCACGCAATCCCTTTTGGAAAAATTCCGCGCCGCCCAGAAGGTATGGTATTCGAGAAAATGCCTCGAATATTCAGATTCTCTGAGGGACGGTAAAAAAGACGAGACAACCCGAATTTTAAACGATTGTCTGGAAAAGTTTGAACCTCTGAACGACTACCGCTACACGCGCATAATGAAAAACGATTGGAGTGTTGAATAATGGCTGCCGACGAAAACAAACCAGAGCCGTGCGGCGCGGGTGGAATAGCCGAAAGGCTGCGCAATGCGCTTTTCGGGAGCCGCAAGCAAGCGGGAAAGGATTCCGCCGCCGGGGTATATGCGGAGAGGGGATATTCCTATCTGATTGAATTCAGATGCCGCGGGACTCTCGCGTATTCGGCAAAGACAGACAATTTAGGGGAGCGCATAACAATCGGCCGCTCTCCTGAAAACGACTGGATAATACCTGCCGAAGACAGGTCGTCGGGCGATTTTCGCGGGCAGATTACGCTCACTTCGAAAGACGTGTCTCTGACGGCGATCAAAGGCGGGAAGTTCAGGTACAAGGGGCGCGAGACTTCCGGCAAAAAGCTGCTTCCAGGGGACCGCGTGTCGATAGGCGACTGCGAGCTGACTGTAAGCCATGCGGAGTCCTCGGCCGACCGACCGTGCGACGTACATAGGCTCGAATATTTAAACGGCCCTCTCGCAGGCTCGATGGCAAGGCTTGAGCATTCTTTGATAAGAATCGGTTCCGCGAAGGACAACGATATCGTTATAGACGACGACGTAGTGTCCGCGCACCATGCAGAGTTGAAAATATCCGACGACGGGCAGACATGGCTGAGAGATACAGGCAGCCAAAACGGGACGTACGTGAACGGGGCGAAGATGGGGCGCACCGAGAGAATGCTGATGGACTCCGACATAATTTCGATCGCATTCTACGACTTGCGCTTTTTGGATATGAATGTAATCCACACGCGCACAAATGCCGCAAAAAAGATATTGGCGGTTTTTGCGACGGTTGTTTTGACGTTTATGGTGTTCGGTATATTTTATGCGCTGACGCCGACTTCGGAAAGCGTCATAGGCGAGTACGACGAATACCTGAAAAACGACGACTTTGATGGCGCGCGCGGAATGCTGTCGAAGCTTCCGTATTCGAGGGAATTTAAGAAGTTTGCCGACGAATACCCTGAATACAAGGAATCGTTGGCGCGCTACGAAACAGTTTACAGGGTATTCGGGAAATTCAAGGAGTATTTAAAGAACTCCGAATGGGCGAAGGCTACATCTTGCATAGGGCAGCTGCATTTGGAAAGCCAGTCTGACTGGAACTGGAATGGCGCGGGAGTCTCCGAATACATGAAGGAGGCGGGCGAGGCAAAATCGCATTTAATTCAGATGTATGCGCTTTCAAATTTGCTGTCGGATACGGATTTGCCGGCGGAAAATATGAAGTCCGAGCTTTCCAAGATAGAGAAGACGCCCTACGTAAAGGCGGATTTTGGGAAGGGGGCGCCGGAATATTTGCGGCCGCTTTGCGCTGCAATATCACAGAAAGTCGACGAACTTAGGGCGAATGTGGCGAACCTTGAAAAACTCGACAAACTCTTGAAGGGAATAAATTGGGAGGACGCTGACATTCAAAAGTTGCTATCGCAGATAGACGGCATTAAGCGCGACTCAATGGGCGGTGTGAGAATGAAAGCCCAGCACGCCGAGGAGCTGATAAAAAAAATGAGGGGCAATATAGAGTCTGTAAGGAGCAACCAGGAAAAATTCTATAATCTCCGCTTTGGCGAGCTCGACAGGCAGATAGACTTCATATCGCCCGACGAGTGCATGAATTACGACTCGATATCAAAGTTGCGCACGGAGATAATAAGTAGAAATTCGCAGATACTAAAAGGCACCGACGCGATAAAGTACATAATTTCCAACATAAGCGAATACGGAATCGACGCGGGCGTCCCCGAAGTCGCGAAAGCCTTTAATTCAAGGCAGACATGGGACGGCTTATTGTCCTTCAAAAGCTTAAAAAGCCAGCCTGCGGAGGTTGCCGAGGGCGGATACGCAGACGAGTACGACAAGCTTTTAGGGTTTAAGTATTTTTATGACATAATTTCCCAGATACCGACACTATCCACAAATATATTTTCCACGGATCTGCTTTTGCCTGAGCAACACCGCCCGGACTGCATAGAGCTATCGGACACATACAAAGCCGCCGAGGAGGCGTTTGCATGGTTTTCCATGCCCGAAAACAAGTGGATGCTCAGAGGAAAAATATCGGGGCTTCGCGGAAAGATTGCAGACGTGTTAAAGACTCGCGAAAACCTGTTGAATATGTTGAATGAAATTGTGCGCGAAAATCCGAACGGGCGAAAATATTTCGTCTCGAAGGCGGCATATTTTTATTTTGCGCCTCCCGGTAGCGTATCAAAGGACGATATAGACGAGTTCGCAAAAAAATGGAGAGAATTTAGGCGTCTGCAATATTCGGCGTGGGAGAAATACAATCCGATAGATGCCGATAAAATAAAAGACGTAAAAGAGCGGATACTCTCGAACGGCATACCGGGGGATCCAATTGTAAACCGCGTATGGAGACACTGACGCGGTTGAAAGTGCTAGGAGGCTGCAAATGCTCGGCAAACAAAAAGGCGCGCGCAATATGAAGAAGGGGCTTTCGGGAAGAAGGCGCGGGGCGGTTTTATTGGAATACACACTGCTATTGTGCTCCATATTGCCGCTCGTATTCGGCGCGTCCGCGATGATATACCGTTCGTCTTGGCTTGGAGGGGAGTTTGGCGAGATAGGCGAAGGAATAGTTCACCTTTACCAGCGAATAATAACTGTTATTTCCCTCCCGATACCATGACGGGCCCGCAGCGCAGAAATCTCGAAAAGCTGCTGTCCGGGAATGCGGTAGACGTATTCGACGCCGCCGTATATTTCGATTCGCTTGGAATTTTTATTCTTTCCGGGGAATCTGCCGCAGACTATGCGGCGCGTGTAGGCCGCCTGCTTAGGGAGATAGACTCTCTGAGGGCAGGGACATCCAAGTATATGGAATTTTGCAAGGGCTCGGAGAGCGTAGACAATTCGATTTGCGAAGCGGCTGTCGGAATTACTGAAAAGGCTTACGGATTCCGCGCGGATTGGGTTCCGGCGTTTAAATCTGGGCGGCGTGTCGGACTTTTGTCTGAAGGAATTTTATACGAAATTGACGGAGTCCTGCCTTTGATATTCATAAGAAATCCGAATGGGCGGAATGCGGCGGCTGTTCTTGCGCACGAGATTTGCCATGCCGCAAGAATGGGTTTTGGCGAATCTATTTACGACGAATGGTTCCCGCGGAATGTTGAGCCGTCGTTGTTTCGGAGAATATTTGGAAATTTTTTTAGGAATTGGAAAATCCCGTCAATATTCTTTGCGTCGGCAATGGCGTCGGCGTGCTTATTCGCGGTAGGGTTGCCCCTTTTGGGGATTGCTGCAGCGGTGCCAATGGCGGCTACAGTCGCGGTAGAAGCGCGCAATAGGGCGGTGTTGGCGGAGGCCCGAAAAAAGCTTGTGGCGGCGGGGCTCGCGCCCCTTCCGATTTTATTCAGAATGGACGATGCGGAAATATTTTCGATTGCAAAATCTGAAAGCCCGAAAGATTGGGTGAACCGCGCGGCGGAAAAGGCGCTGCGCTGGAAAATTTACAAGGCGAGGTTTTCAGTTTAGCTATCAAGCGGCTTCGACCAACAATCGGTTTTAGTTCTCAGCCGTTTTTAATTGAGAAAAATTTAAAAAAAAGCGCTAAAAAATAATATTTTAAAATCTATAGCGGCGCAAAAATATGGCGGGCAGTGCGAAAAGTTGCGTGCGCAGGTTTAATAGCCGCATTTTTTATTTATTCAATAGGCTCTTCCCTAAGCATCGCAATTTTATCAAAAACTTCGCGCGCGGAGGCAGGGCGGGCTGACGGACAATGCTGCATCATCTGTGAGACGATGGCGGGGATAGGAGGCCCGGAGGCTTTTTGGAGCTCGCGCTCGGCGGATGAGCGGTCCGAGAGTATTGCTTTTAGAGTTTGAGTAAAATTTTTTTGAGCATATCTGCGCTTTCCCGTAAGGCATTCGTAAGCCACGCAGCCCAGCGAGAATAAATCGCATGCCGGCGAAACATCGGTTGAGTCTTTTGCCTGCTCGGGCGACATATACGGCGCGCTTCCGAATACCGCGCCGGAAGGTTCGCCTATATTGGGGAACTTTGCTGCGCCAAAATCCCCCAATACCGCCGAGCCGTCTTGCAAGATAAAAATATTGTCGGGCTTTACATCGCGGTGGACTATGCCTAAGTCGTGGAGAGCCGCGAGGCCTGCGAGCGTTCCCCTGAGCATTTTTACTGTTTGCGCCTGTGTCAACCGACGCTTGTTTTTGATAAATTTTGCAAGAGTTCCGCGCGCTGCGTATTTTGTTGCGACATACGCGATTCCCGCCTCCGATATTCCGAAAGACAGTATTTCGGCTAATCCCGGAGATTTTATATTTTTTATGATTTTTGCCGAGAGTAATATTTTTTCGGCTTCGCATGAGTTGGCCGGCGCCGATTTTAATATTGCAAAATACCCGTTTGAATCCGCGGCCAGCCAAACCTCGCAATCCCCAGAAAATTTTACGGGTTTTACGAGTTCAAGAGAGCCGATAATCTCGCCGCGGAAAAGGCGTGGCATAATGCTATTCGTACTTTGGGAGCTCTATTCCCATTATGGTTGCGTCTTCGGCGAACGACGGTTTGTTGCATAGGCTGAAATCGCCCGATACCGATCCGTCTTGGGCAATGGAGCGCGTATTCCATTTTAACAGCGGGCTTGTCCGGTATTCGCCGTCTTTTAACGGAAGGACTTCCGATATGTCGACGATTTTTCGCGAGCCGTCTGGCAGGCGCATTGTATGAACAATGCAGTTTATCGCCGAGGCAACCTGCATTCTAACCGCGTTTAGCGGGAGCTCCACGCCGCTTAGAATTGCGCAAGTTTCCATTCTTCTAAGAGCGTCCACAGGCGAGTTTGCATGGATAGTTGACATCGAGCCTGAGTGCCCCGTATTCATCGCCTGCAACAAATCGAGCGCCTCTCCGCCGCGGATTTCCCCGATTACCAGCCTGTCGGGGCGCATTCTAAGAGATGCTATAACGAGGTCTCTTATGGAGAATTCGCCTTCGCCGTTTTTATCGGGTTTGCGGGTTTCAAAATAGACGCAGTGGCGCTGTTGGAGTTGAAGTTCGCTTGCGTCCTCCAAAACGAGAATGCGGTCTCCATCGGGAATAAGCCCGCTTATTGCATTTAGGACGGAAGTTTTGCCCGACGAAGTTCCGCCCGAGACAAGCACATTCTTGCGCAGCTTTACAATTGCGTTTAGCAAAAGGACGCCGTCGTGCGGTATGCTCGAAAGCTTTTCCAGCTTTTCGAGGGTGAGCATATCCTTCTTAAATTTTCTAATGGATATAATTGTTCCGCAGCGGCTGATTGGGGGGATTGTGACATGCACGCGGGAGCCGTCTGGAAGCCTTGCGTCGAGGTCCGGGTGGCGTTCGTCGAGGATTCTGTCGACGGATTTTGCGATATTGACAGCTGCCGCCATAAGTTGAGCTTCGCTCGCAAACTTTGCGTTGGTGGGTTCGAGTTTGCCGGAGCGCTCAACATATATTTGCCCCGCGCCGTTTATGAGGATTTCCGACACGCCGTCGTCCGCGAGAAAGTCTCTTACCGGGGCGAGGAATAGCACGAGAAAGTCGTTGTTTGAATTCATTTAATTTGCCTCTTTTCGGTTGGGGATTCGCGTTTGTATGCGAATCCGGTAGAGTTTGTTGAAATTTTCCAGATGAGCATTGTCATTTCTTCTTTTCCGCGCTTGAAAGTAAGGATTACTTTAGGGTCCAGACTTTCGTCGAGGGTAATTTTATTTTGCGGAGTCCAGCCTTGGTTGAGCGACCAAGATTCCAGTTGCGCGCGCGAGGAAACGAAGTTTGCGTTCACCGTTCCCGAATATTCCCACCCTTCTTTTGCGCCCGGAGTCGCGAAGGCGGCGTTTGGCAACCTTAGCGGGGTTGGGGTGTCGTAAACTCCAATATCCGTCTTCGCCGTAGAGTTCGCAGCTTTTCCGCCGCCTGCGGGCGGGGCGGAAGACAGGGCCTCCGCTGTAAGCAGCGCCGCGATTCCGATTGCGAAAGTCGCCAGAAAAGCTGTGAGGCACAATTTCATTTATTGGATTTGCTCCACTCTTCGTACTTTTTGTAGCGTTTGTAAAACTCGATTTTTTTTGGCTGTTTTTCCGGAGTTTTCGTGTCGTCCGTATGCTTTGGATTTTTTAACAGAGACAATTCCCATTTTTTTGGGTATTCGTCCTCCTTACCCTCAAATTTCCAGATGTCTTTGTCGGCAATTAGGCTTGAATGCCAATGCCTCTTCGCCGCCGAAGAGCCTTTTGTCCGCATTACGACGGCGAGAGTATAGTCGTTGCCGTAGCGTGAAGAGGTCACGGAAAATTCGGGAATAAGCGGCGACGGGGCGTTTTCGCCCCTTGTTGTGTAGGGGGCGTTTATTAAATTTTCTAAGTACTCGGGAGTGGATTGAAGTATGCCGACTTTCGAGCCGATAAATTGAAGGTAGGAATGCTCGTCGACAAGGCTTCTTTGCGTGGAGTCGTACACGGCGGTCGCGCGCGGAAAAAGTTTTGTGAGCGAGAGCATGGCGGGAGTTCGCACCGAGAATCTGTTTCCTGCCATCATGACGCTCCAATGATTGGCCGAACGGAGGTTTATTGTGTCGAGCGACTTTTCTCCGACCCAAACAATTCCGCCCAAAGCCGCCATATACACGGGCAGAACCATTACGAACTCCATCAGCACCGAGCCTCTTGTCGATTTGAAAAGTCTTTTCATATTAGTGCCCTAAGTACGAGCTTAACTTAGCCCAGTCGAGTTTTCCGTCTTTCGATTTGTCGTCCTTAACAAGGCCTCCGGGAGCTTTTAAATTTTCCCAGTCCGGCAAATTTTTCTTGTCAACTTTTTTGCCGTCTTTGTCGGTCCAGTTGTCCTTGTCGAGCATGACTGTTTTGAGTATGTTTCCGCCGGCGAGCGGATCCGGGGCGAAAGTCTGCGCGACGGATAGCCCTGCGCACAGATCCCATGCGTGCCTTACGGGGAGGAATACGGCGTCCCAGTCGGTCTCGATGAGATTCCAAGTTTTTTCCTTATCCGCCATTACATATCCAACAGTGTAGTCGGAGCTATTTAATTTTTTTTCAGGGTCGGAGTCGTATTGCTTGTATGCGGCGCGTGCAGAGGCTATTGCGCACATGTATTCCGGCCTATTTCCGCCTGCGGCGCTCGGATTGAAGGCCGACAGTATCCCGGGAGCCGTCATTGAGCGCCCGTCGGGGGTGAAAGCCGAGAGCGGATTCGGCACTTTGCGCGCTATCGCAACAGTAATCGAGCCCGATTTCCCAAAAAATTCCGGAAGCAACATAACGGGTTCCGCTGGCATTACGAGAAGCCCTATCGGCAATCCTTCCTTTATAATTTTAAAGAAGCTATCATACCCGTGGTATTCTGGGTGGCCTCTTTTGTACGCTCCGCCGGGCGTAATAGGCGGAAGGTGCAGTGAAATTTCTTCGATCTGAACGTGGACCCATCTTGTCCAAAACCAGTCCCATTTTGCATGCAAGTGTGTCTTAGTCTGCTTGTATACGCGCCAAAATCCGAGGGGGCCTTTGCGGACAATCCAGTCGTCGGTTCCGGGGCCGAAAACTTTCTTGGGCGAAAAGTCTTCCAAGGTTGGATCGGCAAAGGAGATGAAGGCTTTTTCGTTGTCGTCGGTTCCGGGCATAAAGAAGAAACTGAGCTTTTCGTTTCCGGTAGTGACGTTTACAATAAAATCGTCCTTGCATTCCATCATGTTGGCGACTGCGACTTGCTGGGCTGTTTCCTTTATCTTTTTGGGGTATTCGTCGTACAGATCTTTTAGCTTTTTTGTCATTTTAGCTATTGCGTAGCTGTACTTGTAAATTTTGGGGAGGTTTGCCAATACGCCTTTGCCCTGGGCGTTTGCGCCAATTACATGCACCATTTGCGATGGGAGCATGCGGCTTAGAAAATTCTGACCGTTGAAATCTTTGGCGACAAATGGAATGCCTACGCCGCATCCAGTCAGGTCCAGTGCGATGCCGCTTACAAGCACGTCAGTGCCGCAATTATAGTTTACCCCCGGAGCGTGCATGTGGCACGGGGTATTGCATTTTTTGCAATTGTTTAAGTCTTCGATGAACTGCTTGATTACATATTCGCAGAACATATCCATTGCGGCGTCGAGCGAGCGCTTTTGGAGATCGACGTATGTCCAAGCCATAGCCTTGTTGACGGTTGCCATGCGGCTTAGGTAGTCGGCCTGGACGACAGCCGCCGAGTACGCTGCGGCGTCTGCGGCATTTTGCAGTTCAATTTTGTTCCTTACAACTTCGCCGATTCCGTAAATGCCGACAAAGAGAATGCATACCGGAAGCATGAACGCGAGAGTGATTGCGAGCGCCGCCCCGTCCGAGTCGCGGCAGAGGCTGCCGCACTTGGACATAAAAACATTCAGAATGCCGGTTGATTTTTTCATTCCAAAGCAATGGGGTATTTTAGCGTGGAGTATGGAATCGCAACCGCGCTTGTGGAGGTTAAAGTTATGTACGGAAGTTTAAGCTTTTCCTTTTTATCCCCGCCGTCGAGCTCGATTTCGTTTGAATAATCCAAAAGCGCGGGATTGAGAGCGTATTCCTGTTTGTCGAGCGAATCCGCCCATTTTTGCTCATCTTCGCTTTTATCCTCTTTTGCGAAAAAGCTTATGAGCCTTCCGGCAACGGGGACTGTCAAAAGCGCCTTGAATTTTACCGTGCAGATTACGCCGCGCGGGTCGAGGTTTGTCATGGAAATATCGACGTCCACCTGCTGGTCGAGAAATTTTGTGTTTGGAAGCCAGCCCCAGCCGTCGAGCTTTGAATATTCGTCTTTTGCCCTGTCTTTTGCGTCCTTGGAGTCTGTTGGAGATGCCGATACGACTGCGAGAATGCGCTTTACGACTTTTTCAGCCTTACTTTTTCTCTGAAGTACATTTTCCGTCATAGCCGAACGCGCGCCCATATACGCCGAATAGTGCACTACTTGCCACGCAATCATTATGTACGAAAACTGCACCGCAAAAAGAAACAAAACCATCAGTATTGGAAAGCACAGTACGAATTCCAACAGGACTGCTCCGCTTTCTGATTTTGCAGATTTTATCATTTTACAGGGCGTCGGCCGATGCGAGCGCGGCCAACAGTTGCAGTGAAAGGTTTATGAATAGTCCCGCCGCGATTGCAACGCCGAATGGAACTCTGCATGCCTCGGAATCCGGGGGCGGCAGCGCCTCTTTGCCTTTTTCCCGGTCATACCGGAAGTCTAACAAACACCTTGCGTAGTGTTTTAGGCGCGCGGGGTTTACCGCCTTGAAAGCGAGCATTCCCAGCGCGAGAATCAGCCCTGCGAACGATATTAGCAGAATCAAGTTGAGTGTGTTCCCGGGGCCGGCGATTATGCCCGATGCAAACAGCATTTTTACGTCGCCCGCGCCCGCCGCCCTTAGAAAAAATGGTAGCAGCAAAAACAGCGCGCACAGGCAGCCTGTTATTATTGATGCAAAAAAATAATCTGCGCCGACGCCGAGCGCAACCGCAGACATAACCGCAGCCCCCCCGAGCGTTGCGGCGTTGGGGAGTTTGCGCGTGCGGTAGTCCTTGACGCCAAGATAAACCAACCATGGAGTCGCCAAGACGAATTTTGCGATAAGCAACGATTCCATTTCCACAAAAAAACGGGACTGGCGAAAACCGCGCAAATCCCGTCTCGATATTACGGATTAAAATCTATACCCAAACGGGCAATGTATTGCAGACAACTCAAATGGGCTATTGGTCGTAGTTGTGCATGCCTTTGCGGTGTTCTTCGGCGCTCTTGACGTCTTTTTCCGCCTGGGTTTTGATATCTTTTTGCGCACTTACGGCGGCTTTTGCGTCGCTCATAGAGCGGGTTGCAACGTTCATTTCGGAGGATACGTTTTTGCCGAGCATTATTACGGCGACTACAACTGCTGCCGCAATTAGTACTGCGATAATAACATATTCCATCATTACGGCGCGTTTTCTTTTTACGGGGACGTTCATTTTATATCTCCTTTCGGTGAAGTCGTTATGTTAAATAATAAAAGCGGAAATTTTCCCATATTTGTCAAGCTTTCTATTGGGGTATATGTATACTGGCGCGAAAGGTCCGTATTTTAAAATTGTTTGCGTATAATTATTAAGGATTCAGAATCTTGCGATATTAGTGTCTGCAAAAAAAACTTTGCCCCTTGAAGCGTACAGAATTTTTCAGCAGAAATCTCGAAGCGTTATTATCCTGTTTAATAGGAGGAAATTTAATTAAATTACGGAATTTTTATTTCATTTCTTAAATGCAATTATTCCGGTGATATTGGCTATCGATATAATTAGCCGGCAAGTATGGAGCATTATTCTTCCGCACTAAACTATTTATAAGATGCCTCAATTTTTTTTGAGAAAAAATAGAGCCTGACTCATATAGTAAAAATATCCGGTATATTTAATTCTGCGCAATTGATAAGCATATTGCTTTGCTTTCCGTACGCGGTTTTGGCTTAAATGGAATATTGCGACTATCTGGCCGGAATTCTTATTATTGCATTATAAATACGCAGATTTTAAGGATTCCGTTCTCTGGGGATTATTTGTTTTTTGCGAAATTTTCTGTAACCAGCATGGCGGAGTCCGCTTCCGCCCGTATATTTATCTCTGCACCGTAGGGGGCGAGCGCGCTTTCGACGGCTTCCATGCAAATTCCGCCGCAGTCTATTTTCCCTGAAACGAGCGATATAATCTTGGGCTCTTCGCGGGCGGGCAGCGTTGTGATTTCCCCTGCTTTCAGGCGCAAGCGCACAATTTTAAAATTTTTGTAATCGCATAAAATACGTACCGGGGTATCGTTTTCAGATAGAGGCTCGACCGTCGGATTGTCGAAGTTGACGGAGTCTATCGCTTCGGCTATGTGCAGCGCGCGAGACTTCCCGTCGGAGTCCGTCCTATCCCAATCGTAAAGGCGGTATGTGCTGTCGGAATTTTCCTGAATTTCCAAAGCGATGTTGTCGGCGCCGAGCGAGTGGACTGTGCCTTCGCGCACAAACATAAAGTCTCCCACGTGGGAGTCGCGGAATTCGAGAAGTTTTTCGACATTTTTTGCTGATATTGCCTCTTTTATGTTTTCCGAAGTGGCTCCCGGTTTTAACCCCGCAATGAAGCGTGATCTTACGCCGCAGTCCAAAAGATACCAAGCCTCGTTTTTGCGGGGAAGCCCGTATTTCTTTTCCGAAGCTTCATTTGGGTGGACTTGCAATGAGAGCCTTTGCCTTGCGTCTAGGAGCTTGACAATTATCGGGAAAAATCTTTCGGGATTCCAGCCTGGGCCAATTACATTGGAGGGATATTTTTCAATGATTTGCCTTAGCGTGCAACCGTCAAACTCTCCGCCCGAGATTATAGACGACCTTTTGGGGGAATCGCAAATTTCAAGAGATTCCCCTATTCTAACTCCTTTGGGGATAATCCTCTCGAAAAGCGTTTTAAAGGAACGTCCGCCCCAGATTCGTTCCTCGTATATGGGCTTGAATTTAAGCAGGTTCATTTTTTTATTTTATGGGGCGTATTAAATCGACACAGTATGTTGCTGGGGCTGCTTGTCAACGGTATTTGGGGGCGGTTAATGCGCAACTGGGTTTTGTGAAATATTGGCAATATCTTTACTTATTGAGGATTCCCAGTCTATCGATTTGTCCGCCGAGGATATATCCAAAAATTTAAAATCGCTTAGCATTTTTTTGAATTTTTTTTCCGCAGTTTTTAGGCCGCAATAGCTTTTAAATTTTCGCAAGGCGGATAGGGATTTTATAACCGGCTGTGATGGATCCATATCGCGCGGATGTATATACGAGATATTGTAATCCGACTGCTTCATCCATTTTTTTATGAATGGATACGGTGTAATCCTGAAATATCCGCCTCCTGAAAATATAATGTTTTTTCCGAAAATTCTTTTAACAGATATCGGGAATTCTTTTATGGTTCCGGAATGGCATTTTATTTTAAAAGGCGAAAACGGCGCATTGGGAATTCCGCCGTGCGCGTGCGCGCCTGGAAATACTGAGGAATCGTAGACGATGCCTTCGTCGGCAAGGATATCGAAAGCCCATAATTCCGACTGCCGGATTGAAAAGCCTGGAGCCCTAAAAGATAGGACTTTTTTGCCGGAAATGTCTTCCAATAATTTTACGGTTTCACATACATCGTCTTTAAAATCCTTTTTGCTTTGCGCCCATACGGGTTTATGGATTCCTGTATGGGATCCAATCTCGTATTTCTCCGATATTTTTTTTACGATGTCGGGATATTTTTTTGCGATCCAGCCGACGATGAAAAATGTAGCTTTTGAGCCTGAGCCTTCAAGGGCGTCGAGGATTCTGTCGGTATTTTTGTAAATGCGTGTTTCGAAGTTGTCCCATTTATTTGGGTTTTCAGTTTCAGCAGTTTCAAGTAAATGAAACCATTCTTCAATGTCAAAAGTAAGGATATTCATATTATCTAACGTCGTAGTTTGATAAGCCAAAGTCCCATTCCTGCACGTCTAAAATGCCTTCCGGCCGCCCGGATTCCGGTAGCCAGTCAAGCATGAGCGGCAGTCGCTTGGGCTCAAGTTTGCGTGGCAGTTTGAGCAGGGCGGATTCTATGAACGGAATTTTTCCAACATATATGACGATATCCGGATTCTCTCCAATTATATCTTCAATGGCGGTGTTGAGAGCCCGCAGTGTCCTGCGGGAGTTCTCCATGAAATACATAAGATATGCTGTAGAAACGCCGTCTTCGTCGCATATTCTATAACAATATTCGCAATCTCCACGCTGTGCTCTCGCATATGTGTCGGAAGGGAAGCGCCTTTTTAAGTATTCGCAGTCGGTCTCGATTGAAAAAGAATACGGACAATGGTTTTTGCCTTTAAAGAAAGCCGCCAGCAACTTGGAAAGAGACAGCATAATTGACGATACAAACTTTGATAGCGGATTGATGAATTGGAACTTTTTTAGTACATTGCCGACTTTTAGCGGAAGCACCCAATAATCCAAATCGCCTATATCCGAGAATTTCACTATATTTTTCCAATAAGTGTAGGCTGTTGCATTCGGCACCGCCAGAACAGCTTCAATTCCGCATTCTTTAAGCTTTTGGGTAAGGCACCTGTACATTTTCATGAGAGTCAGAGGGTTGGTTCTGTGCTCTTTTAGGATAAAAACGTCGACAAGCAGAGCCGCGCGGATTTTACTGTCTTTGTTGAGAATTGTCATTGGCATTGCCGAACATGCACCTGCAACAGTGCCCGTATCGGATTTTAACAATGCGTGAAATGACGGGCTTTCGCCTCGTGCGAGATACTTTTTCTTGAAAAATTCAGCGGTAAAATTTTTTTCAAAAACGCAGTTAAACGATTCCGCATATTTTAGCCATTCGGAATCGGGCATATCATTGGTTTGGCATACAACTATGTTGTCCATTGCCTAAATCGTTCCGGAATCGACAAATATATTCTGGCCGGTTATGGATTGTGCCGAATCGGATAGAAGGAAGCCAACTGTAGCCGCCACTGATTCAACGCTCGTTTGCGTTTTTAGCGAAGTGCGGTTAAAAATTTTGCGCTTTTGCTCCGGAGTCAGCGATGCGCTCATAGAGGTTTCCATAAATCCTGCGACAACGGCGTTTGAGCGAATTCCCCTTATCCCCCATTCGCGCGATATATTTTTTGAGAAAGCCTCGATTGCGCCTTTTGTTGAGGCGTACATTGAAAGCCCCTTGTATCCCGTATGGACGCTTATAGATGAAATATGGACAATAGAGCCTTTTGTATTGTGGAGAATAAAATTCCTGATGGCGTATTTTGCCATAATCATTGGCGAGAATACGTTTACCTTGTACATTTTCAAGAGCGGCGGCATTTTTATATTTGTGGCGATGTCGTCGTAGGCGATTGCCGCATTGTTAACATATCCGTGCAGGGGAGTGTCCATGCCGACAAAGTCTTTGAATACGCTTTTTAATATGCCGTCCGTGTCGGACAAATCGAACTGCAATAATTTTAGTTTTCCGGGGAAATCGCCGTCGAGTTTTTTAAGCTCGCTGGAAAGAGTGCGGCTTATGCCATATACCGTGTTTCCTTCTGAGAGGACTTTTTTTGCAATCTCGCAGCCGAGTCCTCGGGAAATTCCCGTTATCAAAATATTCTTCATGGTTTTCTTGATAGTTTCCCCGTATTGGTGGATTTTAAAGTTTCTACGAATTTTATTATGCGAGGTATTTTGAACGCTTGCAAGCGGTTTGAAAGGTGCTTTCTAATAGAGGATTCGTCGAGTTTCTCTGATTCGGATACGACTTCCGCACATATTATATTTCCAAGTATGCTGTTTTTCTTTGCGAAGACGCGTGCCCCCCGAATGCCGTCGATTTCCATTAAAGCTTGCTCGACTTCGTTTGGGTTTACGTTGTATCCCCCGACATTTATTATTTCGTTTTTTCTAGATAAAAATTTAAAAGATAGGGGATTTTCTGAAATAATTTCCACGCAGTCTCCGGTATTGTACCATTCTCCCGACAAAGTTATGTTTTCCGACTCCCCTGCGAGAGATTTATGTATCCATAATTCGCCGTCCTTAATTTGCAGGAGTTTTTTGGTATTTTCGTCCGGAGTAAATATATCGCCTTTGGAGGCCAAAACACTCCCCATTTCAGTGGAGGCATAAATGTTGGAGATGCGAGCCGAAGGAAAGGCCTTAGAGAGTTTTTCCATTGCGCGCGCGTCGAACTTTTCCCCGCCTGAGGTGATTGCGCGCACGGATTGAATCGGTTTTTCGGGCGCGGGCAACATTCTAAAAAATGTCGGCGTTGCCGAGATATGGGTAATTGACTCTCTCTGTATAGTTTCTATTAGCTCTTTTGCGGGAAGCCCGAATAGGCGGACTATCGTATTGGCGTTAAAGAGAGCTTGGAAGAACACCTGCAATCCTGCGATGTGTGTTGGATTGTAGGCGAATGCCCATATGTCGTCCGAGTGTTTGGGGGAAATCTTCGCTTGCCTTGCCAAAGATTTCAAAGAGTGCGATATGCGTTTTGGGATTCCGGTAGTTCCGGAGGTAAAGAGCGTGCAAGTCCATGAGCTTGCGCCCGCCTTTATAAGGCTAAGAAATTCTTCAAAAGACGTTACTTGTGGAATGTTGACATTATTTTTTTTAAGGAAGCTGTCGTTGCCGCAAAGTTCTTTTATTTCGGAGTCGGACAGGTCGGAGTCGAGCAGTACAATGGGTGTTCCGGATATTAGGGAGGCGGAGATGTATAGAAAGTATTCGTAGATTGAATTTTTTTTGCACAAGATGGAGATTTCGCTTATGCCCGATAGGTCTGAAAAAAAGCGTTTATACGATATTTTTTTATTATCCAAATCGTCGATATAAAAAAGCTTTTCTATATTCATTTGGATATTTTCTCCAAAATATCGGATATTTTAAATACAATGCCGTCTTCAAAAATATCGACATCGAATTCCGCCTCTATTCTTGCTGTCAATTCGGCCAAATCCAGCGAGTCAAAGCCCAAGTCGGTTCGGAGGTCTGTGTCTGCCGAAATTTGTTTCATGGTAGGCTTACCGCGATTTTTTAGTATAATGTTTATTATGTCTAATAATTTATCCATTTCTTTATTTTTGTAGCATACGCATGTTTTATTTGTCAAACGTTTTGCGAACAGGCACTGTCAATAGATAACGGATTTAACGGTGCTTATGATGTGCAATATAGCAAGTGTAAGTGTTGAAGTCCAAACAACATGCAGTTAAGTCCGGCGTTCTAAGGCATAATCTAATGACAAGCGGATGGGAGTCTAAACGCGTTTGGTGTGCATGGCAAGCAAGCGTGCGTTTTTTGTTTTCTCCAATATTTTACGGGGTTTTGGATTTATGTAAACCGCGGGGGGATTTTATCGACAGCTCTGCAAAAAAAATAAAAAGCAAAAACGGGAAGGAGTGCGACAACACGGAAAAATTTGTTTAGATTATAAATTTTGTTTGCGTACTGGAGGGTTTTTGTTCTATTTTGACTTTGGCTATTTTATAGATACATATGAAAAACGGGGTGACCGAATTTAGCGAGGAATCGCATTTAAAGGGGAACAGGTATTTTAGAGTGGTACACGGCAAGACCGACAAGTCCCATTGCGTCGGCCTGCACAGGCATGACTTTGTCGAGATTTTATGGATAAGGTCGGGCGAGGGAATGTTGATTTCGGGCGGAAAGGAAAGGTATTTTAACAAGCATTTGCTGTTTATATCCCGGCCGAATGAAGTCCACGTGATAGAGCCTTCGCGCAATTCTACGATAGATTTTTCATATGTTGCGATAACCAAGGATGTGCTCGCGCGCTTTAAGCGCGACGTATTGTGTGAAGAGGACGAATTTTTTAGGGAAAAGTTCGGTGGAATGTCTCTAAAATTGTCGTCGTTTGAGACTGCGTATCTCGACCGAGCTGCGTCGGAGCTGGTTTGGCAGAACGACTCCCTCATGGCGATTTATAGATTTCTAATAAATTTGTATTGGCAGATAAAAAACGTATTTGCCTCTGCGCTGCCCGGCAATATGCCGGAATGGCTCTCCGACGCGTGCCAGCGCATACGCAACCCCGAGAATCTCGCGCTTGGGCTGGAAAAGTTCCGCGAAATATGCGGCAAAGATATGTCGTATATAAACCGCGCAATGCGCAAGTATTTGAACTGCACCCCAACTGAATACATAAATGGCACCCGCCTTAGATACGCCAAGTGGCTGCTTGCGACTTCGTCGTTTTCAACGGGCGAAATATCGGAAATTTGCGGATTTTCCGACTTGCCGTATTTCTGCCGCAAGTTCAAAGAGGCATTCGATTCCACACCGAGCGCGTATAGGAGCGAGTATTCGCAAATACCGATAACGTAAGCTATTTGATGTGCGGTAAACTATAAAATTAAGAAACTTTTAAAAGAAACTGGGCGTTTTTTTATAAGACTATAAATTAAGGAGGATAGAATTTTGAAAATAATGGGGAAATACAGGCGCGTATTGATATGGGTATGCGTATTGGCCGCGGTTGGAATCGGGGCGTATTATTATTTTGCTGGCGAGGCGTCCGCTCCCGTTGAGTATAGAACTTCCGACGTTGAAAAACGCGATATGGTTTTGACGATAGACGCCACAGGTACAGTTGAGCCAGAGGAACTTGTCAATGTCGGCGCGCGCGTGTCCGGAGAAATAGTTTCTTTTGGGAAGGACAACGCCGGGAAAGAGGTTGACTACGGTTCCGAGATATCTGAGGGAACGGTTATTGCTCTGATTGACGACGAAATCCAGAAATCCAACCTTCTCCAGGCGGAGGCGAATCTTGAAAAGGCGAAGGCGTCACAGAAGCAGGCGCAGGCGAATCTGAAAGTTGCGGAGGCCAATTTGAGGCAGGCGGAGCGCAACTGGAAGCGCGCAAAGGCGCTTGGCGTTTCGGAGGCGCTTTCGCAGGCTTCGTACGACTCGTACCTGTCGGCATGGGAGCAGACTTCGGCGCAGATAGACGTCGCGCGCGCGCAAATATTGCAGGCTGACGCGGAAGTCGTTTCTTGCGAGGCCGACGTAAAGCTCGCGCGGCGCAACCTTTCATATTGCGTCATAAAAGCTCCGGTAGACGGCGTTGTAATCGACAGAATAGTGAGTGTGGGTCAGACGGTCGTATCGAGCATGAACGCAAGTTCTCTGTTTTTGATAGCCAAGGACTTGAAGCGAATGGAAGTTTGGGCTTCCGTAAATGAGGCCGACATTGGCAGTATTTTCAAGGGACAGGACGTTGAATTTACAGTGGACGCTTTCCCTGGGGAAAAGTTCTTGGGGAAAGTCAATAAGGTTAGGTTGAATGCGACAATGTCGCAAAATGTTGTAACTTACATAGTGGAAGTTTCGACCGACAATTCCAACGGGAAACTCTTGCCGTATCTGACAGCCAACTTGAGCTTCATAGTAAAACAGAGCAAGGGGGTATTGACTGTCCCGAATTCCGCACTGAGGTGGGTACCGGACGTGTCAATGCTGGCTGAAGGTGTAAGCGCCGAAGTCCCCGAAGGCAAGAGGCTGATTTGGGTGCAAGCTCCTGAAAATAAGGTTAGACCGATAGCCGTTACAATAGGCATAAATGATGGAGCTTATTCGGAGGTGTCGTCGCCCGAAATAAAAGAAGGCATGAAGGTCATTACGGGCGGGGAGATTGCAAAGGGCAAGACTACTTCGCAAAATCCTTTTATGCCTAAGATGCCGCAACGCAAAAAACGATAAGGCCGGGCGATGGGGCTTATTGAGCTAAAAGACATTCACAAGACCTATGTCATGGGCGACATAAAGCTGCCCGTGTTAAAAGGCATAACATTGTCCGTAGAGAAGGGCGACATGGTTGCCTTGACCGGCGCGTCAGGGTCGGGCAAGAGCACTTTGATGAATATACTTGGCTGCCTTGACAGGCCGACTTCCGGAGAATACTGGCTAGACGGCGAGGAAATATCGAGGCTCTCCAACGACGGCCGTGCGGACGTCCGCAACCGAAAAATAGGCTTTGTATTTCAGAATTTCAATCTGCTGCCGCGCACTTCGGCGCTTGAAAACGTAATAATGCCCCTGGGGTACACAGCGAGCCACCTTTCGGAAAAGCAGATGGTGGAACGCGGCAAGTTGATGCTCGAAAGGGTGGGGCTTGCCGACAGAATGGACCACGAGCCGTCGCGGCTGTCCGGCGGGCAGCAGCAAAGAGTTGCGATAGCGCGCGCGCTTGTGAATAATCCGCGCATACTGTTTGCCGACGAGCCCACGGGCAATCTCGACACAAAAATGAGCGATGAGATTCTCAGAATATTTAATGAGATAAACGCTTCGGAGGGTGTGACGATAGTGCTTGTCACACATGAAATGGACGTTGCAAACAGCGCCAAACGCATAGTTCGGCTCGTAGACGGGGAAATATCCGACGATACGGTGATAAGGAAATGAAAAGGTTTCGCGTATTAAAGTGGGCGCTTAAATCAATAGCCCGAAATCCGACCAGGACGTTTTTGACGACCCTCGGCATAGTCATAGGCATAGCGGCGGTTATTGCGGTTATAGAGATAGGCAACGGCGCGCAAGTAGCGCTCGAAAACAATTTCTCGGAGATGGGGGTAAACACGATTCGAGTGTGGCCTGGGCCGGTTACGAGAAGCGGCATAAACAGCGGATCGGGCTCTTGGGCGACGCTGACTGTCGCGGATACCCAGGCGATAAAGAAAGATTGCCCGACTGTCACCGCGATATCCCCGCAGATTTCAGTCCGCGGGCAAATAATATACGGCAACAAGAACTGGCGCCCGTTCAGCATAAGTGGCGGCAACGAGGATTTCCTGGAAATATCGAGCTGGAAGATAGAAGACGGCGAGCCTATATCGGCTTTTCATGTCAAGCGCGCGGCGAAAGTCTGCCTTGTAGGGCAAACGATAGTGCGCGAGCTCTACGACGGGGCGAATCCCGTTGGCAAAGACCTGCGGATACAAAACGTGGTGTTTAAAGTAATAGGTGTGCTGAAATCCCGCGGGGCGAACATGATGGGAATGGATATGGACGACTGCGTGATATTGCCGTGGACTACAATGAAAGCGAGGCTAAAAGGCGCGGGTCAGACTTCCCTCAGCGCGGTCGGGACTACGACCGACACGTCTACAAGCACTACGACTTCTGCGTCCGACATTTATACGAGCGGAGTAAGCCTGTATCCGCAGGCGTACAATACGATTCCGCCCGTTAGGTTTGCGAACATAGACAGCATGATAATGTCGGTTGCCCACCCCGACGACGTAAACGAGACGATAGAAAAAGTCCGTGGGGTATTGCGGGAAATGCACAAACTCAACGAAGGCGACGACGACGATTTCCGAATAAGGTCGATGGCGGAGTTTGCCGACATGCTTAAGCGGCAGACAGAAAGCGTGACGAACCTGCTGATGTGCGTAGCGTTTGTGTCGCTGCTTGTCGGTGGGGTTGGGATTATGAACATAATGCTTGTCTCGGTGACGGAGCGCACGAGGGAAATCGGGCTTAGAATGGCGGTCGGGGCGCGCGCGCGCGACATACTCCGGCAATTTTTGGTGGAGTCGATAGTAATTTGCATACTGGGCGGGATAATAGGCATAGCGCTCGGGCATGGGCTTTCGGTTTTAATGGCGGCAAAGATGGGCTGGCATACGGCGATGTCGTACTATGCGATATGCCTGTCGGTTGGTGTTTCCGCGATAGTGGGGGTGATTTTCGGGTACTATCCCGCATGGAAGGCGGCGCGGTTGGATCCGATAGAGGCGTTGAGGTATGAATAGTATGAAGAAAATAAAGGCGAATGCGATTTTTGCATTGGTTGCGGCATTAGCGGCGGGGTTGAGCGGCTGTATGGTTGGTCCCGATTTTGAGACGCCTAAGGCCGATATGCCCGATAAGTGGAGCAACGAGGCTGACGGCAAGAGCATAACAGACTTGGGTGTCCCGCGTAGAATGACGCCTGAGGAGCTTGCGACTTGGTGGGATATATTTGACGACCCCGTTCTGACATCATTGATAAAGCGCTCTTTTGAAGGGAATTTGTCGATACGCCTTGCTGCGGAGCGCATAGCGCAGGCGAGGGCGACTCTGGGAGTAACGCAGAGCGGATTTTTCCCGAGCGTGGACGTAAACGCCGGAATGTCTGAGAACGGGCACCCGATAGACGTGACGTCAACGTCGTACGGGATGGGGGCGTCTACTGCGTGGGAGATAGACGTGTTTGGCGGAGTCAGGCGCGGTATAGAGTCGGCTGCGGCGGACTACAAGGCGGCGATTGCCAACAAGGCTGCGGCGCGCATATCCGTTGCGGCGGAGGTTGCGCAAAACTATTTTACATATAGGTGCGTGCAGCATGAGATTCTGATAACAAGAAGCAATCTTGAAACGCAAAAGGGGACTTACCGCGCAACGCTTGCTCGCCAGAAATCCGGGTTTGTGTCGAAGCTCGATACAGTCCGGGCGGCGGCGCAGGTGGACAGCACGTCGGCGCAGCTGCCCGTATTGGAGAGGGAATTGAAGCTTACGAGGCATGCGCTGGAATATCTGCTGGGTTTGAAGACTGGCGCACTTGAAAAGGAGCTTTCAGATGTCGGGCCGCTGCCGGCGCTGGAAAAGTATATTCCGATATCTGTGCCGGCTGAGTTGCTGGAAAGGAGGCCGGACATAATTGCGGCGGAGTATAAACTGCATGCAGCAACCGCCAAAATAGGCAATGCCCGCGCGGACTATTATCCGAAGTTTTCCATAACAGGCAACATATCGTACGAGGCTCCCAAGATTGGCAACATAGTGCAGAACCAGTACGGAAGCTGGTCGGTCGGGCCGAATGTGACATGGAACATATTTCAGGCAGGCAAGACCGTTTACAATGTCAAGCTGCAAGAGGCGCTGACCCGCGAGGCTGGGGTAAACTGGGAGGACGCAGTGCTGACTGCTGTAAAGGAAGTGGAGGACGCATTGGTGTCTGCCGAAAAGGAGCGCGCGCGTATAGAGTACTTAAACCGAATGGTAGAGAATTATCGCAAGGCGTTTGAGCTCTCGCGCGAGCTGTACACGCAGGGTGAGATAGAATTTATAGACTTGCTTGAAGCGCAGAGGTCGATGCTGTCGTCTGCGCAGAACCAAGTGTTGAGCCGCAAGGATTTTATAGGATATATAATAATGCTGTATAAGTCTCTCGGCGGCGGCTGGACTGAGGCGGACGTGGCGGACGATCCCGAAAATCTGGACTGGATATTTTTCGATTCCCTCGGCGATAATCCGGAGCGCACAGCGGCGGCGGAAAAGTGAGCTTTACAGCTTTTGTGATTTTACGACAAAGATTCGTATAAATCTATATATTTTTTGAAAGCGGTCTTTGCGTCGAAGTTATCGATGGCGGTTTGCCTGCATATTTTTGAAATTTCGGACTTGTCGAGTGCGGAGAATTTTTTGATTTGGGAAACCATGGCGTCAATGTCGCCGCGCTTGACAACCGCCCCTACTTTTTCATTTGGTACGGTTTCTGGGGTTCCCCCGCTTGCGAATGCAACCACGGGTGTCCCGCAGGCGATTGCCTCCATGTTAACCGTAGGGAGATTGTCTTCAAGCGTGGGATTTACAAAAACCGCGGCTTGCGAGTAAATATCGCGCAGCTGTTTGATATTATTTGTGCGCTTTTGCGCAATTATGCCTTTCCCTTCGAGATATTTTTTTTGTTGGCGATCTACGCCAATAACAGTCAATTTATAGTCTGATCCGAGGCGTTCCGCGATTTTCGGAATAAAATTCAATCCCTTTCGCGGTTCCCATTTATTTGCGGCAAATAACACATTATTTATAGAGTTAGCCGCAAGTTTTTGAGACGGTTGGAATACACCGATATCTATTCCATTTCTGATAGTTTGAATATTTTTAAACTTTACTTTCGATTCAAGCGCTATGGACTCAATCCATTTGGATACTGGTACAAAAGTGAGGTTTTTTATTTTTGAAATAATTGCAGTTTTTTCGATATGATTTTTTGAAGAACTATCAAAAACCCATGAGGCGGGATATTTATTTTTCTGGGGGCAGTTGGAACACAACGTCTTCCATTTTTCGCAACCGCAAAAATCGAAATAGGCGCAATGGCCCGTAAATGGCCAGCAATCGTGGAGAGTCCATACGACTGGCTTATTGTATTCTCCGAGAAATTCCAATAGAGTGGGGGTGTGAAGATAGTATCCGTGTATATTATGCAGATGGATAATATCCGGAGAAAGCTTTTTTATATCGTTTGTAAGTTTGAGAGTGGATATTTTTGCGAGGGGGCTGTCGGAGTCGAAAATGCGGGTCCACAGAACATTTGGGTATCTATGCCATTTTGAGCCAACGCGGATAATCTCGGACTTGCTCTGCGCCGACCTCGCGCATGCGATATGGCTTTTCCAGCCGTTGCGGATTGCCTCTAACCCGATTTGCTCTGCGATTCTTCCGGTGGAACCGATATTCCCAACTGTATTTATTTGCAGGAGATTCATTTTCTTTAAACTTGAAAGATATCTTAGTATAGAGTGTAGTGACAATATAAAAATCGAGAGCTCTCAATATAGCCTGCAAATCTAAATAGTTCCGCCGCAAAAATTCCAAAAGATATATTAGTATGGTATCGTATGATAAAATATTTGTCACGAATCTGCCGTCGTTTTACAAGATAAATCTATATAACGAAATAAATAAGAAGCAACGGATTCTCGCGATATTTACAGAAAGCGGAGACTCCACGCGCAATGCCGACTTCTATAAAGGGAAGATGAATTTTGACTACATAAAACTTGGCGATAGAAGCTTATTATCGAAAATGTTTGCGATGTTGAGGATAATTTTTTCTTTCAAATACAACGCTATGCTAATTGGTGGTTGGGATAGTGTTATTACATGGTTTTGTGCGTTTTTATCTCCGAAAAAGAAAAACGAACTCACATTGGAATCAAGCATATTGGAATCAGATACGGGAGGTTTAAAGGGATTTTTTAAGAGGATATTTCTAAGCCGTATATCGAAGGTTTACGCGTCTGGACAAATGCATAGGAAATTATTGGACGCACTCGGCTACAAGGGCGAAGTGGCAATTACGAAGGGAGTCGGAGTATACAATGTTGTGGAAACGCCGCCGTTTGAGCCGAAAGAGGAAGTTAGAAATTTTATTTATGTTGGCAGATTCATACCGTGCAAAAATCTCGAAAGTCTCGTAAAGGCGTTTGAAAAATTCCCCGACTGCACGCTTACAATGGTTGGATATGGAGAGCTTGATAAAAAATTGCGCAGTATAGCTCCTAAAAACGTGATTTTTACAGGGGCCGTCGAAAATGCGAAGCTTCCGGGCTATTATAGGAAAAACGACGTGTTTATTCTGCCGTCATACAGCGAAACTTGGGGGGTTGTTGTTGAAGAAGCGTTGAACAACGGTATTCCTGCAATCATAAGCGAAAGAGTTGGCTGCATAGGCGATGTTGTAGTCGATGGAAAGACGGGAATTGTGTTCTCGTTTGGCGAAGCTGACGGGTTGGTCCGCGCAATAAACAGTATTCGCGATATTCGGTTGTACGATAAGATATCGCGTAATATTAGGAATATTGACTTTGCGGGAATAAGAGCTGCCCAGATAAATTGTTATACATCAAAATAAGATGGGAACGCCCAATCCAGACATTATCCGCCAAAACAACCTCAGGATTCTTACAAATACGTTGATGTTGTATGTGCGCATGGCGTTTGTAATGGGTATTAATTTTTTCACTACAAGAGAATTATTGCTTGCATTGGGTGAGAGGGATTACGGCCTTGTAAATGTCATAGGAGGGGTTGTTTCGCTATTTTCTTTTTTCGCGTCGTCAATGACAACGTCGGTCACCCGATTTTTTAATTACGAAATAGGCAAGGGTGATTCCCGCGCCCTGAAAAATACATTCAATCTTGTGCAGATCATGTATGGGGGGATTGTGCTGGCGCTTTTTATATTATCTGAGACGGTTGGAGTTTGGGTGTTTGAAAACAAGTTGGACATTCCCGCAGCAATGGAGAAGCCCGCCTTTGAATTTTTCCAATATACAGTTGCGACATTTCTAATCGGGGTATTTTTAATCCCTTACGAGGCGCTGATAATATCGCGCGAAAATATGAAGGCCTATTCCATAATAAGCGTGAGTGATGCTGTATTGAAGCTGCTTATCGTCTATTTGTTGTATTTGGACTTCTTTGAGAGAATTTCTTTTTACGGAATGTTGTTGGCGGGTGTTATGAGCATAAAGTTTTTTGTGTATGCCATATACAATACCTTAAAGTATAAAGAGGCGTGCCCCGCCTTCTTCTGGGATTGGAAGATGTTTAAGGAGATATTTTTATTTGGTGCTTGGAATATATGGGGCGGAGTGGCATGGTTATTTAGCAACACACTTGTAAGCATTCTGTTAAATAATTTTTTTGGGGCGGCCGTGAACACAGCAAGAGCGATTGCCGTGCAAGTGTCCGGAGGGGTTTCGAGTTTTACGACAAATTTTCTTTTAGCGACAAATCCGCAGATTGTAAAATACTGGGCTGAAGGGAATCTGGATCAATGCCGCAAGTTGACTTTAAATGCATCGCGGCTAGGTTTTTTTCTCGTTTTAATATTTGCGGTTCCATTGATTGCAGAGACTGAATTCGTGCTGAAAATATGGTTGAAGGAAGTGCCCGAATATGGGGTGATATTTACAAGGCTTGTGATAATCCAGCTTTTAATAGACGTATTTTCGTTTCCGCTGATGACGATAATGCAGGCGAGCGGCAGAATTGCCCTTTATCAAATAACGGTTGGATTGCTGCTATGTTGCAATTTCCCATTGGCGTATATATGTTTTAAAAGCGGATATCCGCCTGAAAGCGCGCTGGCGGTTGGAATTTTTCTGAGTGTGATGTCGCTGATAGCGAGGCTAGGAATAGCAAAAGTAATTGTGGGAGTACCATTTTCACAGTATATAGTTTCAGTGATATTGCCGTCGTTTGGCGGAGCTTTGCTTGCGTGCGGCGTAGCGGCAATTTCTAAGTATTTTATAAGCGGAGGGTGGCGCGAGAGTGTTTGTGTTTGCTTTTTGTCCGTATTAGGTGCGGGGGCGTCAATTTTTTTGTTTGGGTTATCGCATGCACAAAAGAAAAATTTCATAAGCTCTGCTACAGTGAAATTGCGCCGTTTGGGCATGCGGCACAATTGACTTGATTCGTCTTTTAGGTAGTTTAAGGTTTTACAAGAGCAGATGAAAATAGGCATTATCACATTCCATCGTGCCATAAATTACGGTTCGATTCTACAGGCGTACGCTCTAAGCCGCTTTTTGAGGGAAGAAATTGGCGAAAATAATGTGGAAG
>ERZ857840.742-NODE-742-length-43295-cov-65.344218_pt1 | contig 43295 bp, 49 predicted proteins | sample MGYA00519760_ERZ857840 | MGnify/ENA primary metagenome ERZ857840 (study PRJEB31778, sample SAMEA3449371) | human gut metagenome | biome: human gut; feature: human-associated habitat; material: faeces | place: United Kingdom | collected 2010/2012 ... | reverse complement strand
AGGGAACCAAAGCCCAAAAGAAAGCCAACGAAGCAATTGCCGCCGCCGTCCCAACCCCGGTTGCGGATTTGAGTATTGCGGACGTTCTGAAAATGCCGTTGTTCTTTGATAATGTAAAAGCCCAATTAACGAGCCTTTGGAACGACCGAGAAACCGCCCGTATGAAAGCCGCACGGAAAAAACAACGATTGAAAGCGCACGTTATCGACCGTATGCACAACAACGGCGATTGGGAACCGGGACAATTCGTTGTTCTTTTCGCAAGTATTTTGGATAAAGTCGCAACCGGGTATTCGTCGAGTGAACGGGAATTTATCCGGGCGGTTGGAATGACAGCGTTTAATATTACCATGCAAAAGTTAATCGACGATGAGAAAAAGAGAGATAACAGCAACGGGAACGATAAACAATAACGGTGGGTTGGCAATGTACATGGGGGAATTAAACGAGTTTTTCAAAGGTTGGAAAGGTTCCCGGATAATTGCCCGGTTCATTGTAGCGTCGCCCGGTTCGTCCGAGGCTTTGAAAGGCTATTATTTCAACTATGTTGTACCCACTTTTCGGCACGCCATTTGGGAGGCGGGCGAACGTCTGACGGAGGAACAAACAGAACGGAGGTTGCGGGAGTTTTCCCCAATTATGTACGTCGAGCGGGTCAACGAGGAAACCGGGAAATATTCCCACGAATTGCGCACCGTGGCGGAATTGTCGAACGCCGAGTTAATCGAGCATATCGAAACACTCAAACAGATTGCCGCCGAGGAATACAACACGTATATTGACGACCCACGAACGTTGTAAGATTGAGCAAACGCCCAACGACGACGGGCAAAAACGATTATTTAACGAATAAAAAAGTAACGAGAGTATGAAATTTGAATTAAAAGACATTTGTTTTTTCGATTGCGAAACAACAGGAGTACCCGCAAAGGGTTTGAAATGGGATGCGGATTTTAACCAATTCCCGCACGTCGTACAATTGGCGTGGGCGTTCGGCGACAAAGAACGCAGTTTTATAATTAAGCCGGACAATTACGAGATACCGCCGGAAACAACCGCAATACACGGAATAACGACCGAACGGGCAATTGCCGAGGGCGTACCGTTTGCCGAGGTCGTGGACGAATTTTTGGCGGATGCCGCCGCCGCCCCGCTTGTATGTGCGCACAACATTTACTTTGATACGTCGATGTTGAAAGCAAACATTTTGCGCTATTGTGGCAAAGAGTATTACGACGCCAAATGCGAGGACGCATTGCATAAGGGAAAACGCATTGATACAATGATGAAAACTATTAAATTTGTCGGCGCATTGTATCAGAATGGCAAACCGGGAAAATTCCCCAAATTGGAGGAATTATTTGCAAAGTTGTTCCCCGGCGAAACATTCCCGGCGCACGACGCATTACAGGACGTTAAGGCATTACGCCGATGCGTCCCGGAATTGGTCAAATTGGGGATTATCGAGTTGAAACAAAAGGAATACCCGGAGGAACAAAGCAAAGCGAAATTTGAGCCGGAAAAGCCCGGAAACGGGGGCATTAAGTTTTACGACCCGAACCCCGTAACGGAGCCAATCGGAACCGGGAACCCCAAGCGGGAACCCGTACCGGAACCAATCCCGGAACCTCAACGCCCGACGGTCGCCCGGAATAAGACGACAAAGGATTTGTTGGACGAAACAGATTTTTAGAGTATGGCAAAGCGAACGAAAGACGAATTGATTGCAACGGAAGCCAAGGAACGGGAATTGTTCCAAGCCGAGTTAAAACGATACGTTGAGGAAGATTTGTAAAACCGAGCCGGGCGTTCCCGGCAACAAATAAATTATCAAAAAATGAGCGAGAAAAAAGAAACCGCAAACGTAATGCCGATATCGTCGGAAAAGTCGTTTGCATTATCGAAAGTCAAGACGTTAAAAGACGGCGGATTGGACGTACATTATGAAGTTACCGAAACCGTCGGTAATGAGAGTTACACGAACAAATACCACGTCGAAAGCGCAAAGGACATACACCCGGATTTGCGCAATTGCTTTGACAGGTTGCGCCCAATTATGGGGCGTATTTTCAATATCACGTCGTTTTTGTCCCTTATGGATACGCCGGATATGAAAGCCAACCAAAAGCAGAAAGACGCCGCCCGTAACTTTGCGGACGAAATGTTGAAAAACATTGAGGTTCGGGGCGTGTCCCTTTCCGGTCAAGACGATAACGTTGGGGTCGTCCTTACGGGATTGTTCACGGTATCCAACAACCAAAAGACGGCGATAAATTCGCCCCGTCTGAAATTCAGTACCGAAACGTTCGGTTTTGAGGAAGAATTGGAAGAAATCGTTGCGGACATAGAAAACGAGGTTTACGCATTTTTGTTCAAAGGCAAAAAGGCGCAATTGGAATTGTTCGGGGCTGACGGCGAACCCGCACCGGGTTTGGTCGCAGAACCGGAAAAGGAGGGCGGATTGTTCCCGGAGGTCGGCGACCCGGCTAACGAGGACGACCCGGAGGACGAAACGGCGGATATGTAAGCAATGGAGCCGATATTGCTAACAGACCGGGAGGAATACCAATTTGTAACCGATAGGGGGTTTTGCCCCCTATTGGATTACAAGCGGTTTACAATGGATATTCGGTTGCGTGTCGAAATCCAACGGGAATTGTTCGGACATTGCGTTTTTGGTCGTGGGAATATCCCACAGGCAAACGAACGGTTTTTTAGGTGGATTTGGGAACATAAGCCGCACCAATGCGAGGAAACATTGCGCCCGTTGTCGAGTTATTCCGCCGTTTATTGTTCGCATATCCTAACGAGGGGTTCATACCCGGAAATGGCGCACGACCCCCGCAATATCAATATCCTTTGTTTTGAGATGCACAACCGTTGGGAGAATGGCGACCGGGAGCGAATGAGAATATACCCGGCAAATATGCGGCTTATCGAGTTAATGAAAACAGAGTATCAACAATTAAAAATCCGGTAAATGAGAATAAAAAAGAGAACGCCCGATTATGGGGCAATTTCCCGGTCGTCAATCAAACGAGATTTTCAAAGGGTGCAAAGATACCCCAAAGAGGAAAAATGCCCGGAAATCGACGAATTGCCGAAAATAAATGCGGAACGCCGCATTATCCATATATCCGAAACAAGCGCATACGCCAAATTTGCCCTTTTCATTGTTGGCAAATTGATACGGATACGGGAAAAAGCCAACGTTGGGGGTAATTCATGGTATTGCGAGTTTGTACACGACGACGACCGTAAGGCGTTAAATATGGCGGCGGGTTGGTCGGACAACAAACGGGAATACCTGTTTGACGGTATTAAATTCAAAAAATAAAGTTATGAGCGTAAACAAGGTTATTTTATTAGGACATATCGGGAAAGCCCCGGATTTTAAGGAGTTCGACAACGGGGGTTGCGTGGCGACCTTTTCGTTGGCAACCACGAAACGAGGTTATACCACAAAGGACGGGCGGCAAATCCCGGAGCGTACCGAATGGCATAACGTCGTATTGCAAAATGGGTTGGCAAAGGTCGCCAATCAGTACGTCAAAAAGGGCGATAAACTGTATATTGAGGGCGAATTGAGAACCCGGAGTTATGACGATGCGCAAGGCGTCAAACGGTATGTTACCGAGATAGTCGCAACCGATATGGAAATGTTGACCCCGAAAGCGACCGGAGCCGGGGCGCAAGTACCGCCGCCGCCCGTGCCGGATGCACCCGCCCCCGACGGAAACGACGATTTACCATTTTAAGCCGTGGACGATATGGGAGCGATAAACGGACGGGTTATTTACAGCCCGAAAGGTAAAGCCGGGGAATACGCCGAGAACGCCGCCAATTTCTTTGTTGGTTGTTCCAACGGTTGTACTTACTGTTATTTGCGCAAAGGTCGTGGCGCAAAGGTATTGGGAGGCAGTCACCCGGAGTTGAAAAAGACGTTGCGGGAATATCCATACGCTTTGGATATTTTCAAAAACGAATTGTTGGCGCATAAGGAGGAATTGCAGAAAACGGGGTTATTCTTTTCGTTCACGACCGACCCGTTGTTGCCGGAAACGGAACGGTTGACCCGTCAAGCGGTCGGCGTTTGCCAACGTAACGGCGTCCCGGTTAAGATATTGAGCAAATGCGCCGAGGGGTTGAACCGCTTCATTGATTTTGCCGAGGCGTCCGAGGGTTGGGACGTGTCCCGTATCGCTTTGGGCGCAACGTTGACAGGTTGCGACGAATTGGAGCCGAACGCCGACCCAAATACGATGCGGGTTAATGTGTTGGCACGGGCAAAACGCCACGGGTTCCGCACCTTTGCAAGCGTGGAGCCAATCCCGCCGGGAATGTACGACCGGGCAATTGGGATAATCAAATTGTCGTATCCGTTCGTTGACCTGTATAAAATCGGGTTGCAGAGCGGCGGCAAATATCCGAAACGAGAAATACGATTGATTTACGACACGATTACGGAACATTGGGAGGGACGCCCGGAACAACCCCGTATCTATTGGAAAGATAGTATTGTTAATCCGTTAGGGATTGACCGGGGAAAATTGCCAGGGTATTGTATCCCTTTTAATTGGGATTTGTTTAACAATGAAAAGTGAAATACGGGTTGAGGTTCCCGCCGATTGCCGATTGGTCGGAGTAAGGACGGACGGCGATGTTGTCGTTATCATTTACGAGCCAATCCAAAACGTCCGGCAAATTGGATTTATCCATTACCCGGAACCCGACGACGAAACCGAGGAACCCGAAAATAAAAAGTAAATATGCAGTTCAGTAACAAAGATTACAACCCCGACCAACACGACCGTTGGCGGGCGTTGACGGTAAAGAACCCGTTTGCAACGCAATTGGTAACGGCGGCGTATGAGGACAACGGGGTTATTTATGGCGAAAAAACAATTGAGGTTCGCAGTAAGTCCACGACGTACAGGGGCGACCTGTTAATTTGTTCGTCAAAGAACCCGGATTTGCCGGGGTATGAAAACGGCGTAACATTGGGGTTGGTCGAATTGTACGACGTTAAGCCCGTCGCCGAGTTCACGCCGTTAGATTGGGAACAAACCCGGATACCCCCGGAAAAGCGAAAAGCGATAACAAAGGGGTACGGGTGGTTGATGCGCAACCCCCGCCGGGTTATTGAATTTCCGGTTAAGGGGCAATTGGGGATTTACAATTTGGTTTATACCAAAGATTGTATATTGCCGTACCCCGTAGCAATCGTAATGGATAAAAAGGGTTATGAATTAGCAGGAAAGGAGGCACACAATGAGTAAGGACAAACACGCCGTAAAAACAGGCATACACGTTGGGCGGGTCGGCGTCTATGTTTACGCCCGTGAGTATTGGCAATATAAAAGTTGGCAATTTGGGGTATCCATTGACGCAATAAACGGTTACGACCGTTATTTGGATTTTGAGTTGAAAGCGTTTTGTTTCGGCGTCGGTATCCGCTTTATTTGGATTAAACGGAAAAAGTAACCGGGGAAATCCGTATATTTGTGGACGATACGAGAGCGAAACAATGAGAGTAAAACAACCCGAAATATTCGACCCGAAAAGGGAGTACAAGCCCGGCGAACGTGCCATTTACAAAGGCATGGTTATTATTGCCGAGATATGGACGAAAGCCGCCCAAAGATTAGCAGACGAACCCGGAACCCTTTTTTGCCAACGGTGCGTCCGTTGCAAGATAGACCGGGACGTTTGCACCGGAGCGCATTTGCAATGCGATAAGTACAACAGAACCGACCGAAAAACGATATTTTGGCGGTTGGCATATCCGAAAACAGTAAGAACGAATAAAAAATTAGAGCATGACAGAAAGTAAGTTAAACCCGTTTGATGCGGAATTGTTGGTTATGATTGGCGATATTGCCAAAAGCCAACCGGAGGTCGAGGAAAAACCCGACCGTTACGAAATCACGGTTGACACAACCGAGATACAGGGAAACGCAATTGAAGCACTAAAACAGGCAGTCGCCGGACGATTGGGGAAACGCTTGTTAGTTACCCACACGTTAGACGCCGCCGTTGTTTTCAACGTCGAGTACGACCCGACGGAATACCCGGAACAAATCCGCACCCGGTTAGTTGAGCCGGACGCCACGGCGGGAACCCGATATTGCCGCACGTTGTTAGAAGTTGACGCAATACAGGTACGCCGGGACAATTTGGACGACCTGTTGAGATTTACCGGAGGCGGAACCATGACGATACCGAGAACCCCAAACGGGCGGGCGGTTTATTCGTTCCCGGACGGCAACGGCATTTTCATTGACGCCCCGGAAACGTACTACATTGTCCGGGAACCGGACGGACGATTGACAACCCGCCCGGAAAGAGAGTTTAACCGGGAGTTTGAGCCGAAAGGCGTAAGCGTACCGAAAGAACCCGGCGATAAGGGATGCGGGAATTGCGCCAACTTTACAAACGAGGACGTCAACGGGAACGGTTATTGCGAGGCGTTCAAATGCGAACAATCGTGCGGCGGTATGCCGTGCCAAGAGTACAAACCCAAAAATCAATAAAGCGATGAACAAAAGAGAAAAATTTTTGAAAGAGATTGCCGAGGTTATCAACCGTAATTCTTTGGAGGCGCATTTTAACGATACCCCGGATTACATATTGGCGGAAGTAGCAGTTGAAGCAATGGAGAATTTCGCCGAAGCGTCCGCACGGAGGGACAATTGGCACGGGTTCAAAGAAGCCGATAAGCCGGGCGAGGTTGTGCGGAATGAGGATTGCGACAATTGCCCGGTTCGGGGGATTTGCCCGGAGCATAAGAAGCCGGAGGCGTTCGACGTCCCAAAGGAGGTGCGAGCAATGGCGGAATTTTTCGGCAAGATGTTCCCCGGTTCCAAAGTAGAAATACACCGGGTCGAAATGCCGAAAAGGAACCCACGGGATAAACGCCGGGCAAAGAACAAAAGGAAAGGGGGCAACAATGGGAAAAAGTAATTGCCCCGGACAATCGAAGCCCGAAAAGATATGCGGAACGTGTCGATATTTTAACCCGGAATTTCCGGTAAATGGAAAGCCCGCCCCGGTATGTTTGGCAATAAAAGAAATGAAAGGGGGAACGGAATACAGCAACCCCCGTGGAACCCAACCGCATTTTCGTTGCTCAAATGGTAGGTACGAAATAGGCATAAGCAATTAGGCAATCAGCCCCGGAAACAAAGCCGGGGTTTTGCCGTTTATATGTGAGAGAGAACAAACGGTTGGCAATGTGCCGGAAAAGCCGTAAATTTGCCCCGTGGTTAAAAGATAACCGCCGAGATATAGAAAGTATTGGTTAAGACAATAAAGCCTCTTAAAATGGAAATTCCGTGCAAATAACTTGCAAAGGGTAAGCAACGTTTTAAGGAGGTAAACAGGGGAAAGGATAAAGCCCGGAACGAAAGAACAAAGGCAAAGGAGCCGATAAGGAACCAAGCCAAAGGACGAAAAGGCGTAAAAGGCAGATTTTGACCCCTGTTTGACATTAAAAGAGGTTAGACGATGGAAAAATTGAACAAAGGGCGAAAGCCCCCCGGATACAACAAACGTTCCGAGGAACAAAGGATTTACGATGTACGGTTTTGTGCCGACTTGTTTTTGCGTGGTTATTCGTATCGAGAAATTGCCGACGCATTGAACCGGGATTTGTCCGCCCGTGGCGTTGGTTATACAATTTCGTTTCAAATGGTTTATTACGATTTGCAACAATGCCTTATCGAATGGAAGCGGGAACGGTTGGAAACAATCGACGAATATGTTACGCAGGAATTGCGCAAGTTGGATAAAATGGAGCAACAAGCGTGGGAGGCGTGGGAGGTATCCAAAACCGGAAAGCAGCGCACCAAAGAGAAAACCAACCGGGGGCGTCCTATCAAAACGGATGCGACCGACGGCGACCCGGAATATTACGGGTATGACGAAACGACCGTTGAAACGTCGGCGGGCAATCCCCGGTTTTTGGACTTGCTGTTGAACATTCAACAACGCCGGGCAAAGATGTTGGGATTTGATGCGCCCGTTAAAATCGAGATACCCGGATACAACGCCGGGACGGACGACGATAAACCGAAATACGATGTTAAGGCAATCCCGGACGACCTGTTGTTTGCCGTCGCCGACAAATTGCAGTCCGCCGAATTTCAAAAGACAATCGCCGAGAAAGGAGGGGCGCAATAATGGCAAAGCGAATGAATGTTGTTAAACAGGTTGTAACCAAAACGAACCATTATTGCGGGGATTGCGGACACGGTGTTTGGTATTTCGACCATGAGAATTTAGATGTTGCAAATAGATTGCCGATTTGTTGCCGTTGTCCGTTTACCCCGAACCGTTCCCGGATAAGGAGCGAAACGGCGTGTTTGAATTGGATACCGAAAAAGCCCGGCGAATTGATAGTTACACCCGATAAAATTGTACGACCATGAGCAACGAGGAATTATTGAAGATGTACGAGGCAATCAAGGCAGACCCCGGCGAATTGGTGCGAGCCGCCGCCCGTAAACGTCTTATCAACTTTGCCCGGTATATGCAACCGGATTTGGTATTGGAACCGTTTCATGTTGTATATTATACCCTGTTGGATATGTTTGCGCATGGCAAAATACGAAAGATGATTGTACAACAGCCGCCGCAACATGGCAAATCGGAGGGGTCAAGCCGCAAATTACCCGCATTTATGTTGGGGTTAGACCCCGACCGCAAAATATGTATCGGTTCGTATGCGGCGACAATCGCACGGGATTTTAACCGGGACGTTCAACGAATAATCGACACGCCCCGGTATCGTGAATTATTCCCCGGCACGTACTTAAATGGGTCGAACGTCGTAACAATGGCGAATACCTATTTGCGCAATTCCGATGTTATCGAAATGGTCGGGCGTAAGGGGTCGTTGCGTGTCGTCGGTCGTGGCGGTTCGCTGACGTCTAAAACCGTGGACGTTTCGATATTGGACGACGTGTATAAAGATTACGCCGAGGGTAACAGCCCGATAGTACGGGCGGCGGCGTGGAAATGGTACACGACCGTTGTACGCACCCGTTTACACAATGATAGTCAAGAATTGATTGTATTTACCCGTTGGCACGACGACGATTTGATAGGGCGCATTGAAAAGAGCGGCGAAACGATTATTGATGTTAAGTGTTGGGCGGATTTGGAGGACGTAACGCCGGGGGCGTGGGTGCGCATAAACTTTGAGGGGTTGAAAACCGGGGAACCGACCGAGATAGACCCACGGGAACCGGGGGCGGCATTATGGGAAAGCCGACACAGTAAGCAAAAGTTGGAAGCGCAAAAGGCATTAGACCCGGTGCAATTTCAATGCCTGTATCAAGGCAACCCCGGTTCCGCCGAGGGTCGATTGTACCAACCTTTCAAAACGTGGGTCGAAAAATCCGATTACGGCACGTACATTCGTTCCGGCGCATACATTGACGTTGCCGATGAGGGCGACGACCTGTTGTTTGCCGCAACGTATGACGTGTATAAGTCCGACAATCTGTTTTTCAACGAGAAAACAAAGCGCATGGAGCCGATATTGTTTGCCCTTATTACAGATATGGAAATGACGGACGAAAATACGGACGTTACAACCGTAACCGTCCCGGCGATGATTAACCGGAACGGGACGCAAAAAGCGTGGGTTGAGAGCAACAACGGTGGTGCGGGTTACGAAAAGGTTATCAAAAAGAAAGTCCGGGCGATTACCGACCCGTTTTATCAAGGGGGCAACAAGGAAAGCCGGATAATAACAGCGTCCGCAATGGTTAATCAACATATAATTATGCCGTTCGGTTGGGAAACCCGGTACAAAGCCGTTTACGACCATGTAACCGGATTTTTGCGCAATTTCGGAGCCAATACGCACGACGACCCGGAGGACGGATTGACCGGGATATATGAAAAGGAGATTGCGGACGGCAATATACAGCCATACGCACACGCAAACCGAGGCGTAAGACGACGCAATTAACAATATTTTCGAGATATGCAAGATTATCCGGGAAAAAGTTTATAACTTTGTAACCGAAACAAGGGGGCAAAGGGACAGCCCCGGAGAAAGTAACAATATTTTTAACGTTAAAAACAAAGAAGTATGATTTGTAAATGTCCGGCGGGGGTGGCGTTGCCCGATGTACCCGCAATTACGTGTCCGGAAAGTTTCGGACAAGTTCAGAAAGTGGCTTTTCAACGTCTTACAAAAGACGACGGAAGCAAAAACAGTTTTACGAGTGAAAAAGCGATTACGGCGTTAGCGTCGTGGACGCCCCTTTTATCGGCGGCGGATAGCACGAAAGTAGTTGTTTCACCGTATATCCAAGCCCCGACCGCCGAGGCGGGAGCCGCCCGCACCTTTGGAGGCGGTAACGAAACGTTGGGAGGCGTCGAAGAAATTATTGGACGTGAACCAACCCCGTTTACCGGAGTTATCCGCAAAGCCCCCCAAAAGGTTATCAAAGCATTAAAGGAAATGCAATGCGAAAGTTGGGGCGACAATTTGGGTATCTTCATTTTCGACGAAAACGGCGCAATTGGAGCCATTAAGGACGCCGAAACGGAGGGTACATATTACCCGATACCTATACGTTCGTTGTTTATCGGCGATAAGACGTTGGGCGGATTGGGAGCCCCGGACAGCAACGCAATACAATGGTCGTTTTTGCCGAATTGGTCGGACGATTTGGCGATTGTTGCCCCGGCGTTTAACCCGCTTACGGATTTGAAACCCGCACAAGTGTAATGACGGCGAAAGTTACAAAGGTCGTGTTGGAGTGTCCGACCCTTAACAAGACCGAAGAATTTGAGATTAACCACGCCGAACGCCTGTTGCGGATGCCTAACAATGGCGGTTGGCAGTTGCCCGAAAAAACACCTTTTGAATTTAGCAAAGAAAATGGGATTAGATACAAAACGCATAAGAAAGGAAATAACGGAACCGAGAAAAAAGGCGACGATAAATAAAGCGGTCATACACCAAAACCGCATTAAATTTCACGCCCAAACCAACGTAACGCCCTTAATGTGTTTACCCACGACCGATTTTTTGGCATGGGTTCAAAATCTTATCCCGCATGATAAATTCAAAATCTTTAAAACATTGTTCCGTTACCCCGTTCGTACCAACGAGGTAACGGGCATTTGTTTTGATAAATTAAGCCGTATTTTCGACGGTCGTAACCCGGCGTTCAATTATCAATTCCAAAACACGGAACAACGGGACGATTGGGAGTATTACCGCCAAGATGTATTAAAGGAGCCGGAAATTTGGAGTACCAAAGGTTGGGAGTTTTTCAAGACGGAAATAAACAGCGTCTTAATTGTTGATTTGCCCGCCGAGAAAAACCCCGCCGACCGATACCCGACCCCGTATTTTTATTGGCTACCTATCGAAAGCGTCATAACCTTTGAAGCAAACCGGACAACCGGGGTTATGGATTGGATAATTTTCCGCCAACCCGATAAACGTATTGCAGTTATTGACGATGAACGATACAGAGTATTTGCAGAGGACGACGGCGGCAACATAGGCAAATTATTGGTTGATAACCCACACGATTTGCGTTATTGTCCCGCCCGTTTCTTTTGGAACGAACCAATGAATTTGCGAGAACCGGACGTTAAACAATCCCCGCTAACAAAAGAATTAGAGGCGTTGGATTGGTTTTTGTTTTTCCATATATCGAAGCGGCATTTGGATATGTACGGGGCTTACCCGATATATTCCGGTTACGAACAATCGTGCGACTTTACAAATGCCGAAAACGGCGATTATTGCGACGGTGGGTTTTTGAAAGACAAGCAAGGGTATTACAGGTTAGACCAAGCCGGGTTATTGATGCGTTGCCCCAAGTGCGGCGACAAACGTATTACCGGGGCGGGTTCCTTTGTTGAAATACCGATACCGGACGGGGACAAACAACCCGATTTGCGAAACCCGGTGCAAATGTTGACTGTTGACCGTACAAGTTTGGATTACAACGTTGAGGAAGAAAAGCGATTGCGGGAAAACATTATTACCGCCGTCGTCGGACAAAACGAGGAAGTAACCCAACGGGAGGCGTTCAATGAACAACAGGTTAAAGCCGCATTTGAGAGCCAAAGCACGGTATTAAACCGAGTGAAAAAAGGCTTTGAAGCCGCCCAACAGTTCGTCGATGAAACGGTTTGCCGATTGCGATACGGCAATATGTTCGTATCTGCAAAAGTCAATTACGGCACGGAGTTCTATTTGTACGACGCAAGCGAGTTGCGGAACCGTTACAAGTCGGCAAAGGAAAGCGGCGCAAGTGAGGCAGAATTGGACGCCCTACAAAATCAGATTATCGAAACGGAGTACCGGAACAACCCAACCCAATTGCAACGTATGTTGATATTGGCAGAATTGGAGCCGTACCGCCATTTGACCCGGAACGAGGTATTGGATTTGTACGGGCGCAACTTAATTTCGGAGAATGAATTGCGTATAAAGTTGAATTTCGCTAACTTTGTCCGCAGGTTTGAACGGGAGAATACAAACATTTTGGAATTTGGAACGCAAATACCATTCAACCAAAAGATTTCAGTAATAACAAGTAAATTTAACGAGTATGCGAGTGAAAACAGCAACCGAGGGTAAAACAAAGGACGTCGCAATTACCGACGTCACCCCCGAAAACTACATTGTACCGAGCAACGAACAACATTTGTATCATTGCGTTATTGAGGTACGCAAGTTTGACAGCGAAACGGGCAAACGCTTATCCGTTCCCCGTATCCAAAAGTTCGGCAAAAAATCGTTTGAAAACGGCATTTTGGACGCACTGAAAAAACAGGGTTACACGATTACCGTATTGCACGACCCCAACGAGTACGTCAAGGCGCAAGCCGAGGAAAAAGCGGCACGAACCGCCGCACAGCAGAAAGCCGCCGAGGAAAAAGCCGCCGCCGATGCAAAGGCAAAGGCAGAAGCCGAGGCGAAAGCCAAAGCCGAGGAAAAAGCGGCGTTAAAGGCTGAAATTTTGGCGGAATTGAAAGCGGCGGGAGTTATCCCGGCGGAACCCGCCAAAGAAACCAAAGCCGATGCAAAGGCAAAGGCAGAAGCCGAGGACAAACCCGGAGCGAAAAAGTAACAGAGTATTAAACTATTAAAAATACGATTATGGCACAGATTGCACAGCAGGACAATTTGGTTATTGAAGTATCAACAACCGCCGCCGCATTGGATGACGACACAAAGAAAAAGTTGATTGAATGTATTGAGGGCGGAACAATTACCGACGTCATTTTGGTAACAAAAGAGGTTGAAAAGAAAATCAGCCATGCACGTGTTGTTAGTTGGTTGGTTGACACAACCGGGGATTCCCCAAAATACACAATTGATATTATTAACGCAAACAGCGGAGCAGTAGCAGCAATCGCACTTAATTAATTCAAAGGGTAAGAATATTATGTTAACGAGAGAAATTTTAATTGCAAATGCGGCTTTGTCCGGTTTGACGGACGAACAAATTGCGGCAATTACAACATTGTCCGCCAACGACGAAAATAGCGTTATCGCCAAAAAGACGGGCGAAATTTACGGCGGATTGGATGCCGATATTTTGGCGGCGTCCGGTATCGCAAAGAACGGAACCGAAAAGACGTTTGATTACGCAAAACGTGTGGTCGCCGAGTTCAAAACCAAAGCGGAAAGCGCAAGCGCATTGCAAACCCAAATCGACAGTCTGACGAAAGAAAAGGAACGTTTGGAAAAGGCAATTGCCGACGGTGCGACCGATACGGAAACGGCAAAGGCGTTGAAACAGGCGAAAGCCGATTTAACGGCGGTAAAAACGCAGTTTAACGACCTCAAAAGCAAGTACGATGAAGCCGAAAAGAAATTCCAAACGGAGTTGTTCGGCGTTCGTATCGAGGGTGCATTGCAGACCGCAACCGCCGGGTTGAAATTCAAACCGGGATTGCCCGAAAGCGCAACAAAGGTTTTGTTAGCGCAAGCAATCGACAAAATTAAGGGTATGAACCCCGAATATATCGACGACGGAAAAGGCGGTAAAATCCTTGCTTTTAAGGACGAAAGCGGCGCAATTATGCGTAACCCGAACAATCAGTTGAACCCGTACACCCCCGGCGACCTGTTGGCAAAGGAATTGGAAACAATGGGTATTTTGGATAAGGGACGCCAAGCCGGAGGCGGCGGAACGGTTCCCCCGGCGGGCGGTTCCGGCGGTGGTGGCGGAACAACCATTGACGTAACGGGCGCAAAAACCCGTGTCGAAGCTTACGAAGCAATCGCCGCAAACCTTATGGCGCAGGGTTTAACGGCGGGTTCCGAAAAGTTCGACGCCGCAATGAAACAGGCATGGCAGGACAACAATATTGCCGCATTGCCGGAAAAGTAAACAATCACGGGTAAAGGGTAAACCCGCATTTAATAACAATTAAATTTTTAACATTATGTCATTAGTAGCAACAAGATTGCAAAATTGGCGGATTGAAAACCCGGAATTAGACCGTAATATGACCCGCCCGTGTGAGTATGGCGCATTGGATTTTTTCATTGAGCAAACCAACGCCCCGTCCTCAATCATTAACCCCAATTTGCGTGACCGTGCGTTTGCGTCCATTGGTAACACGGTACAAGTACCCGTTATCAATTACGACGGCGATGTACAGGTTAGCAATGTCCGTTCGTGCGTTATCGCTGACGATGAAAATACGTCCGCATTGGTAACGGTTGTTTGGGCGACTTATGCCATTGGCTTTACAATGGTTCCCGCCGCATACATGAACAACGAAATTTCCTACGAACACGACTTTTTGCGCAAAATGGAAAAGACGTGCCGGGCTTTGGCGGACAAATTGGACGTCGGAGCCGTTGCCGCATTGGAGGCAAACAAAACACAGGTGTTCAAAACGTTGCTTAACTACACGGAGGCGGGCAACGTGGTACAGGTTCCAACCCAAATGGCGACCGAGATTTTGGGCGATATTAACCCGATTATGCGGGCTAACTGTTACCCGGAATATATCCACATTATCGCCAACGCCGGGGTTGATAGCCTTATACGTAAACTTGCGCAACATGGCGTTTACAACGACGTAAACAAGCGCATGGAGTACGACAACAAGGTTTTGCACTACACGAACAACGTAACCGACGAAGCGGGCAAAATGGGAACCATGTTTGCCGTTGCTGACGGTAATGTTGGTATCCTTACCCGTGTTGACCGTGAGGCATTGCGCCGCACCCGTGCGAATTTCCACGAATGGGACGTTGTACGTTTGCCGTACATTGATTTGCCCGTTGGTTCGCACTATTACACCGCCGTTGGCGACCAGTCCGCAATCATGGGCGCCGCAACCGCCGATTTGACGTGCGCCGTTAAGGAGTATTTCGGATTTTCCGTTGACGTGGCGTATATGGTTGCTTACAACAGCAACCCGGATACTGTGGCAAACCCGATTATCAAAGCCGAGATTGCCGCCCGCAATCCAAACGAACCGTTGGGTATGCCTGTATATGTAACCAACGCCGGGGAATTTCCCGCCGGAGGTGCGGGCGCATAACGCCGGAGCATAACGAATTGTTAAACCGAGGGGACGGGGTGGTTATCCCCGCCCCCTTATTTATTTCAAACGCAGATGTACCGATTAAAAGAAATACAGGACGCATTATTGCACGTCGTCGGGTGGGAACAATCATACGACCCGGCAAAGGCGATAGACGACAATTTAACGCAGACGGAAAGCGGTTTGACGTTTCAAGGTGCGCACCCCCTTGTTACTTTGGATAATGTCCGGGCAATCGTCCCGGATGATTTCGTTTTTCAATATCCGGTTTGGAATATGATACCGGAATACAAAGCCGGGGCAAAGGTTCGCCACAACAACAAAGTTTGGATTGCCGCACGGGACAACCAAAACGAGGAACCGACCGAAAGCGATTTTAACGACGATTACAACGACGATTACGGCAACCCATATTGGCAACCGTACAATTTCATTTCCGATTATTTGGAGCGGTTGACCCGTAACGGTATTGCGCAAATGGTACAAACATTCACGCAAATAAAGGGATTGGATAAGGAAACAAAGAACCTATTGGAACGGCGCACGTTCTTTGACGGTGCGGGACGTATCCGGGCGACGTTGCCGAATAATCATAAATTAGTCGGGTTTGAAATTGTCCCGGTTCGTTCTATGGGCGTAACAATGAAAATCGAACAAATCGGGTTGCAAATGACGGGCGCAACCGGGGTTGTCCGTATGTATCTTTTCCATTCGTCCCAAATTGACCCGATAAAGACGTTTGATTTGAATTTTACGCAGACAAACGGCGGTTTTCAATGGTTCCCGTTGAAAGATTGTTATTTACCGTATATCAGTACCGGAAACAACGCCGGGGGATCGTGGTTCCTTTGTTACAACCAAAACGATTTGCCCGCCGGGATGCAGGCAATTAACATGACAAAGGATTGGAGCCGGGAGCCGTGCGGGACGTGTACGGGTTACGTTGATTTGGAGCGTTGGCGGGAAATAACCAAGTATTTACAGGTATCCCCGTTTATGATGAACGCCCCGGAAACATTCGACGAATACCCGGAGTTGTGGGATATTGCGTTGACGATGTACACCAATACGCAGAATTACGGGTTGAATTGCGAAATAACCGTTGGTTGCGACCTAACGGAATTTATCATTAAGGAAAGGCAAATTTTCCAAACGGTTATCCAACGACAGGTCGCCGCAATCATGTTGCGCACGTTGGCAATGAACCCCGATGTTAAGGTAAACCGGAACCAAGTAAACGCAACCCGGTTGGAAATTCTTTACGAGTTGGACGGCAACGTTGAGGGTCGCCCCGGCGGTTTGGGTTATGACCTTAAAAAGGCATACGAGGCGTTGCGATTGGATACGCAGGGTATCGACCGTATTTGCCTTACTTGTAATAACCACGGCGTAAAATACCGAATAACGTAAGATTATGGCGGGGTTAAAGTCAATACAGGATTTACGCAACCGGGTTGCCACGTTCAACAACGGGTTATCGTCCGGCGCATACATTCAACAAATCATTTGGGACAATGACGCCTATATTGTTGATATGAACGCCGAGGAACAATTGTTTGAACAGGGTATTAACCGTTTGGGCGTGGATATTATGGATTACGCCCCGTATTCGCCGTTGACGATAGCCATAAAGGAGGAAAAGGGACAACCGACAAACCGGGTAACGTTACGGGATACCGGGGATTTTGAAGCGTCGTTTTTTTTGGAAGTCGGCGACAAACAGTTTGAAATAAAAGCGTCGGATTTCAAAACGGAGGACTTAATAAAAAAGTACGGGCGGCAAATATTGGGATTGACGGACGAAAATATTGCGGCGTTGATTTGGCAATATATATTCCCGGACTTAATGAAGAAAGCAAAAAACGTATTATATGGCAACGAATAAGATAACAACCCCTATAATTCCCAACCCGGTTTTAATCGACCGGGTTTTGGGGAACATACAAACCGGGTTAATGGATAACGTCGATTGGTTGGACGTCGCATTTGGGCGGGCGCAACGGATTTCCAAAGTGATACAGGGTAAACGCTATTATACCCCAAACGTATATGCGGGCGGGACGGAATGGAGAGGCGACAACGATTATATCGACGTTTCCCCGGATGCTAATATTGGCAATTTTTCGTTCTTTTGGATAGACGACCCGCAAACGGTTGATTGGGTTCCCAAAGAGCAAAGCAAGATTAAAGCCCCGTTTTCCCTTATTGTTTGGTTTGATTTGCGTAAGGTTTACCCCGGTCAACTTAATAACCGGAATACCGAGGCATTGAAGAATGAAATATTGTCCGTCCTAAATGGCGGTTTTTGGCTGAAAGACGGAACGATTGTAATAAACCGTATTTATGAGTTGGCGGAAAACGTGTACCGTGGGTTTACGTTGGACGAAATAGATAATCAATTTTTAATGCACCCATTCGGCGGTTTTCGCTTTGAGGGTGTATTGTCAGTTAATCAACCTTGTAATATTTAACGATATGGTAACTTTCATTATTTGGGTTTTGGTCGTGGCAACCGTGGCGGCGTTCCTGTTGACCCTGTTAAAAAAGTGGGGCGTTATTGAGTACGTCCAAGTTCACGGCAACGACTTTTTTGTTAAGATGTTCAATTGTGGCTTTTGCTTATCATGGTGGGCGGGGGTCGTTTTGTCCGTCCTGTTTGCTATATACACCGGGAACCCGGCATTGTTATTGGTTCCGTTTTGTTCAACAGTCATAACCCGCATACTCTTATGAAAAAGACAAAAATAGGGGAACGGGCGGTTGTATTGTACGATAGTATCGACGAATTGCCGATTTTGCGATTTCACGCATATAACAAAATGTTGCTTATCGACGCCGGGGTTGGGTCGGATTTGAACGATTGGGATGCGCATATTGAAAAGGCAATCCGGTTTATCCGAAAGGAAAAGCCGGATTTGGCGGAAAAGGAATTGGATAATTTGCGGCAAAACGTTTATTTCGTCCAATCCGCCATATCGCCAAAGTATTTGGCGTTTGCCTGTTTGGTTAAGTCCGTGGACGAAACCGAATACAACGATATGACGGCGGACGGTTTGCAAAAGGTATTGGATTTATTCGCCGATGCACCGAACGCCGAGTTGACCGCCCAATTGGAAGCGGTCAAAAAAAAAATAGATGAAGAATTGCAATTGTATTTTCCTAAACTATTCGACGACGCCACGGTTAAAGAGTATTACGACCAATTGAAGCAACGCACGATGTTAATGTTGGATGCGATAATACAGGGGGACGAAAGCGACAAACGGGAAGAAATAGAACATATTACGACGTTGTTGTTGACTTATACAAAACCCCAATCGTTTAGCGGGTCGGATAGCATGGAAATACAATACGACAAGCAGTTTGAAAATATGTGTTTGATGTTGTCCCAACATTTGCACGTAAACCCAAAAACGTTTACCGTATTGGAGTATTACAGCGCATTTGAGTACATTAAACAGGCGACAAAGCCAAAGAACCCGAAATTAGGGCGAAATTAGCCCGTTTCCGGCGTTGTTTGGTTCCGGTGAGTAAATTATATTACCGAGAAAAGAAAATTGAAATACGGGCAAATTTCCCAAAAATAACAAAGTAATAATTGGCGTTATGGCAGACAATAACAACCCGATAAAATATAGTGATTTGGTAAAGCCGGATAATTCGATTACCGACCTTATCAACCAATTAGACCAACTTTCCGACGCCTATATGAACACTCTAAGCAATATAAAGAGTGAGGCAATAAGCGTTCGGGCGGCATTGGCGGGCGTATCCGGAGCGACCGAGGACGGGCGCAAAACCATTAAGGGCGCAACAACCGATACCGACCGTTTGACCCGTGCCGCACGGGATTTGGCATTTGCGGAAAGCGAAAACGCAAAGCGGTTGGCAGAATTGAAGCAAGCCCAAAAGGAGGCAAACGAAATAAACAAACTTGTTGTCAAAATCAACCAATCCGCCGAGGGTTCATATAACAGGTTATCAGCACAATATTCCCTTAACAAAATCTTTCTTAACAATATGACAGTTGAGGAAAGGGAGGCGACCGAGGACGGGCGCAAGTTGGTTGCGGAAACAAAAGCGATATACGAGGAAATGAAGCGGTTGCAGGAAGCGACCGGGAAAACGTCGTTGAACGTGGGTAACTATTCCGACGCCGCAAAAGGACTGACAACCCAAATAGAGAACCAAACAAAGCAATTGGCGTTGTTACGTTTGGAGGGCAAACAGGGGACGGCGGAATACCAACAGTTGAGCAAAGAAACGGCAATGTTGCGGGATGCGGTCAAGGATGCGACCGACGAAATTACCCGCATGGCGTCGGATACGTCCAATTTGGATGCCGTGTTAGGTGCGGCGGCGGCGGCGTCCGGTGGCTTTGCAGCATTTACCGGGGCAATGGAATTGTTCGGGGCGGAAAGTGAGGACGTACAAGAGGCGCAAAAAAAGTTACAGGCGGTAATTGCTATTACGACCGGAGTACAGGCGATACAAAATGCCGTGCAAAAGCAATCGGCGGTTATGTTGGGTATTTCCCGTATTCAAATGGCGGCATTGAGCAAAGCGCAAGTTTATAACCGCCTTGTTACCATGCAGGGGACGAAGGCGACGTTGGCGGCGACCGTGGCGCAAAAGGCGTTCAATCTCGTTGCGTCCGCCAATCCTTACGTCCTGTTGGCTTTGGCATTAGTTACCGTTGTCGGGGCGTTAGTCCTGTTTGCGTCCAATACCGACAAATCGGCAAAGAACCAACAGAAGTTGAACGAAGCGCAAAAGGTTTGGTTGGACTATTTGGAAACCGAGGCAACCGAAATGAACCGAGTAAGCAACGAGCGTGTCGCCCAATTGAACCGGGAATTGAACGTTGCAAAAGCCCGGAACGCTTCATTGTCCGAAACCCGAAAGATTGAGGACGAAATATTGGAGGAACGCACAAAGGCGCACAACAAATCGGTCGGTTTTTACGGTCAAGAATTAGACGATTTAGAGGCGAACCGGGCAAAGTTGAAACAATTACATGAAATGTTATTGCAGGTCAACACAGCCAAAGCCCGTGGCGATAGTAAAATTAGAATTGACGTTGATTTGGACGGTACGATTGACAAAGTAAAGGTTGATGAAGCAATTGATGCAATACAGGGGCAAATTGACAACGTGGGACGTGCCGTTAATATTGCCGTTAATCTGAAAACCGAGGGGGCGGAATTAGACGCCGAAAGGAAAATACAGGCGGCACAACGTCAACAGGAAAACCGAAACGCCGCCAAAGCGGAAACCGATATTTTGCGCAAAGCCGAGGACGCCCGGATTGCTTTAATAAAAAATTTGTTCGACCAACAGAGGGCGCAACGTCAAGCCGCCAACGCCCGTGCCATTGCGGATATACAAATGCAGTTACGCACGGAGGTAAATTTGACAGTCAAAGCCCGCAAAGCATTAAACGACCAAATCGTTACGTTACGGGAACAATTGGCGGTCGATATGGTCGATATTGCCAATAAGCAAAGGGCGGCGGAATTGGCGGCGGAACGCACCACACAGGACGCACGGTTGGCGTTAATGGCAGAGGGTGCGGAAAAGCAACGGGAACAATTGCAAGTCGAGTACACAAGGCAGATACAGGATATAACAACCCGGTTGGAAACCGAACGGGGGTTGACTGAAAAACAGGTTGAGGAATTATTGACCCAACAAACCCTTTTGCAACAACAATACGCAAAAGAGTTGGGCGAATTGAACGACCAAATTACAATCGACCAAATGCAGAAAGAAGCCGCCCGCACGCAATTACGGTTGGATGCCGCCCGTGAGGGTTCCGAGGAAGAGATAAAATTGCGTATCCAACTGTTACAGCAACAACGGGCAATTGAATTGGCAGAAAATAGGCAGTTAGCCGAGGACGTCCGCCAATCCGAAGCGGATATAAACGCCAAATATGATGCGCAAGTATTGAACGAAACCCGTACTTTGAACCAAGAACGGGCGTTGCTACTTTTTGACCAAATGCAAGCGTTGGAGGCGTCGGAATTTGATTTGATACGTAACAGCGAGGAACGCAAAACACGGTTCCGGTTAGACCAAGAAAAGAAGCGTTTGCAAAAGGTATTGCAGTTAAACGCCCAATATGGCGGTTTAATGACAGACCAAGAGGTACAGACCATAAAAAACACTATTGCCAAAATCGACCAAGAAATTGAAAAGAGCAAAGGGGACGAAAGGGGCAAAGATATTTACGGGCTGTTTGGTTTGAATTTGGACGACGAACAAAAGGAGGCAATAAGTACGTCGGTATCGTTCGCAATGGAGCAATTGCAAACGTTTTTGGATGCGAAATTAGCCGCCGCCGACGCCGCCGTTACAGCCGCCGACAAAGAGGTTGACGCAACGCAACGCCGATTGGATGCCGAGTTAGAAGCGAGGGCGAACGGTTATGCCTCAAACGTGGTTGCGGCGCAAAAGGATTTGGATTTGGCACGCAAAACACAGGAAAAGGCATTAAAAGACCAACAGAAAGCGCAAAAGGCACAACAGGCAATCCAAACAATCCAACAAATCGGAAACCTTGTAACGGCGTCCGCTTTGATTTGGTCGCAATTGGGGTTCCCATGGGCTATCCCGGCAATCGCTGTGATGTGGGGTTCATTTGCGGCGTCAAAGATTAAGGCGGCGCAATTATCCAAACAAGCGCAGAGCGGCGAGTCGGAAAGTTACGGCGACGGTACGGTTGAATTGTTGGCGGGCGGTTCGCACCAATCCGGCAACGATGTTGATTTAGGAACAAAACAGGACGGAACCCGGAGGCGTGCCGAGGGCGGCGAGTTTTTCGCAGTTATCAACAAACGCAATTCCCGACGTTTTCGCAAACTTATTCCCGACGTAATAAAGTCGCTTAATAATGGAACGTTTACACGTAAATACATGGCGGCATACGACGGGGCAAACGGATTATCAGTAACTTTGCATAACGACAACCCCGATATTTCCGACCTTAAAAATGATGTTCGGGAAATTAAGGAGCAAAACCGCCGTCGTTCATTTGTGGACGGCAACGGAAATACGATTGTATCATATAAAAATTTGAAACGTAAAATCAAAAGTTGATATGAACCCAAAATATAGATTTATATTATCGACAACGGGGAATATGTACCCCGGCAACAATACAGATGAAAAGCCGGGTACATATATGAGTATCGCCGGGGTTATGACTGCAAATGCGAGTTATTACACGTCCGGCAAACTCTATGTATCCGCAAATGTGGATATTATATTGCGAATGTTTACAACAACGAATACTTTTAATATCGTTGCTTTTGATAGTTCGGATAATCCATTGCGAGGCGCAAGCGTATCAAGTAATGTAACGCAATTGGTATTACCTGTTAATACGTCTTATATTCGTTGTTGTTCTATTGATTCCCAACAATCACTTATTAACGTAATTGGCGGTTCGCAGGTATTCCCAACATACAAAGACGATTTAGCAAAGGATTTTGAGTTGGAAACAAACCAACGCTTTTACCGTGCCAAACTATCCGGGAAAATATCATTTATCGGAAAGGATTTTGATTTGATAAATAATGCGGCTTTTGATTCGCCGTTTAATTTAATTATTCAATGGTCGCAAGATTACGGGCAAACGTGGTCTAATTACTATATAAGTAAATTTGCTAAAACCGATTGTACATTTAATAACGACGGCAAAAAGGTAACATTTCAACCGGAAACGTTAGACGAATATAACGACGTATTGGCGGGATTAGAAAAGGAATATAACATTATTCCGTTAGCCCCGTCAATTGAGCGAATATTGATTCAAAAACGCCCGTTAATTCAAATCTATATTCCCGGCGATAGTATTGTTTCGTGCTTTTTGGGTGGTTCGTATTGGGAACAGGATGCAAACGCCACGACCGACCGCAACGCACTTATCAATACATATCATTTCGCTTTGTGCAATCTATTAAAGGAAATAAACGTAACAGGTAGTTCAATCCCGAATGTAAATACCTTGTATGTTGGTCGTATGAGTTTTACAAGTGGTAACGTTTTTACGGGTACATTACGCCCCGATATTGCAAACGGTTATTATATTCGTGCGTCACAACAATATCATCCGCCATTTTGGGGAATTATCACGTATGAAATTGTACGGTCGTCCGATGGTGTTGTTTTGTTCAGTTATCAAAATGTAAGTCCCGGCAATCAACCATTTGATAATGCGGAGTTCGATTTTACCGCCGTTTCCGGTTCCGGTTCTTCGGGAACCCCACACGCAGAAATGACAACGTATAGTGTATATGCCCGGTATTTGTTAGATGTTACGACGATACGGGGATTAAATACATACGAGTTGCCCGCCGATGATATTGTTGATTATAACCGAAACTATCGCCGGGCAATTGGGTACGCAATTGACGTTGGGTTTATTTCAAATGAACATTCAACCACGCCGAGCGAATGGGGGCGACGGGATGACGGTACATATTTTCAACCGCCCTATACTATTTGGGGGCAAACATTTTATCCAATTGCCCGGTCAACGTGGCGTTATGCGTCTATATGGTTTGGATATTACATGTTGGATGAAAAACTTGAAGTGGAGGGACGCAAAACATATACATTGCGGGATGCGTACCCGGTTGGGTCTGTTATTCAATCATTACTCAATCAGTTTGCGCCCGGCATAACTCACAGAGAAACGCCGGAATATAGCCAATTTTTATACGGCGATACAAACCCGATTACCGGGTATAAATTCCGATTGTTTGTAACGCAAAAATCTAATATATTGGTTGGGGATTATCAGCAACCCGCACAAAAAGCCCCGGCAACCTTACAACAATTTACCAATATGTTGCGGGATTGTTTCCGTTGCTTTTGGTATATAGAGGACAAAAAATTTAAGATAGAGCATATTAGTTGGTTCCGCAATGGTGGTTCTTATACAGCAAACCCGATTGTCGGAGCCGATTTAACGCAATTGGAAAACGTCCGAAATGGTAAAAAGTGGGGGTTTGCAACGTCCGAATATTCATTTGATAAAGTGGATATGCCGGAACGATTTCAATTTAAATGGATGGACGATGTTACAACCGCTTTTGAGGGGTTGCCAATGCAGGTTATTAGTAACTATGTTACAGCCGGAAAAATTGAGGAAGTGAACGTGTCAAATTTCACGTCTGACGTTGATATGATGATATTAAACCCCGGGGAAATGAGTAAGGACGGGTTCGGACTTTTTGCGGCTGTAAATGCAAATGCGTTGTCAAATTATGATAGCGAATTATATCCGGGCTTTGGAGGAACGAGCGGAACGGACGGATTAACAACGCCTACTTATGGCGTGCGCCCGGAATGTACAGGACGGACGGCGGTTCTTACATTTGTGCCGTATAACAATGGGAGTGGAACCGCAACAGGACAAATTGTATTTTACAACAGTTCCGGGAATGTAATATCAACACAGGGTAATTTTGCCGCCGACGGTCAAACGAAGCAAATAACCGTTACAATACCAAATGCCGCAACCGCTTTGGGTTTGACTGTAACCGGGTCTGTTTATGCGTCGGTTTATAGTCTTACGGTTCCAAGTCAATACGAATTACCATTTACGAAAACAACGGTAAACGGGGACAATTATTTTTTGCAAAATGGATTTTTAGCATTTATCAATTTGCAACCGAATTATTGGATATATGATTTACCCGCCCGACAAGTTCAAATAAACGGGTTCACCGTTAATGCGCAAGGAATAGAACGAAAGAAAAAGCAAACGTTAATATTTCCGGTTGATACAGACCCAAACCCGGTGCAATTGATAAAAACATATTTGGGAAATGGCGAAATTGACAAAATAAGTATAAATTTGCTTTCACGTTCAGCAAAAACAACTTTGAAATATGATACAGAATAATAATTTTAGCGTGTTACCGTGGTACACGTCAATAGACCAACAAAACCACCGGAAAAGTTACGCATACGGGCAAATATACCCGTTGTTTACCCCGGCAAATACAATGTTGCCTTTTCAGATTATGCGGACAACCCGTGCAAACGCCGTGTTATACGTCCGGTTGTATCGAAAAGAGGGTACATTGGTTGCGGATATAACCCAATACGCAAAGGATACCGGATTGCAGATTGTCCGGTTTGCGTCGTTGGGTTATGACGTTATTGTATATCCCGGCATATTGCCAATGCCATTAAACCAATTAGACGGGATTTATTACGCCACATTGTCGGACGGCGTGCAAACGTGGTTTTCTGAAATGTTTACCGTGGTGCAAGATGTTAGCGGATATTTAAAAATTGAGTGGTACGATTTGGAAAATGCCGTATTTGATGCCGGAACAATCGTGTACCAAAACCCACAATTTAAGAACGTTTTGTATTTTTGCACCGAGTTAGGGAAACCCGAATATCAATTTGAGGAAGAGGGCGAGGACAGGGACGGTTATTTTTTCCCGGAAAAACAAATTTCTGAAAAGACATACCGTTGTGTTTGTTTAGCCCCCGAATTTCTTTGCGATGTTATGCGATTTATCCGAATGAGTGATTACGTTTTTGTAACTGACAAATACGGGCGGACATACGATTGCGACACATTTTTAATTACTCCAAAATGGCAAACGCAGGGCGATTTAGCAAGTGTTGAAATTGAATTTGAAACGGCAACCGTCGTTAAAAAAATAGGTCGTGGGGTATTGATAGCCCAAAAAGGCGATTACAATAACGATTACAATAATGATTTTAATAAATAAACAAAATGGCAAATTACACAAGTCTAAAAGATGCGATTGCGCAAGTTGTTAAAACGAATGGCAATCAAGAGATTACCGGAGCAATTTTGCAAAGTACGTTGTTATCTATTGTCAACGGAATAGGAGTAAACAGAACATTTGCGGGTATAGCGACGCCAACAACCGTGCCGGGAACCCCGGACGCAAATGTTTTCTATTTAGCCGCCCAACCGGGGGCGTATGTGAATTTTGGTAGCAATGCAGTTGTTACCGATACCGTCCAAGTGTTTTATAACAATGCGGGCAATACGTGGAGCGCATGGACGTTGCCAATTGCGCCCCAACAAACGACGTATAATATAGCGGCGCAAGATAGTTTTTACCAAAATCGAACGTTAGACAAATCCGACCGGGCAAAATGGGTTGCCGCATTTACCGGAGTAAAAGTCGTTTTCAATAACATTGTTCCCGCTAATTACCCCAATATACAGATTGCCGTTTCATTGGTGCGCCGCAATTCTGAAACAAACCACGAATTACGATTTAAGATAAATACGGGTTCGGGTTGGGCATATATTGGTTCTAATTGGAATGATACAAACAGCCCGGAAAATGCGAACGGCGGTGCAACGCCATACGATAAAACATTTGTTTATGGTACGGGAACCGTTCGGATACAGTGTGCAATTGATTGGTCGGCATTTATAATCGGTGCGTCAATCTTTGTTGATGATGCGTTAGACGCAACCCCGTATTATGTATTATCGCCAAACAATGTTTTTTTGAGTGACTTAAATACATTTAATCCGGCAAATATTAACGTACCCGATAAGCAATCAAACATTGTCAATAATGGCGTTAAAACGTTTGTACCAAATTGTGCGAGCGTAATCGGAAATGTACCGTTGCCCGTTTATGTATTTAAGACGCCGTACAAACTTTCCGATAATCTTAATTATTTCTTTGAGATTGGAGCAAAAACAAGTTCAGCCAGAAAAGTTGGATATAAGACAATGACAATTTCGTTTTGGGGGCGAAACAATTCGACATGGAATTATTATACCCCGAAATTCTTTTGGAGCGACGGAAATATAACCCCGGTGCGTTTGTGTATTAGTTCTGACGGCTTTATTTGTATCGCCATAGGAGCCGACAACACGCCATTATCAACAACGTTGGGGGGCAACCTTGCGTTGTATATAAAAAAGGTTGGATTGGATGGGGTAGACAGCCGCGTTGTTATTCCCGCACCTATATACGACGGTTGGAGCATTTCCGGGATGCAAAGTTTGGATAACACATATACAAATGTATTCCAAGCCGAAAACGGAAATAGTGGAGAACAACAAATGCAAAACGGATACCAAATAAAACCAACCCCAACGTCAGTTGCAACCACATTTACGCCATTGGTTGCCGCCGATTTGGGTAGTTCAAAACATCCGGGTTATAAAATGAAAATTGCATTGCCCGCCGCTTTTACCCCGTCATTAAATGCGGCTTATCGTATGCGCATACAGATAAAGGATATATCAAATAAAGGGTATGGCATTACAGAGGCAGTATTGGAATTTTGGGGGCGTTTATCGTCTAAAATCCAATACGGCGTAATTTACAAAGATGCACGTTTCCCAATGAGTGTGCGTGTTGGGTTAAATGGAACACGTTATTACGTGTTGTTAGATGGCGATTTGTGGGGTTATACCGTTGTTACAATACCGGAATTTACCGTCTATAACAATACGACGGTAAATAATGCGTTGCAAAGTGATTTTATTTTTGGTACATATACCGAGGACGAATTGACGGATTATGTAGAAGTATATACGCCCCCGGTTTATAAGACGGCAACCGTTGATTACGTCAATGATGCAATTGAAAATATAAATAGTGTTGTACAACCTGTAAAGGCAAAGAGTTACGCAATATTTGGTTCCTCAAAATCCACGACACGAAATGCTTATTCCGGTTGGTTGGCTTATTTAGTTGACGGTTTATTGACCCTTTCAAATAAGACAACTAATTTAATAACAACGGGAACCGTTACAAATCGTCCATATAACCAAAAGGCATTGACAAATACAGCCAATGGAATTGTTAATAAAAAAATAACGGGGATTGGCAGTTCATTAACGTTTACCGTATTCGGTTCGCACGTTGATTTAGTGCAATTTATTGAACGGACAACCAATTATGCAACATTTGATATTTACGATAATGATGTAAAAATTGGTTCGTTCAACAATCGTAATAAAACGATGTTAGGGCAACGTACACAAACATTCGCCGGAACGGGTGCGCAAAAGTCTTTTGTTATCGACCATTTGGATAGTTACAATTTTGCCGTTACGGTTAACGGAGCGACGCAAACGGTATCTATGAACCCCGGTTTGTCCGGCGGCGATTGTTACGCAGTTCGTACAATAATGACGTTTGCCCCGTATAATGACGGGCAACCCCGCCGTATATTGTATTTCCCGGTTGCCCCGGCGAATGGCGCAACAATTCAATTGACGTATAATGTAGGACGGGCAATTGGTTTTACTCAATCGGATTTCAACGAAGATGAAAACGGGAATACAGAAAGTGTAAACCCCGTAAATATCGCAAGCCTTACGGCGGATGCGGTTACACGTTTGGGTTATCCATTAAGTCCGGTTATTAACAACCCGGATGCGGTATTGCGTTTTTCATTTGACGCATACGGTATGCACCGTATCAAAATAGTAATTACAGGCGGAACCAATCCGTATTTCGATTTTGATTTTGCGTGCGCCGAATTAAATAACTTTATGAACGCCGCATTTGGCGGGTATGATTTGGCAAGGGCTATTAGTGAAAGCCAATGGCACGATTGGCGATGCGTTCGTTATTTGCCTTATTTTGACGTTCTAATGTTGGAATATGGAACAAACGATGACCGTTACCAAATCGACCGGGTATTGGTTCGGGAACAAACATTTACGTTGGAGGAAATAAAGAACGTCAAGTTAAAGGAGGTTATTTATATTACCAATACGGGCAATACAAGTTTCGCCACGGGTTTATGTACCGGAACAATACAGGCAATTACGCCTTTCTCTTTGACGTCTGACGATATTAAGGCGTCGGAAATTGAGGTTGGCGATTTTATCAAAATCGGCGAATATCATAGCGATTGGCGAGAATTTGCGGTTAGAACAGTTGCAACGGTTGATAAAGTAAACGGCGTTGTTACATGGGTTAAGCCGTTCAGCGTATCGGAAATTTGGCATTACAATAATTTATCCGATATGGTCGGCGCACAATTCGCCGTTCGTCGATTGGGTCAAGTTCGCACGAATTACAACACATTGGTTGAGAAATTCAAGGCGTCAAATCCTAATGCGCAATTATTGGTCGTTGGTATGAGTGCATTTAATACGAACGATTATTGTAGCGGTTGGGGATATAACGAATTGCAACAGGAAATAGCCAACCAATACAACGGTAAATTCGTTAATATATCCGATGAACAAATACGTTTTAACGACGGTGCATTATCCAACCCGAAAATTATAAACATACCGTCGTCGGGCGTTGCGGATTATGTGGTTGACGGGGCGGAAGTCGGTAACGTCAATCGTGCGTTCCGTGTATGGGTTAACGGCGTTGATGTTACCGGAATTGATGCGTATGTTGAGCGTACCGACGGTTGGTTTGTTACGTCTGACGTTGACCCGTCGTTAATTCATTTAACACAAGGTCAAGATTGGAACCAAGTTGTATTGTTTGCAACCGATTACGCCGTTAAGCCTGTAAGGGTTCATTTTTACGGGAATGTTCCGGCGTCAAGCGATACAATACAATTGGTTGTCGGCGGTTTTGGTTGGAGTGACGACGGGGTACACCAAACAGAAAGCGGAAACCAAACATACGGAAGTTGTATTTTAAAAGCAATTACCCAATAACTAACTAATGGGAGGGCGGGAAACCGCCCGCCCTATTTCATTTATGAATATGCAAGAACGTAACATTATCAACGGAACAACCACGGCGGTTGTTGCACCCTTGTTAGACTTTTATAATAGTCTTATTCCCTTTTTGATTTTAGCCATTGTTTTAATTTTCGTTGATAGTCGTTTCGGAGTTGCCGCCGCAAAGAAACGAGGGGAGCCAATACGCACGTCCCGCAAATGGCGTCGGGCAATAAACAAGTTGGTCGATTACATTTGTTGGGTAACGTTGGCGGGGTTATTCGGTCAAACGTTCGGTACGATATTAGGGATACCGATATTGTCCGGGTTGTTACTGTTAATCGTGTATGGTATCGAAATTTCAAGTTGTTTTAATAACTATTTTGAGGCAAAAGGGATAAAAAAGAAAGTAAACATTTTCAAATTATTTAATCGCCCGGAGGTCGAACGATGTATTGAGGACGTGCCGGACAAAGAAAAGGAGGTAAAAGAATGAAACCAATTGTTTTGTTAGACAACGGACACGGCAAAGAAACAGCCGGGAAGCGTTCCCCCGTTTGGGGTGACGGGTCGCAACTGTTTGAATGGGAGTTTAACCGGGATATTGTGCGCCGTATTGCCAAAAAGTTGGAAGCGGACGGCGTACCGTACCGGGTGTTAGTCCCGGAGGAAACCGACATACCGTTGGTTGAACGTGTAAAACGAGCCAACAAGATTTCCAAAGAGAACAACGGCAAAGTATATGTATTAAGCATACACGCCAACGCCGGAGGCGGTACGGGTTGGGAGGTTTACACTTTGCCCGGAGAAACGAAAGCGGATGCAATCGCCACGGTATTTGCCGAGGAAGCGCAACGGGTATTCGTTCCGGACGGTTGGCGTATGCGTTTCGATTATGCCGACGGCGACCCGGATAAGGAAGAGGCGTTTTATATCCTCAAACACACGAGTTGCCCGGCAATTCTTACGGAAAACTTTTTCATGGATACCGAAAAAGATTGCCGTTTCATAATGAGCGACGACGGGCGGGAGCAAATCGCAGATTTGCACGTTGCCGCAATCAAAAGGGTTATTAAACTTTAATTCATAACGATATGACAAAAGCAGAAAAGAAAGAGTATTTGCAACAGTTAGTCGCAAGTCAAGGGAACCAATCCGGTATCAGCATTTCCCCGTTATTAGACGCAATTATTGGCGATTGCGAGGACGTTTTTACGGTTACGGTCGAGGACAACGAAGAAGATACGAAGAACGTAACCAACCCACAATCGGAAATTGACGCATTTATTGACGCCGTGAACGCCGACCCGTTACACAATATACCAAAGGTTTATATTTCGGGCGTTGTAATTTCCTTTGCTCAATTGGAGATTAACGAGGACGAAATAAATAGTACGGTTGAAATGACGGGCGGACATTATGTTTTGACGTTGAGCAAAACGCCCGAAAGTTCGTTAATCATTTACACGGCGAACGTATGAAAAAGTATTTGATTTTGGCGGCAATCATTTTGGCGGTTGCCGCCGCCTTTTGGGTGCAACACGTCAAAATAAAGAGGTTGACCGAGGAACGGGACAGATACCGGAGCAATACAGAAATACTATTGGAGGACGTCAAGATATACCAAACGAAAGACAGTTTGAACGCAATCAAAGTTGGAAATTTGGAGTTGTCATTGGCGGAATACAAAAAGTACCGGGCGGACGATTTGGCGTTAATAAAGACGTTGCAGACAAAGAACCGGGATTTGGAACGGGTTACAACAACCCAAATGGAAACAATCAACGAATTGCGGGCAACCGTCCGGGATAGTGTTGTATATTTGCCCGGCGATACGGTTACGACCGTTTTACGTTGCGTCGATATTGTCGAACCGTGGTTTGAGTTGCACGGATGCGCCACGCCGGACGGACAATTTACCGGGACGCATATAAACCGGGATAGTCTGTTGATTGTCGAAACGGTACAATACAAACGGTTTTTGGGGTTCCTTTGGAAAACCAAAAGGATAAAGAACCGGGAAATTGATGTTGTAAGCAAGAACCCGGCAACAAAAATATTGGGCGTTGAGTATATCGAAATTGAGGAATAAAACATAAAAAACAATCGTTTTTATGCGGGGGATACAATTAAATGTATCCCCTTTTTTATTTTGCCCGTTTTTAGCCCCGTACGGCGATTATATTTTAAAAGTGGATAACTTATATATCCAAGCAAAGAAAGTTCATTAAAACGGAAATTTTCCAAAAATAACTTTACCTTTTTGTTGTTCGTAAATTAAAAATATATCTTTTATATTTGCACAATCAAAACCCCAAAATATAAGTATATGGAAATTTGGAAAGATGTACCGGGGTATGCCGGAAAATATGCGGTTAGTTCATACGGTCGCATAAAATCAGTAAAGAGCGGTTTAATACTAAAACCAACGCAAAAGGTTTGCGGGGGTCTGCAATTAAAATTGAGTAAGGACGGGAAAGTTACGACCGTTCAAGTTAGCCGGGTTGTCGCAATGGCATTTATACCGAACCCGGATAATAAACCAAACGTTGACCATATCGACGGGGTGCGGTATCATAATTTCGTCGAAAATTTGCGTTGGTGTACGCAGGACGAAAATATGAATTATGAATTGGCGATTAAGAATAAAACCCGATACAATGATAAAATACAAGGTTTAGGATATGACGGAAAAGTGGTTGTTGAGTTCGCTAATTATAAAGAGGCGGTTAAAAAGGGGTTCAATCGGGCATTGATAAAAAAGAGTATCGACACGGGAAAGCCATACAAAGGAATTTACTACAAACACCAAAAATAAAAGAAAATTCTTTTGGTATTTAAAATAATAGTTGTATATTTGCAGTACGATAATACAACGATGGGGCGTTTTCCCCGGACAATTAGAGAGCGTAACAATGAATACTCAAAGCATTTACAACGGATTAGCATACACAACAAGTGAAATTAACCGCAATTACAAAATCAAGGTTGCCGGAATGGTAAACGGGAAAAAGGTTAATATGTTGGTAGGGGTTGCCGGATTAATCCGCATTGTCGGCGACATTGAATTGGTTAACCGTCTTTTAAACCGTGCGTTCAACTGTTACGGCGACAAAGAGGTTTGCAAATTGCGCCGAGGCGTCAAAATTACGTTCTATTATTCGTAACCAACGACCGGGCGTTTTCCCGGCAACAAATAATATTTTCAAAAATGAAATCAGATGTTAACGGCGTAAGCCAATGCCAAAAAGGAACCGAGAATTACGAAACGTTTTATACGACAATCAGACGTAAAAAAACAAAGTTGGTGCAATACGATTTTCGTAATGAGGACGGCGAATTGTTCACGTGCGTAAAGCCAACATTAACCGAATGCCGAAAAGCAAGGGACGAATATTTTAAACCCGTCGTTGTGGTTTATACCCCGGAGCAATTCAAAGAATTAGGATTTGACGGGGAAATTGCAAAGTATATGCGAGAACATACCAATACGGCAATCGTCGGCGATATTCCCGGAGTTGACCGCCCGTGTTGTTACTTATGAAACAGCAAGCCGCAACGGGGAACCATTCGAGGAAAGTATAAAGAAACACGGAATTTCCAACGTTAAACAACCGCTTTGTACCCGTGAATTGAAAACACGAACAATTAACGCATATATGCGGGCAATTGGTTGGAAAAAATACCATAGGGCAATCGGTATTCGTATTGATGAAATCGACCGAATAAATCCAAATTATAAAAAGGAACGGATAATTTACCCGCTTGTTTCAATGGTGCCGATGCGTAAGGCGGATATTTTCAGTTTTTGGGAACAACAGCCGTTCACGCTTAATTTAAAACCATATCAAGGAAATTGCGATTGCTGTTTTAAAAAATCATTGCGTAAGTTATTGACGATTGCAAAAGAGGAACCGCAACGTTTTGATTGGTGGGTTGAAATGGAACGAAAGTACGGGGAATACGTCCCGGAAAGCAAAAAGAACAATCCAAAAGCAATACCGCCGTTTCATTTTTTCCGGGGCAATGTATCAGCGACGGAAATTTTGGAAATGAGTAAAACATTTACCGACGTCGTTAAGGACGAACGAACCCAACACGCACAATTAACGTTATTCGGGTTTGATTTGGATATTTCAAACGGTTGTTCTGAAAGTTGCGAAGCATTTTAAAAGAGGACCCCCGGACGTAACAGATACGCCGGGGGGTCGGTACGCAGTAACCGAGAGCGATTTTTGGTAATGCGGTATTGCAAAGGTAGGTAAAAAATCGGATATTTCACGCACCCGGCAAAAATGATTTCGCAAAACAAAGATTATATTTTTGGTAATTAAAAAAAATCTTTCTACCTTTGCAGAACAAAAGATTAACAGCCTACCCGGAGGGATACCGGGAAGTGATATGAAAATAAAAGAAAGTGAGCAATTAAAGATGTTGGCGACCGAAAGCGGGAAAACAGCCAACCAAGTATCCGAAACAATCGTTACGGAGTTAATCAACAAACAGATTATCGAGAACATAAGCGACAATTGGGGGTTCCCGGTCGCCGATTGTTACGAACGGGATGTTTTCGTAGTGGAAATGGTGGACGTTATCCGGGCAATTGGTATTTCCCCGGTTCGTTCCGTCCATTTGGACGCCCTGTTGGAATGTGTATTGATTGGCGACGATGATTGCCCGGAGTGTGGCGGGGAAATGGAGGTTACAGACGGCGAATATAGACGTACCGGAGGCGACGGATATTTGACCCCGCCGGAATATAGCCCGATTTGGGAGGAAAAAACGTGCCGCAATTGCGGATATAAAGAGAGCAACGAACCAAGTTATTAACAAAAAAAATTTAAGTTATGGCATTGAGATTAAAAGTAAACGAAGCAATCGCCCGTTCCGAGGCGAACGGGAAAAAGGTTTTGAAAAAAGACATTGCCGTCCGTCTTTTTGAGGGTGCAAGCGAGAGCGCACAACAGGTAAATATGACGAATTTGTGTAACGGCACAACCAAACGAATTGTCCCGGAATGGGTCGTTATTCTTTGCGAAATGTTGGATTGTACGGCGGATTACCTGTTTGGCATGGAGGGCGGAAACAATGAAAAGTAAGTTTATCGAATGGTTGGAAGCCGCCGCCGAAACCATGTTTTCCGGGTTGTTTCAAGCGAAAGCCCTAATTGTTACGTTTGGCGCATTGGGGTTATGTTGTTTGATTGGCGCATTTTGGAACCCGTGGCAATTGTTACTTGTGGCAATGTGCGCCGCAATGGTATTATGTGGAATTTCAGAATATAAAAAGTATAAGTAATGAGAGCAAAGAGCGATAAACCGGGCGACCCGGTAAAAGAGGTTGCGGGAACCGTCGGCAATGTTGCCCCGGATATGTTCCCGGAGATTAACGAGGAACAACAAACAATTATTCCCCCGTTCGTTGAGGTTCAACCGGAACAACCAACCGGAGTGTTTGAGATAATACCGGGCATGACGGTTGAGGAAATGACGGCAATGTTTTTCGACGAAAAAACATTGATAGAACCCCCGTATAAAGTTTGGCAGTTAAACAGCAAGGGACACCGATATTATTACCGATATGACGACGCCGGGAACCCGGAGTTTTTCCCGTCGGTTACAACCATATTGTCCCAAACATTACCCAAAGCCCCGCACCTTATAAATTGGATTGCGAACAAAGGCATTGAGGAAGCCGAGCGATACAAAGGCGAACGGGCGGCGTATGGAACGTTTATGCACGCCGCATTTGAGGAATTATTGATTAACCGGGCGTATGATTTGGACGGACTGAAAGGCAAACTAAAAGAATACATTGAGGTTTACCGATTGCCGGACGACTTTATTTATTACGCTGACGATTTGAAAAAGGACGTATTGGCGTTTGCGCAATTCGTGTTGGATTATGATGTACGACCGTTAGCCGTTGAAATTGCGTTAGTACACCCGTATTACAAGTACGCCGGAATGATTGATTGCCCGTGTACCATGCGGGCAAAGATTGGAAGCGACGACCGGATTAACGCAATTGTCGATTTCAAAAGCGGGCGCAAAGGCTTTTACGAGGAAAGCGAAATACAATTGGGAATGTACCGGGATATGTGGAACGTTAATTTTGAGCAATTCCCCGTTACCCGTATTTTCAATTTCAGCCCGAAAGATTGGCGCAAAAAACCGTCGTACAATTTGAAAGAGCAAACCGAAAGCCCCAATATACGAAAAATTCCCTATCTGTTGGAGATTGCCGCCATTGAGGACGAAAAGCGGGATAATACGTTTACGGCGGTTAATGGTATGGTTGTTTTGGACGATAACCCGGATTTGTCCCAAAATGTAATATCGTTGTCTTTGGCGGAATTGATTAAGACGAAAGCCCCCAAAGAGGCGACCCCGGACGAAACCACGGACGCCGCCGATACCGTCAAAGCGGATGCGGTTGCCCCGGAACAAACGCCGGAACCGGAAATTAAGAAAACAAAGATTGTGAAACGCACCGGGAAAACGGCAAAGGAGGCGGAAAAGAAGCCCGCCACGGGACGAAAGACGGCAAAACGGACGGTTGCACCGGAAAAGGAACAAAAGCCCGCAAATACCATTAAAAAGCCCAAAAACGAGAATAAGAAAAAATTGTTGAACGACGACCCCGAAATTTAATGTTATGGTTTGCAAATGCGAGGAAAGCAAAAAGCCAATAGAACAACGAAATTGAACGGTTTTACAATTAAAATGCAATTATTCCGCTTTTAACGGTCGCCGATATACGCCAAGCGATTACAGTTGTGTGCATTGTAATTCATGCCGGGCGGTATGGCGCACAAAAAGCGATTATGTTATAAAATCAGTAATAAAAAAGAGCGATGAAAGGACGAATAAGACGACCGGAGGCGGAAAAATCCCGTTTGATTTTGCCCCGTGTCGGACAAATAAAAATCGGAATGAAAAACGCCAACGGATACCCGCAAAGCGTGGATTATTTCATACCAACGGGAAAGTATGCCGGGTTATTTACACAGGCATACGGCGAAAAGCCCCAAACAATCCAAATCGTTTTCCCGGACGACGACCCGGCGAAAGTATGTAACGAGCGGTACGAGTACCGGGACGACGACGGACGATTGATTGCGGCGGGCGACGGCGAAACGTTCCAAGTTTGGGACGGCAAGAAGTACGAAACGTTGACAACGGAAAAGTACCCAAATTTGATGCAATCCATTACAAAGCGTTACCCCAACAAGAAAAGTAAACAGGACGGACACGACGGTTGGGAAATTACGTTGACGTTGAATTTTATTGTACCGTTGGTACGTGGCGTTGCCGGGGTATGGCAGTTTGCAACAAAGGGTACGGCGTCCACAATTCCACAAATACGGGAAACGTTCGACGGTATGTTGGCGGAACGGGGATTTTGTAAGGGAATTATATTTGATTTGAACGTACAATTTGCCACGACCCAAAAACCCGGCGATAAATCCCGTTTCCCTGTTGTTTCATTGGTTCCGAACGAAAGCCCGGACAATGTTTTAAGAGTGCGCAAAGCGTGGGAACCTGTTAAACAATTGGAGGGTAGAGATAATGGCAACGAATAATACAATTACCCGGCGTAAATACGACCGGGATTATTGCCAAATGGCAAACGAGTTCTTAAAAGATACCCGTTTGAGTTGGAAAGCAAAAGGAATAATTGCATACGTCCAAATGTTGCCGGACGATTGGGTTTTGAATATGCGAGATTTGACGAACCGGGCAACCGACGGTCGGGACAGTCTGTATAGTGGTATTAAAGAGTTGGAAAAGTTCGGGTATTGCTCAAAGATTATGCAAAGAAACCCGGACGGTACAATTGCGGGGTTTGCTTATGAGATTTGCGACAAAGCAATTTTTCAACCATTTACGGAAAATCCGGTTAAGGATGCACCGCAACCGGAAAACCCGGATACGGTTAAACCGGATACGGAAAAACCCGACCCGGAAAACCCGACGCTAATAAATACTAATAATACTAATGACCCAAATAAACCAAATACTAATCAGAGTAAACCCGCCAACCCTGTTGTCGGGGATTTGTTCCCAGAACAACAGGATTTGAAAAAGGATAAAAAAATAACGTCCATATTTCGCAATTCCGATGTTTACAAATTGGTTAAGTTCGGGGCGGACGGCGTAAATGATTATTCCGAGTTTGAAAAACTGTTTGCGACGCCGGAATTTGAAAAGGTCGATTTGATTTATTATTTCCACACGGTCGCCGATTGGTCGGAAACCAAACAGGGAGTTAAGCGAACCCGCACGGGTTGGATTGCGACGGTACGCAATTTTATCCGGGGCGACATTGAGAAAAAGAAATTGCATTTGAAACCGGAATACCAAGCCCCGCAAAAACTGTTGAACGTGGCGGGCGCAATGGAATTTCTTAACAACGATTATTGATTATGGAAAATTTGCCGGAAACAGTAAATACGCAATCCGTGGCGTTGGCGATATGCAACCCAACGCCCGGTACAAAAGCAATCGACATACGCCGACAAATGTTGCAATTACCGGAGGTTGCCAAATCGGTATCCGGGGTTGAAAAGTACATTTTCGCCGCCTCAACGAAAATGCAAATTGCCGATATTGACGACGGCACGTTGATTGCGAAAACCGGGCAAATGTTCCGGTTTATTGCAATGGACGTCGGGTATATAATCCCGACCAATCCGGAAGATTGGGCGTACATTTGTACCCGGTTGTTGGATATACTCAAAAAATACTATTCGCAAATGACATTGGCGGATATTAAGTTGGCATTTGAGTTGGCGACAACCGGGGAATTGGACGACTATTTGCCGAAAGACAGTCAAGGCAACCCGGACAAAAAGCATTACCAACAGTTTAACGCCGATTATTTCGCAAAGATATTGAACGCATACCGCCGGAAACAAAACGGGGTTATACATAAAGCGTATAAGGCATTGCCGGAGCCGAAAAAGGAATTGACGCCGGAGGAAAAACGGTATTATCACAACCAAACCGTCGCCCGATGTAGGGAGGTATTTTTGCAATACAAATATACCGGGCGGTTTGTGTTGGGGATTACTGACGGAATGTTAATTTATGATTGGTTGCGAAAGTTGGGTTTTGCCAATGAGGTTGCCGGAACCGAAGACGACCGCAAACAAGCATTTGCCCGATATATGCAACGTGTTGCCCGTGGGTTCGTCAACAAGTACGAGGCGTACCACGTCCAACGTAAGGGAGCCGACGCCCCGGAGTTGGATTTTACGGCGTATGAGATAGCGAGGGACAAAGAGATTGCCCGGACGTTTGACCGAATGATTGCCGACGAATTACAGATTGATAACTATTTAGATTTTTGGAAATGAACAAAATAACGATTGATTGTATTATTGGGATTGACCCCGGAAAAACCGGGGGGATTGCCGTTTGGCGTCCGAACCATAAAACCGAGGTAATAAAAATGCCGGGCGACCTTATGGAGTTGCGGCAATGGTTTAATTATATGAGGACTATTTGCCGCCCGTTGGTATTCGTCGAAAAGGTGCAATTGCGCCCGGATGATATAACCGACAACCCCGGTAAAGCGTTCCGGGTTCAAAAACTGTTATCCGAGTTCGAGAAACTGAAAACGATAATTGCCATGTGCGACGTACCGTTTGTTTTAGTACACCCCCAAAAATGGCAAAACGAATTGAAATTGCGAGTTAAGGGGGAGGAAAAGCCGGAGCGCAAAAAGCGATACCAACGAGCCGCCGCCGATTATTACCCCGATGTTAAGGCGACATTGTGGAATGCCGACGCCCTTATGATAATGCACTTTGGACGGTACATTTTACACAACAATCCCCGTTGGGTTTTGGAGAATTTGCCCGCCCCGATGCACGACCGGTTGTTTTAAGCCCCGTATTTCGATTATTTTGTTTAAATGGGTAAAAGTATGGTAGACGAAAATAAAATCCCGCAAATCGAAAATCCGGCAAAAATAACATTGGAAGAATTGGCGTACATGGTTAAACAGATGCGCCACAACCAACGGAGGTGCGAACGGAACCCAACGCCGGAAAAGATTGCAACCCGGACGGCATGGGAACAAAAAGTTGACGGCGTTATTGCCGTCTTAACAGATACGCAAATGAAATTATTTTGATTTTATCCCGGTACGCTTTGCGCCGTATCGGGATTATTTTTTACCCTAATATGAAAAAATAAAAAGAAAAAGTTTTGGTAATTAAAATATTTACCGTAATTTTGTGGCATGAAATAACAACGACCGGGCGTTTTCCCGGAAATAAAAACCAAGAATATGGATACATTAGAAACAGCAAAACAGACAAAAACGGCTTATTTCATTGAGTACGTTTACCCAATCGACGTATACGGCAAACAGTCGTTTTATTTTCAGTTGGTACGAACCAAAGATTGTGCGATATTATACGCCAATGAAAATATAAATAATGTTTTTATAGCGTGTTGGAAAATGGATATTTCGCATAAAGACGTAACGATATGGTAACGGATGAATTGGGAGCCGTTCGCCATACAATGACGGCAAAAGAGTTGGGCGACCTGTATAAGCGTTTGGAAAACTTTATTGCTGATTGCACCCGGTCGGAGGTTGACACCAACCGGGATGCGCTTAACAAGGTGCAAAGCATGATACACCAAAGAATGAGATTAACAAACAAATAAGCAGTAACCGCCGGGGGAAACCCCGGCATAAAAGAGCGAAAAAATGATTATCAAAAAGTTAGAGTTGTTGAATTTCCAAGTAATTAAGGAGTTCAACGCAGATTTTGAGGGTAATGTATATTTCATTACCGGGGACAATGAGTTGGGAAAATCCACGCTATTAAAGGCAATCGGGGCGTTGTTGACGGGGAACCGGGACGCCGTTTTGCGTAATGGAGAGGATAAAGGGTTTGCCAAAATGGTTGTCGGCGACGACGGCGAGGAATACGACGTTGAATTGCGGTTTACCAAAGCCAACCCCCGTGGTACGTTATCAATCAAACAGAAAACAACCGGGATGCGGTCGGATAACGTAAGTATGTTGCAAAAGGTTTTCGGATATACGGATTTTGACGCCGTAGAGTTTTCCCGGTGGTCTGAAACCGCCGAGGGTCGCCGAAAGCAAGTGCAATACGTCCGGGCATTGTTGCCGGAGAATGTGCAAAAACGTATTGCCGAGATTGACGCCGAGGTTATGACGGTTAAGGAGAAAAGAAAGGACGCCAACGCCGAGGTCAAGACGTACACGACCATTTGCGCCGCCGCCGAAAAACAGTTGAAACCGGGCGACGTCAAAACGTATGCCGAGAAAATCGACATTGCCGATTTAATGGAGGAACAAAACGAGAACGCCCGGTTGATTGAGAAAGCGAAAACCGTGCGTACCGCATTGCAAACCCGGACGGAACAATTGGAGGCAATCCCCGGTCGTATCAAAGCCGCCGAGGAAACCAAGAATACAGAGATTGACGCCGCAATAAAGTATGAGGCGGAAGCCCAAGCCGAATACGACCGGATTGTTGCCGAGGCAAAAAAGGCATTGGAAGCGGCAAAGAAAAAGAGCAAAGCGGATGCGAAAGCCGCCGCCGACAAATACGACGAAACATTGGCGCAAATCCAAACGGATAAAGCCAATTACGAAACCCGTAAGAACAACGCCGCCGCATGGTTGGCAAGGTACGAGGAAAACAACCCGGAGAATTTGGATACAGCCGAACGCCTCAAACAAGCCGAGGAACACAACAAAATCAATGCGTTAGTTGTGGACTATCTGACGAAGAAAAATCAAAAGGACGTCGCCGAAAAGGTCGCCCAAACCCACGAAAAAAAGTTGTCGGACTTGCTCAAAGAGCGGGAATCCCTTATTGCGAAATCGGAATTGCCGATTGCCGGGTTGACGTTCACGGACGACGGGTTGGAGTTAAACGGCGTGCCGTTCGTCGCCGGGAAAGTTTCGGATAGTCAGATAATGGAGGTTGCCGCAAAATTGATTATCGCAAGCAATCCGACCGTTAAGGTATTCCGCATTGCGAGGGGCGAAAGTTTGGGCGCAAAACGTCTGCAATCCCTTATAGAATTAGCCAGGAAAGAAGGGTATCAAGGATTTATTGAGGAAGTCAAGCGAGGACAGGACGATTTAATTATTGAGGAATACAGCGAAATAGAGTAATTAACCGGGGGGCGGGTTCCCGTTCCCCCTTAATAGCAAAAACAATGGCATATACATTGAAAGAAAATTTGAAACGTTGGGCGGAACAATACGAAACCGCCGATTTTATCAATGCAGACCCGGTGCAAATCCCGCACCGTTACGATAGCCGGGTAAATATCGAAATATCCGCATTTGTTACGGCGTGGATTGCGTGGGGAAACCGTAAACAGATAATCAAAAAGGCGGATTTTATCGACCGTGAAATTTTCAAGGGCGAACCGTATCATTACATTATCGGCAATACTGTTAAGCGTGGGAACCGTCCCGAATGGGAACAATACAAAGGAAGTACCGATTGTTTGTACCGGACGTTTACGTTTGGCGATTTTCACGACCTTTGCGAACGCCTTTGCGACGTGTACACGGTTTACGGTAATATGGAGGCGGCAATAAAGAATACACAGAACGGGGAAAAACCAATTGCAACGTTGCAATCGTTGTTCGGTTCCGTTAATGGTATCTCGGATTTTGAAACCCAATCAGCGTGCAAACGGTTGTGTCTGTTTTTGCGTTGGATGTGTCGCAAGGGTTCCCCGGTTGACTTTGGATTGTGGGACGTATGCGAACCCCGTAATTTGATTATTCCGTTGGATACCCACGTACATAAACAGGCAATCCGATTAGGATTAACCACACGCCGGACGCCGGATTTGCGCACCGCCATTGAGATAACCGACCGTTTCGCCGAGATATTCCCGGACGACCCGACCAAAGGGGATTTTGCATTGTTCGGGTATGGCGTCAACAAAGGAACTGTTGCCGGAATAAATGAGATTGCCGAGGCGACGAAAAAGGGAACCAAAGCCCAAAAGAAAGCCAACGAAGCAATTGCCGCCGCCGTCCCAAC
>ERZ857840.735-NODE-735-length-43600-cov-4.201447_pt1 | contig 43600 bp, 42 predicted proteins | sample MGYA00519760_ERZ857840 | MGnify/ENA primary metagenome ERZ857840 (study PRJEB31778, sample SAMEA3449371) | human gut metagenome | biome: human gut; feature: human-associated habitat; material: faeces | place: United Kingdom | collected 2010/2012 ... | reverse complement strand
CACTGGAAAAAAGAAGAGCATCCATCAGATGAATGGTTGATGGACAGTCTTATAAAGTCCCAGCTGTTTGTATTAGAAGAAAATGGAGAAATTGTTTATGAAGCTGGCTACGAACCTAACTACTATTGGCCAGTACTGACTATCTGCTGCTATTTAGGATACACACAATGCCTCTACGAAACATCCATAATAAACATGGCAGGATTACTGATATCCACAACAGCATGCTTCATATGGCTAACATTCCCTGACAAAATCAACAAATATTTACCATTTGAAAACAGGACCAAAAAAGGAGAAGCAATATATTTAGCAATAGCATTAATCATATTCTTCATATTACTTTATCAATTTACTACAATCCCATTTACAGAAATTACAGGAATTACAAATTAAAAAAAGGAGAATTAAAAAATGAATGCAAAACAAACAATAGCTATTATTATTCCAATAGCTATTTTCATTATTAAAAAATATATCAGTCTTTATATAACTATTCCAGTTTTAATAACCGGATGTATCATAACATATTATTTATACGCAAAATCTGATGAAGATAAATACTTAAGAGGTGCTCTTTCACTGTACGGGTTAAATTTCTTCTTTATCATACTTGGTATTGTGTTATATTATATGCACAGGTGGCCGGAATGTCAATTATTTTTTTGAATGAATCCCTTCCAATTATTCCATATCAAATTTTTTCCTGGATACCCCCAGGATGACCCTGGTTCCTTTTCCTTCCTCCGACTCTATCTCAATGGACTGTCCCAGCATATCCATGACCTGCCGGCATAAAAACAGTCCTATTCCCGTAGATCTCTTTTCCCGCCTTCCGTTATAACCGGTATAGCCCCATTCAAACACCCTGGGAATATCTTCCCTTCGGATCCCGATTCCATTATCCTCCACAATAACGGTTTCTCCCTTATCCGTGCGGCCGGAGTATATCCGGATTTTTCCGTTTTCCCTGCCCGCCGTATATTTCACCGCATTGCCGAGCACCTGCTCCAGTACGAACAGGAACCATTTTTCGTCTGTCAGTACATTTTCGGGCATAGCTTCTATCTGAAGCCCGGTCTTATTGTAAATAAAAACAGAAGCCATATTTTTTACCGCTTTTTTTATAAGCGTTTCCAGAGGATATTCTTTTAAAACCAAGTCCCTCCCGCTTCGATCCAGGCGCTGATACTGCAGCGCCATGTCCACATACTGCTCTGCCTTCCATAACTCCTGCTTCAGGGATTTCAGATCCGGCTCTTCCTCCTGGAGAAGCAGATTCATAGCGGCGATGGGCGTTTTGATTTGATGGGACCAAAGGGTATAATATTTACCGCTCTGTTCTTTTTCTTCCTGGTTTTGCTCTTTCTGCCGCTCATATTCCTCATGCCAGGCCTTAACCAGTCGATACCAGTCTCCCTCAAGGCCCTCTTTTTCCTCTTCCGCCGCAAAGACACCCTCTGCGGCCTGCCTCGTATACATTGCAAGAAGCTCTCTCCTGCGGATATATCCCCGCAGGCCATACAGAAGCTGAATGGATGCAAAAACCGTCAGCAGCAGAAATAAATAGGCCATGGGCTGCCACGGCAGATCACACAGCCACCAGACGAACAAAAGAAAGACATATATGAGCAGATACAGCAGGTACCCCTTCTGCTCCCGTAAATAATCCAATCCATACTTTTTACTATTCTTCATAACCCTCTCTCATTCCGGCTTATCTGAAAGAAGATAACCGAGCCCTTTTTTTGTTTCTATAAAATCCTTCAGTCCTATTTCTTCCAGCTTCTTCCTCAGCCTGGTCATATTCACCGTCAGGGTATTGTCATCAATAAAGGATTCATTCTCCCACAAATTCCGTATCATCTCATCTCTGGAGACAACCGTCCCCCGCTTTTCCATCAATATGCTTAATATACGGAACTCATTCTTAGTCAGTTCCAGCCTGCAGTCATGATAGCTCAGCACCGCATCGTTAAGGGAAAGGATCACGTCTCCCGCCCGGAGCACATCCCTGCGGGTTCCGAAGGTATAGGTCCTGCGCAGCAGAGCCTGTATTTTGGCGAGCACCACTTCCAGCTTGAAGGGTTTTGAGAGGAAATCATCCGCTCCCATATTTACCGCCATCACCAGATTCATATCATCCGAAGCCGAGGAAATAAAAATAATCGGAACCTGGCTTGTCTTCCTGAATTCCTGACACCAGTAATAGCCGTCAAAAAAGGGCAGTGAGATATCGAGCAGCACCAAATCCGGAGAACAGCGGATGAATTCTTCCCCCACCCGGCCGAAATCTGAAATTGTCTCTGCCTCATACCCCCATTTTTCCAGGGTACGCTTCAAAACCGCCGTTATGGTACTGTCATCTTCAACAATCAGGATTTTATACATATAGGCCTCCGTCAGCATTTGGTTTTCCTTCTCTATCATAACCGTTTGTCCGTTTCATTTCCATATTTTTATAAAAAGTGTTTTTTTTATTGGAAATTTGATTCATGTATGATATTCTATTAAAGATCAATTCCCAGAGAATTGGTGTATTTGCGAAAGGACGGTATTCAGTTATGAAAAGACATCAATGGAAACCACTACTACTGATATGTTTGCTTCTTGCCGCACCGGTATCCGCTGCTGCAGCCATGCCCATTCCGGTTTCAGCTGCCGAGGCACTTCCGGCGGGAGGCATTACAACTACAATTTCAGACAGCCGTTATATCGACGCAGGATGGATGAACCAGAACATTATCCTGACTTTGGACGGCCAGGTCTGGGCCATGGGCATCAATACCATGAAGGACTATCCGGTCTTCCTCTCCAACGATACCGGGATCCCTCAGTGCATACTGGGAGAAACAGAGGTTATCGATGTATTTCTCAACGCGATTAACGAGCAGCTCAAGACACAGATTTTCCAGAGTGACAGCCCTGTATTTGATACCGGAACGGGAAGCTACATCTATAATTCCGGACAAACCTATTATCAGCTTAACGCCAATGTAAAAAACTGGCTGATAACCTCGCTTCAGCAGCAGTTTGCCGCAGGAAGCCCCCAGCCTCTTACTTTAGAGCTTTCCTCCGGTTATCTCACCTCTGTTGTAAATGAGGGTGTCCTGACCTACAGCCCGGATTTCGTGCTGGCAGGAAGCTGTACCACCAGCTTTTCCGGAAGCTCCTCCAACCGAATCAACAACATCAAGGTGGCGGCGGAACATCTGAATAACATGATCATCATGCCAGGCCAGGAAGTTTCCGTCAGCACTGCCATCCTTCCCCGGACCTCTGCCAACGGCTACAGGGAAGCGGGCGCTTATCTGAACGGTGAAACAGTCATGGCCATCGGAGGCGGTATCTGCCAGGTATCCTCCACGACCTATAACGCGGTGAAGAATGCCGGTCTGGTGGTTCTGGAACGCCATCCCCACAGTATGCCCGTACATTATCTGCCGCTGGGTCTGGACGCGGCCATCTCTTCCGGCTCCAAGGACTTACGGTTCCGCAACAACTATTCCGCTCCTGTTATACTGCAGGCATACACGGAAGGAAAAAAACTCATCATCAATGTCCTGGTATGGGATCATGATTTAAACGGACGCAGCTTCAAGCTCTGGGCAAAGAATACAGGAAGCCTTTCCGCAAAAACATACTTCACCACTTATCAGGACGGCAAGGAAGTGAGTACGGATTATGTAGGAAATTCCACTTATATGGCTCCCAAACCTAAAAACACGGAAGCTGAGGATGATTAATCCTCTCAGCCACAATAAAATAAGGCTTAATGCCATGCAAAAATGCTGCTCAGGATAAATGAGCAGCATTTTTTTGTATTCCTATACCTATAAAACTTCTAGCTTTCCAGCGCTTTCTTTTTCCAGGCGCCCTTTCTGTAAAAGAAATAGGTCATAACTGCGCCCAGCACCCAGGAACACAGCAGGGAAATGAATACACATTCATTCCTTCCGTTGGGAAGCTCCGGCGTTCTTGTCATCCAGGCGATCCCATATGCGAGAGGGACACGAATCGCCACTGTAGTTATCAGGGATATCCACATGGGTGTCATGGTATCTCCGGCGCCTCTCATAACGCCTGACAGACACTGGGTTACGGCCATGGCAATATATCCTACGGCCAGTATCTGCATGAGGTGCATGCTCAATTCCACCAGTTCTTTTGTTTCTGTAAAAATACCCATCAGATATTTCCCGAAAATCAATATCAGGGAAGTAATAACGGCGGATATGACAGCCGCAATGATGGTTCCTTCCCTGGCTCCCTTTTCCACCCTGTCATATTTTCTGGCTCCCACATTCTGTCCGGCATATGTAGTCATTGCCGTGCCGAAGGAAAAGTTCGGCATCATGGCAAAGCCGTCCACACGCATGATAATAACATTCGCAGCGATGAACATTTCCCCGAAGCTGTTGGTCAGGGACTGTACGATTATCATGGCCATGGAAAAAATAGCCTGTGTGAATCCGGAAGGAAGGCCTAGACGAATCATATCAGCCGAATGCTTCTTTTCCGGCTTCAGATAATGCAGCTTCAGATCAAAAATATCCTTCATCCTTGCCAGCTTAAAAATACACATAACGGCTGATACCGCCTGCGCGATGGCTGTTGCCAGAGCCACACCCGCCACTCCCATATCGAAAACGGCCACAAACAGAATATCCAGTATAATGTTCAGTACGGTGGCAACAAGAAGATAAACCAGAGCAGAAACGGAATCTCCCAGACCGCGGAGGATACCGCTGAGAATATTATAATAAGACATACCTGCGATTCCCACAAAGAGGATTATCAGATAGGAGGCACACCAGTCCATAATGCTGTCCGGCGTATTCAGAAGCCTCAGCAGCGGCCTGACCACCAGCGGCGCCAGTATCATGATAATTACGGAAGAAATGGCTGTCAGCGTAATGCTGCATCCGATGGAGCCGGACAGCTCCTCTCTCTGCTTTGCCCCGAAATACTGGGAAACCATGATACTCGCTCCTACGGAAATGCCCACGAACAATACCAGCAGCAGATTCAGAATCGGGCTCGCGCTTCCTACGGCCGCCAGCGCATTATCTCCCACATAACGCCCCACAACAATGCTGTCCACCGTGTTATACAGCTGCTGGGCAATATTGCCTATCAGCATAGGTATTGCAAATGCGACAATCCGTTTTCCCGGCGATCCCTCCGTCATATCCGTCGGAGCAAACAGCGCCGCCAGATTAAATTTCTTCTTTATTCCATTTTCATTCATTTGTTGTTCCATCAAAATCCCCTCGTTCCTTACGTATATATTATCTGCGAGCCAAAAGGCATCAAAGCAAGCTTAGCCATTTTAAAATGCTGCAGACCAAATGGTATACCAATAATGGTTATACAAAGCAGGACTCCCATCACTAAAGATTCCAGAGCCATAGGGATTCCCGTCAAAATCATCCAGAAAATATTCAGAATCAGCGAACCGGCGCCTCCGCCGTAAACAATTTCCTTTCCAAAAGGGCAGGCGGCCAAAGCAGCAAATTTAAAACACTGTTTTCCAACAGGCAGCCCTATAATCGTTATACTCCACAAAATACCGGCCAGCAGCCAGCTCAGTGCGCTGAAGAAACCGCCGCATATAAACCATATAATATTTCCAAATACACTCATTTTCGTCCCTCCTTTCTTAGTGCGTTATTTCTATTATATGGTTTAAAAAGCTTTCGTGCAATTCTTTCTTTCCTTTTCATGGATTCAAATTCTTAAATTTTTATAAAAAAACAGGAACCATCCTCATGCTGCTGTCGCATGGGGCCGCTCCTGCTCTTTCTCTTCTTATTCTCTTTCACTCAATTCAGGCGATATTTTCCTGGTCATCTGATTTCAGCTGCGCTAAGACTTCATCCACAGAAACCCCGGCTTCTTCGAGAGCTTCCGACAATTTTTCAAGCTCTTCATTTTTCTTTTGCTTCAGAAGCTCTTCCAATTCCTCATAAAGCTCCTGTGTCCTGACCTCCAGGTTGTAGATGCTCTGCTGTGTATCCTGGATTTTTTCGTCCAGAGATTTGTTTTTTCTTCCTCTTGGCATGGTTGTCCTCCTGTTATACCTTATTCTTATTAAAAAGTATATGAAGGACATTTGGAAAATATTCACATAAAAAAATCATAATTGATTGTTTTGTAAAACAGGTTCCTGACCTCTTCGAAGCCTGCGGGCTTCTGTCCGAGAATCCACATCAGCTTGGTAAATACGGCTTCCAGGTTCATATCATAGGCCTCCAGCAAAGGAAACTGCTCCTGCACTCTCTTGCCCACCTCATAAACGCCGATATTGCTGCCTTCATAGGTTACCTGTGTTGTCATCACCACGGCTTTTCCGGTCCCATATTCTTTCATCAGCCGGACGAATTCATGGATAAGGCTGTCGGGGATCCCGCCCACGCCAAAGCTTTCCACAATAATCCCGTCATACTGGCTGAAGATATCCTTCAAAATAAGCGGAGACATTCCCGGCGTAAGCTTCAGAAGGAAGACGCGGGAATTCAGCTCATGGTAAAAAGCGAGCGGTTCACAGAAGGGCTTCTGTTCGATATAACGGACCAGATGCTCATCACGCATGACCGCCAGCTCCGGATAATTGATGCTGGCAAAGGCATTGTAGCTCATAGTCTTCACCTTTTTTGCCCTGGTTCCCGCTATCACCTTTCCCCCGAATACCACGCTGACGCCGACGGAAGCTTCATCCAGCGCATAGACAATGCTGTCGCGCAAATTCATGCGGGCATCCGATATTTCCATTTCCAGAGGGCGCTGGGAGCCTGTGAGCACAATGGGCTTGGGTGAATTCTGAATCAGGTAAGACAGGGCTGCCGCCGTATAGGCCATAGTATCCGTTCCATGAAGGATGACAAAGCCGTCATAGCCGGAAAAGCTCTCCTCAATGGCTCCGGCGATCTGCATCCAGTGGGCGCTGGTCATATTGGTGCTGTCGATACTGAAGAGATTCCTGGCCTCCAGATGACAGATACTGCTCATGGAGGGAAGGAAATCCAGGATTTCTTCCGCGGTAAGCGCCGGGGCAAGCCCGTATTCTGTTTTATGGGAAGCAATGGTTCCCCCTGTGGTGAGCAGCAATATTTTCTTCTTCGGCATATCAATCTCCTGTTATTTTATCTTTTCCATGGAGTTTTCTCTTCCAGTCCCATCCGGTACAGCTCCCTGACCTGATCATCCAGCAGGCCGTCGGGCTTATAAAACTTAAGCATTTTAATCACAACTTTTTCTCTGTCATCTTCCGGGCTGTAATTCTCCAGAAGCTTCATCATATCTTCCTGAAGCTGAACGGGTGTCTCCAGAGAAGGCGGCACGGTTCCTGTCAGCCTGCACAGCAGGCCGCATATATAGGCCATTTCATAATTTCCCGTCATAACGGAGGTTTCATGCTGAGACTTGATTATTACAGACATCCTTGCGAGACTTGGTACCATAAGATATCCCCCTTTCCTGCTCCTGCTATCAAATGACATTGATGAAAGATACGGATCCTTCTGTCAGATAATTTTGAGAAAAGATTCACGCAATTTATCTCCGCAATTATATCATGAGGAGGTAAGCGTTTCAAGCAAGAAAAAACGGCAAAGGCATCCAATGAATGGCCGCCCTTACCGTCTTATCCCATAGCTGTTGCTTACATGGTGAACTTATCCTTGTCTTTCATTTCCTTGTCAAATTCCGGGTTGAAATAATAAAAATTGTTGGAATCCAGCTTATCCTTCGTCTTTTCCAGCGCTTCTCCGAATCTCTGGAAATGGACAATTTCCCTGGTACGCAGGAACTTAAGCGGTTCCCTTACTTCAGGCTCCGTTATCATACGAAGCAGGTTATCATAAACTGTCCTTGCCTTCTGCTCGGCTGCCAAATCCTCTGTCAAATCGGCGATGGCGTCTCCCTTGGACTGGAATTCAACCGCCGTAAAGGGCAGGCCTGCCGCGGCCTGGGGCCACAGCGCTGTAGTATGGTCAATATAATACGCGTCAAAACCGGCTTCCTTAGCCTGCTCTATTGTCAGATGCTTTGTCAGCTGGTAAACCATGGCACAGATAATTTCCATATGAGCCAGCTCCTCTGTTCCTATATCTGTCAGCAGTCCTCCCACTTCCTTCACAGGCATGGAATAGCGCTGGGCCAGATACCGCATGGATGCGGAAAGCTCACCGTCCGGGCCTCCGTACTGGCTGATAATCATCTGTGCCGTCTTCGGACAGGTTTTTGTAATTTTTACCGGAAACTGCAGTCTTTTTTCATATACCCACATTTAGATACACGCTCCTTCCCAAGGCGCCGGACCGTCTGTCCAGCTGAATGTTTTCATTTCTTTTCCGCACAGGACCATACAGTTCTGAGACAAAGGATAGAATTTCTCAGCAAATTCCTTCATCAGCATAACCTTTCGGTTCGCATATTCCTCAAACATACGGAGCGCTTCTTCATCCTCTTTATGGGTGTCCAGATACAGCGTAAGATCATTTACCACAAAGCCGGCTTCGTCGATTTTAGCCATAAGCGCTTCTCTCTCCTCCTGCTCCGGGTTCTTTCCATCTGCGCTTCCCTTTCCGGAGGGAATCTCATCCGAGTCATCCGCCTTGAAAAAAGGCAAATTTAATTCCGGAAATACCGTTCCCTTTTTTAATGCGGTCTGGGGATCATAGGTGGATTTCCACTTCTGACAGGGGACACTGGCTATGGCAAGACTATTACCGTTTTTATCCATAGTAAAACTCCTTTCTGTTGCATAAAATGATATTGTTAGAGTTCTTTTTTAATTTTTTCAGCAAAAAAATACATCCTCCGACACATTTAGTATGTGCTTAGAAGGATGTATTTATGTTGGGAGTTTGATACAGCTTTATTCCAGGATAAAGCAGTCCGCATAAAATGCGGTATTTCTGTCTGCTGTTTCCGTATCCAGGATAATTTTATTTTCTTTCTGTTCAAAAGGGATATCCTGCCCGGTACGCATCAGCCGTACCCTGCTGATTTTATCCGGTACCGTAAGATGAACGCGGAGCGGAAGTCTGGCATAATCTTCATATAAATAAAAGGCATATATGGTCTTTCCTTTTTTTGTATATTTAATATTTCTTTCAAAAAAGGGTTCTGCAATAACGGTTTCATAGATGCCCTCTCCATGCATCCGGAGCCATCTGCCCATGTCTCTCAAAGAGGCCACTGCCCGTCCGGGAAGCTCGCCGTCCGGCTGGGGCGCAAGGTTTAATGCCAGATTTCCGCCTTTGGATACCACATCCAGAAGCAGGTGCACCAGTTCCCTGCCTGACTTGAACGTATCCGTATAATGCTGTCACGGGCAGCCCCAGATTGTCGGGCTCTGTTTTTTTCTGTGTGATATCATGAATAATACGGTTCGTCAGTGTTCCGTCCTTTTCATTATGGTATACAAGTCCGCTCCCTCCGTTATACCAAAGACTAATCCTTTCATCGACATTACGGATACCGAACCCGCCTGAAACCTGAAGGTCGGTCTTTTCATAACGGATATGGTGGTTCAGCTCCTGTGCGTCACATTCCCTTCCATTATCATGAACCTCAATCAGTGCCTTCCCCTCTTCTTTCCATGCTCGGATACGGATACAAAGATCCTCCCCGGGAAGCAGACGGGCATGCCTCACGGAATTCTCCGCCAGCGGCTGCAGGGTGAACTTGGGAATACAGATATCCTGTGCATCAATGGTGTTTATGGAATACAATGAATCCGCCATAACCGCTCCTCATAACGGCTTTACCTTCGATAATGCCCCTGTGGAATCTGAAATCGCAGCACTCACAAGTACTGTGGAAGAATATGCGAAGGCTTTGGAGACAGGCATGGTGGATCCGGACGAAAACATTCCCAAATTCCAGAAAGCGCTGGAAGATAACGGCGTGAATACTCTGCTTGAAGAAATCGCGGCACAGCTTGGTAAATAATCCCTTTACCCTTCCCTGAAAAAGCAGACAGGAAGCTATGCGGCTTCCTGTTTGCTGCTGCATATGTACCAGACTCTGAAAGAAAGGATTTCCATGTATGGAACATAAAAAAACAAATATTCTTTTTATACTCACGGATGATCAGGGTGCCTGGGCCATGGGCTGTGCAGGCAACACCGATACGGATGTCCTGAAGGAAAACGGAAAAGTAACCTTTTCAAACCAATATATCACCAATGTAATTACCGATAAGGCACTCTCCTATCTGGAAGAATTTCGATAGTACTGAGCTTGCGCATTCCATAATTCATAATACTTTCCTTGTTTATTTGCTACTAATTCTTCGTGAGTTCCTTTTTGAACAATAGTACCACAATCAAATACATTGACAGAATCGCAGAATTTGCATGATGACAATCTATGACTAATATAAATTGTCAATCCTTCACTTCTAATTTCACTGAACTTTGTATAAACTTCTTCCTCAGCTATCGGATCCAAAGCAGCTGTCGGCTCATCCAAAATCATTACTGATGCTTCTTTATATAATGCTCTTGCTAATGCTATTTTTTGTGCCTCACCTCCAGATATCTCAACGCCATTCTCTGAGAAATCCCTATATAAGCATGTTTCTAATTTCTCTGACATCTTACTAACTCTATCATATATCCCAGCTTTCATTAGGCACTGCTCAACTTTCAATTTGTCATAATCTGTATTTACAGAAACATTTTGTCCAACGCCGAATGAGAAAAGTTGAAAATCTTGAAATACAACCGCCAAATTCTTAAGATACTCTTTGTAATCAATTCTTTTAACGTCAATCCCGTTTATATAAATTGCTCCCTCTGTTGGAGCATACAATCTACACAACAACTTAACAAACGTAGTCTTTCCTGACCCATTCATTCCTACTATCGCATATCGTTTTCCGCTATGGAATTCCGCATTAATGTTTCTTAAAACATACGTATCACTTCCAGGATACTTGAATGAAACATTCTTAAATTCTATACAGATTTCCTTTTCAACAACATTTTCTAAAATATCTACATTATTTTCATTACTAGCATCAATATCAAGATATTCAAATAGTTTTTTTAGATGTTCACAATAAATCTTATTTTCTGCAATTGATAATGTTAGCTCACCAAAGCTCTCTGTTAATCTTTTTAATGAACTAATATACTGAACCATATTTCCTACTGGAAATGCACCATAAAAAGTTTTTAACACAACAAAGATGTAGCATAGAGAATTAATTATTTCTGCCCAAAAAGAACTAATACCTTGATATAAACTCATTTTTGAAATATAACTATCATCTTTTATGTTATGTGCTATCATTTTATCAATTTTATTAAGCGCAATAATGTCTTGTCTATAAATTCTAACATCTTTTGCCCTCTGCAAATCTAAATCTAATTCTTGACCATAGAATGCAAATGTCCTGTTAAACCAAACTGTTCCATCGCTCCAATCATTAAAAACCTTCTGTTCTCTGTTTTTATACTTATCATGAATCCAGCCTTCAAAAACAATCATAGCCACGATTACTAAAATCCATAATTTTGAATTAAGTATATTATTATTGCATTTGCTAGTAAACAAAGATATCGATAATGCAATCGAAGCAAAAATACCTACAAATACCCTTATCAGTCCAGGCGTATTCCACACCAACTGACCCAGACCATTTCCAAACATAAATAAGTTTTCCTCAGCTTTTTGCTTTTGTTGTTGATAACTAGCTTTTTCCAAAACTTCATATTCAACACTCATTTGCTTATCACAAAATATCTTTGAGAAGCAATCCCACATACTAGCTTCTTTAGCACTACTCACACGGTCAACAACACTTTTTATAATCGAAAAAATCAAATTAATAAGTATCGTAAAAATCACATATATACCAAGAACTTTGATTCGTCGTAAATTTGCAATTTCATTTATTATTTTTGCCGAAAACCATATATTTATAAAGGGAGCCCCCGATTCAATCAATGAAAACAAAATTTTAGTTTCAATAAGACCAGGACAATATTCTCTCAAAATACTATATCCTCGCCTAGTTATTTTTAAACGATCACGAATGCTCATATTCATCTACCTTTTTTTCTCTATAATGTTTTGCTTGGGTTTCGAATAATTCATAATATTTCCCATGAAGGCTCAACAATTCATCATGTGTTCCGCATTCTATAATTTTTCCATTTTCTAACAATATAATATGACTACAAAATCGTGTTGAGGCCAATCTGTGTGAAATAAAAATAGATGATTTCGAATCCATAACTCCATTGTATAATTCATACATATTTTGCTCTGAAATAGGATCCAATGCAGCCGTTGGTTCATCCAAAATAACTATCGGCGAATTTTTATATAATGCTCTTGCTAATAATAATTTTTGCTTTTCCCCTCCCGATAAATCAATACCATCTTCCCACATTGTTTTATCATATTTTGTATCTAAACCATATTTAAGCGAATTTATCTTCTCCATCAATCCAGCTTGTTCTAAACATTTTTTTACTCTATCGACATTTACATTTTCTCTAATATTCTCTGCCACAATCTCTGCTATTGTTACGGGTAGAATAGAATATTGCTGAAAAACAACTCCAAACGCCTTATACACTTCATCTCTATCCAACACTTTTAAATCTTTTCCATCATACAGAACTTGACCTTCTGTGGGATCTATTAATCCACATATAAGCTTTACAAGTGTTGTTTTTCCCGCTCCATTTAAACCTACTACAGCCAAATGCTGCCCTGGATTAATAGTTAAACTTAAATCATCGATTACTTTGCTATCTTCACCACTATATTGATAACTAACATTTTTCAGTTCAATAGTACGCGGCTTTAAAAAATCATGTATCTTTTCTCCCGAATTTCTGCAATACTTTTCCGGATATTCTACAAACGTTCTAAACCTATTTATAGATACATTTAATCTGTTTATTGTATTAACTTGTCCTAGCAAGCTATTCAACCATGCTGAAAATCCAACAATGACATTAAAATATAATACAAAATCAGCTACTGTCAGTGTCCCTTGTAAAACAAGATATAACAAATAGAAATATGTAACACCTTCTCTCACAAGAGAAAACGAGCAATCGCATATCGAAACTTTAAATATTTTAGAAGCATACTTTTTATACCATGAATTTACACCTTCCATATTCACGCGATATACACTATTTAACCAAGCAATCATATTATATAATCTAATATCTTTTGCGGCTTTAATTTCTCCAGACACCTTCGTAATATACTGTAATTTTTGAGTATAACTAATTTTTTCCTCATTATTAACTTTTTCCCACTTTATTATTCTTTTATTCATAAAATAACTAGCTAATGTAGAAATCACCAAAAAAAATACTATTATTATATTCAACCTTATCAAAACATAAAAAAAGGTCACAAAACCGAGTAAGTTTGCCATAAATCCAACTGAAGTATCATAAATCCGGGCATAATATGAAAAATTACCATTGCAACTAGCAAAACTTTCACTCTGAAGATTTCTAAAATGTTCGTCCTCTTGATTACAATAGTCTGTTCTTAATGATTTATTAGTTACCATCTTCAGAAAATACGTATTCATTTTATACTTATGCCAATAAATCAATCTGTCTATATATTTCTGCAACGAAGTCATTATAATAATAGTTCCTAAAAAAAGCCCTGTAGCAAACATTAAATGCTCTAAAGGTTTCTGATTAACTATTTCATCAATTACAACTTTAGGAAGAAATGCCGTTATTACAGGAATCGCCGCATTAATCACAATTAAACTAACGCAGAGAACTAATAACTTTGGGTAATTTTGAATAGTTGCCTTTATACAATAACCAAAGTTTTGCAATATCGAGTATTCTTTATCTTTTTCTTCCATAACCCAACCTTCCATACATCACTCTATTATAAATCATTCATTACTACATAATGTGATTAATAATTTTTTCCATATAATCAATGGATGCCCACCCAAATATACTATGAAACGCACCGCCGCCTCCGGGCCCCCTATGGTCCTGATGAGCTGTATCATCTGTATACGGATCCGGAGGAAAACCATGACCTCATAAACCATCCTGCCTGTCAGCCCGGCATTTACGCCGACCGAAGAGAAGTTTTCTGCCGTCAGTCCTAATTTCCTGACGGCATAGCTATTCTTTTATGATGGCATTGGGGTAAACACGTTCCATCCGTTCATCCGGATAATGGGCATCCAGGAAGCTTTCCACACCGTTTTCCGCAGGCTTTCCGCCGTATCTGTCGCTGTAACGGGCCAATGCCATCCCTGACAGCACAATGTTAACTGCCATGAACACAAGAAATACCCAACTCAATATTTTTCCGACCTTTTCGGGAACCTTTTCAATCCAGCGGGACAGAAAAGGATATACATTTTTAATCCAAAGCACGGAAGCGAGTCCCCAGAAAAAGCAGTAAAGCAAATTAATCCTTCCTCCCAGATTAAAAGGGATTTTACTGTAATCCCAGAACACCGTGCCGAACACCATTTCCGTGAAAACACTGCATACATATTCATAGGCACCGCCCACCACCGTGCCGAAAATAAAGATATATCTGTCATCCCTGTCACGGTATTTATGCAGCATCATGGTAAGCACTACCACCCCGATTCCCCAGACAATACTGAAAGGGCCGTACAGCACGCTGCTGCGGCTCATCCATACTCCCGAAGTGAGACGGCAGAATATGGTTTCCGTAATATCCCCCAGAAATGCGCCGATAAAAAACAGCCATACCAGTTTGTGGAAACTGCAGCCTTCTGCAAATACAAGGCTTTCTTTCCTCTCCTTTTTCCGGAACCTTGCCGCCAACGCATTTTCCCCATCCTTTTCCAGATTGGGGAAAGCCCTGGTCATACGTTTTTGGATTCCATGGAAAATAGCGTTTCCCAGCCGGTCTGAAACCTCCTGCATTCCCGCCGCTATTTCTTCAATACGGGCAGTTTTCCTCAGCTGCAGGATGGCTCCGGCCACCGACAGGAAATCCCCTGTGGTGATCACAAGCAGGATTATGCCAAGAAGCCTGACAATAAAGGTCGGTATCATGGAAATAAGCGGTGCCAAAAATGGATGGACGAAGGTGATGATCAGCGCCGCACCGATTCCCCACAGAGCCGAAAACTGCGGACATATGTATCCTCCTAAATTATGCTTATAGCCTGTATAATCCCACCATTTACACCGGAATACCTTCTCCATCAGGGCTCCCGTAAAGAATTCCACCACGGCCGCCATAACGGAACAGCCCAGGGCCAGGAAAAAGAAATTTCCTTTCAGAGAACCGAAGAAGACAAGGATCAGCACCATACCGAAACCATATACTGGACAGAGAGGTCCGTTTAAAAAGCCCCTGTTCATGAATTTCTTATGCTTTACCGCGGCATATGCGATTTCTGCACACCAGCCGATAAAGGAATAAATAAAAAAGTACCATATCAGTTCAAAAATTATATTCACCATTTTCCTTCTCCATTCTGTCTGTCATTCCTGTCTTTTTTTCAGCTGCCGCGCATCTTCCTCCTGTAAATACTGGGCGGCATCTGCATCAGCCGTTTAAAATACTTGGCAAAATAAAACTGGTCGGAAAACTCCAGTTCTTCCGCTATCTGCGCAATGCTTCTGTTCTCCTGCAGGAGAAGGCGGCAGGCCTTCTGGATAACCAGCTGTTCCAGATAGCCTCCCGGATACATACCCGTTTCCGCCCGAAATTTTTTGGAGAGCGTGCTTTCCGAAACATGCAGCCGATCGGCCATGCTGCGGATATGGTTTTTAGCGCTGACCGGATTTTGTGCGAGCAAGAAAAACTGCTCCACCATCTCTGAATAGATTCTGGTCCGCGTTTCCTGAACGCCGGCCATCCTGGTAAAGAAGCCCAGTTCCTCCCACAGAATCCCCTGAAGGCAGAAAGAATCCCCCATGCGCTGGGAACGGTAAAGCGCAAGCACTCTTTCCAGGTACTGCCCGGAGACTTTCCTCTCATACACTTCTTCACAGCCGAAGAAAAGATCCATGCCGTTCACCTGGATAATATTTACATGGAAATAAAGCTGCTCCATATGGGAATCACACCGGTAATTATACAGCAGGCCTGCCGGAATCAGATATACATATCCCTCCTGCAAAGCGATTTCCCTGCCGCGCAGGGTGAGGGTTCCGGAACCTTCCGGTATGAAATAGACCCTTGAATAGGGGGAGCATACCTTTTCCATATTCCAGGTATTATCCACCTGGGCCAGACCGGAATCTGCCACCTCCAGGCTGAGCGTTTTCCACAGCTGAAGCGGTCTTGGATTTGATGATAGAATCATACTTAAAACTCCATATTTTTTCCTTATTATTACATGTTCCTCCGCCCCTTTTTTCACTACAATAAACCCATAAACCTGCCGCACTTACATGAGGCGGTAAAAAAGATAATGCCGCAGATACGGCAGAACGGAGGAATTATGACAAGTTATGTTACATGCCAGACTCCCGGAGATACCAGCTGGTTTACCCATGACCGGTTCGGCATGTTTATCCATTTCGGGCTTTATGCCATGCCTGCCCGCCATGAATGGGTGAAAACCAATGAAAAAATCTCAGAGGAGCATTACGATCTTTACTTCAAACACTTCAATCCCGATCTTTACGACCCGAAGGAATGGGCGAAACAGGCAAAGGCCGCCGGAATGAAGTATGTGGTTATGACCACAAAGCATCACGAGGGCTTCTGCCTTTTTGACAGCAAATATACGGACTATAAATCTACCAATACCCCCTGCGGCAAGGATCTCATCAAGGAATATGTGGAGGCGTTCCGCTCGGAAGGGCTGCGCGTAGGCTTCTACTATTCTCTCATTGACTGGCATCATCCGGATTTTCCCATCGACACGCTTCATCCCCGCAGGGACGATGCGGATGCCCTGCAGCAGAACGAGGGACGCGACATGCACAAATATGCCGAGTACATGAGGAACCAGGTAACTGAGTTGCTGACCAATTATGGTAAAATCGACATACTCTGGTTCGATTTCTCTTATGACGGCCAGGACGGCGAAGGCGATCAGTCATGGATGAAGGGCAAAGGGAAAAATGACTGGGAAGCGGAAAAGCTTATTGCCACCGCCCGTTCCCTTCAGCCGGACATTATCATTGACAACCGTACCGACATCGAACAGGATCTGTGGACGCCTGAGCAGTATCAGCCGGTCAAATGGGTTACCCATCCTGAAACAGGCGAACTGGTGACATGGGAAGCCTGCCAGACCTTTTCCGGCTCCTGGGGCTATTACAGGGACGAGCAGACCTGGAAATCTCCGGAAATGCTCATCCGCATGCTGGTAAATACCGTGTCCTGCGGCGGCAACCTGCTCATGAATGTAGGCCCTACCTCCAGAGGCTATCTGGATTCCCGCGCGGAGGATGCTCTGAAAGTATATGCGGACTGGATGAAATATAACAGCCGTTCTATCTATGGCTGTACCATGGCAGAGCCCGGAATCACAGCTCCCGCAGACTGCCGATACACCCAGAGCGCCGACGGAAGCCGCCTGTACCTGCATCTGTTTGCCTATCCATTCGCCCATCTTCGTCTTCCCGGGATGGCCGGAAAGGTGGAGTACGCCCAGTTCCTTCATGACGGAAGCGAGCTTCTTTTCACAGAAGGCGCCATCGACCATTTCTCTGCAAAGAACGAAACGGAGGACAGCAGTGACCTGATTCTCTATCTTCCTGCCGTAAAGCCCAGCAGCCTGGTGCCTGTTGTGGAGCTGATTCTTAAATAAGCTGTTTTCCCCGTCGGCATATCACTGTCCGGGGCCGCAGCGGTCACATCGGAATATACATTTTACAGCTAATTATATAGGATAAGAAACGCCATTGCAATTATTTCTGCAATGGCGTTTCTTTCAATGAAAGTTTCTTTCATTTCATGCCGCGCTGTCCGGAAGCGTCCGGGATCCGCTGTTTTTCCTGGTAAAACTGTATGCACAGATAGGCAGCGGTATAAACTGCCATAAACCCGGAAACCATCGGCGCGATCGCTCCGATCCGGGCCAGGTTGTCCGGCCAGTTGGTATACACCAGATGGATTATGGGGATACGCAGGGCCAACGCCCCGAAGCAGCAGCTTATCATGGTAAATATGGTCTGCGATCTGCCGTTAAGATACCCGTTCATACAGAACACAAAGCTCACAGCCAGATAATCATAGCTGCATGTTCTGAAAAAAGGGATGCCGGCTTCAATGATCGCAGGATCTGAGGAAAATAACCCTATCATCGTCTGAGGGGAAAGCTGGGCCCACAGCCAGAAAAGGGAGGAAGCCGCCACCGCAAAAAGCAGGCCTGCCGCCAGGCTTTTCTTCGCCCTCTCCGGCTTTCCCGCCCCATAGTTCTGGGCGGTAACAGCCGCCAGTGCATTGGCTACCGAAGTTGCAGGCAGCATGGCAAATACATCATATTTGCTCGCCACTCCCACTGCAGAGGCCGCATAGATTCCCAGCCGGTTCGTCACGCTGGTAAGATACAGAAAGGAAAAACGCACCATACATTCCTGAAGTGAAATAGGGATGCCAACCCAGGCAAGCTCTCTGGCTTTTGCCGGATCGATCCGGAAGTTTTTCAGCCGGAAGGTGAAAATAAACTTCTTGCGGTTCAAATAAATAATTGCCGTCACCATACTTACCGCCTGGGAACCAATCGTTGCCAGGGCAACTCCCGCTACGCCAAGGCCCGCGCCCTTTACCAGTATGAAGTCTCCTGCAATATTCAGGACACAGGAAAGGGCAATGAACAGCATCGGACGCCTGGAGTCTCCATAACCTCTCAGAATTGCGCTTATCGCATTATAGCCGCAGATAAAAAGAATGCCCAGGCTGCAGATTCGCACATAGGTTCCGGCCAGTTCAAAGGATTCCTCCGGCGTTTTCAGCAGAATCAGAATCCTGTCTGTAAACAGAAGCATAAGAACCGTAAGAATCACTGCGGCAATGGCAAATATGGTAAGCGTTGTCCCGATTGTCTTTTTTACCTCTTCTTCCTCTTCCATTCCCGTATATTTTCCTACCAATATCGTGCTTCCCAGAGTCAGACCCGTAATCAGGCTGGTGATGATCTGGGTAACCTGGGTTCCTGTGGAAACCGCTGCCACGCTTTCCGGGCCGCAGTATCTGCCGATGACAAGCAAATCCACCGCCCCATACAGTGCCTGTATGATATTGGCGATGATGAATGGAACGGAAAAGGTGAATAATACGCGGATTACACTCCCTTTTGTCAGATTGTTTTCCGCTTTCTTTTTCTTGGATTCCATAATTTTATCTCCCCGCTTTGTAACTTACTTCCAAAATAAATTAAACCCTCCAGCAGCTGGAGGGTCAATACTTTTTTATTTTTTCTACTTTTCCTCATCCATTTCCGGTACCGCCAGGAATTCCAGGCCTCCGTCTTTCCTTGCTGCGGCCTCATAAAAGCGTACCGTTCCGCCATAATCCACGTCCGGATCCACATAAAAACCGGCGAATAAAATTCTTCCATCCTTCCATCCCGCCGGTTTAGGAACCCTGTAGGAATGTTCCGCCACCACATTTTCATCCGGCGCCTGCCACGGGCCGAAGGGATTTTCCGAGAAAAAATACCTGGCCGTCCCGAAATTACTGTATATCAGATAATATAAATTCCCCAGCCTGAAATAGTCACTGCATTCCGGCTGATCGCTGATATCCAGTACCACGAGCGGTTCCACCGGCTCCCAGGAAACAAGATCCCCGGAAATCAGATGCGCAAGACAGCCTCTGCTCTCTTCTCCCTGTAAAAGGGAGGTAGTTACAAACATATGGAAAACTCCGTTTTCGTCCCGGATCACTTTGGGATCCCTGGCCGATGCCCCGTCATAGGGCGGCTGCAGGGCGAATACTCTGTGACTCTTTTGGAAATGGATTCCATCCTGAGACAGAGCCGCTGTCAGCTTGGCCGGAGAGCCGTCGCACATCCGCACCGCATAGAATGCATAATAAATCCCCTCATGAAAGATAACCGATCCGGTGCAGATCGACCCTTCTGCCTCATCATCAATGCCGATCGCCATCGGATACTGTGTCCAGTGAACGAGATCCCGGGAAGCAACATGCGCCCATTGATGCGCGCCAAGCCCCCATTTGCTTTTGTGTCCTCTCCGGTCAAACAAATAAAACAGATGAAAGGTTCCGTCGTGATAAAAAGGCATACAGTCCCCAAGATGGACATTCTTCCCTTCGGGTTTCCATCCCTGTATCCCGGTAAACGATTCTTCCCTTTCCTCCCTTATCAGGCACCTGCCCAATTCCGGCCTGAGTTCCAGCCCCTTTCCCCGGCCGCAAATCCAGGCAATATCCACCCGGCCAATCGTCCAGTCCTCATCCGCCAGAACTCCTTCCGTCAGCAGTTCCAGCCTGAAGCCCGTAAAATTAAGCACAGCCTCATTTCCCGGCCTGCATATTCCGGCCAGCGTTACCGGTTCCGGCCTTGCGGAGAAGCGGATAACAGCTTTCAGGATTCCTTCCCTGTATTCCAGGAGGAACCTTTCTCCCTCTTCTTCCATGGAAAAGAAAATGCCTTCCGTGTCCGGTACCCGGAAACGGAGCATCCATGCCGTGCCGCAGCCTTCTTTCCCGTCAGCTTTATTCCCTCTTTCCATTCGCTTTCCCCTTTAACCTGATTTTTCAGAAATCCTTTCCGATACTTTCAGTATAGCCGCCGGATGTCCGGCTGACAACGGGAATCTGCAGCTCAGTCACATATTTTTCCTGATCATCCGTAAAACCGGAATCAATCCATGTGATTTCTGCCGAATCCCCGCTGCATTCCAGCCCCTGCTCCCGCGCACAGGCCAGCAGCCGTTTATAATAGGCGGCAGAATCCTGATGGGTTCCGGCATAAAGGATGGTAAGATAATCCCCTTCCGGAAGAAATGTCTGCTCCCCCCGGTAATTATCCTCCTCTTCCAGAAGGACGAAAATCCCGGAAAAATGATGAAACCGGCCGTTCAGCAAATCCTCCCTGCTGATGGACACTCCCACCTTTCCCAGAAACATGGCAGGAGGAAGCTGGCTGGTTCTTTCCAGCTCCCGGATAGGATACTCCAAATTTTCCCCCTGAGAGATTTCTTTTTTCAGGAAAGCCGCAGGACGGGCGGGAAAGTTTTTCCGCTCAATCCTTTCCAATGGAGCGGTCATGGCATAATGAAGCTGAAACAGCCTGTTGGAAAGCTTCCGTTCAATGGAATGAAGCCTGGAAAGCTGCTCTCTCGTTTCTTCCAGCTGTTCCTCCAGAATCTGTTCCATGACGGAGGTATCCCTGTTCTCAAAAAAGGCTTTGATTTTGTCCAGAGGCATATTTAGTGTGCGCAGATACTTAATGGTATTCATCCGCTCAAACTGTCTGGCGGAATAATACCGGTACCCGGTCCTTTCATCCACAACCTCCGGCTTCAGCAGGCCGATTTCATCATAATAGCGCAGCGTCCGGATATTGATACGGAACAGCCCGCCCATTTCCCCTATGGTAAAGAGGTTCCTTATATCCATTTCATCACCAGCACACATATCGTTTCAAACACCCCGCATAAAACCATGACTAATATGGGATTCATTTTCTTTTTCCGCAGAAGGACTACGGCGATGACGAACCAGATCACCGCACGGACGGATACATTACCCGCAGCAAATTTCACAGCGCCGCTCAGGAACACCGCCGAGATCAGGATGGTCAGCCCTGCCTTGGCGATCATGGCTACAACAGCAGGGCGGAGGGAGCCGAGAATTCCCTGCAGCATGCTCATTTTCCGGTATTTCATATAGATATAGGCCAAGGCGGTTACAAAGATACAGGAAGGAAGAATACATCCCAATGTGGCGATAACGGCGCCCAGAGGTCCCGCAATCTGTGTCCCCACAAAGGTTGCCGAATTCACCGCAATCGGCCCCGGCGTCATCTCCGCAATCGTGACCAGATCCGTGAATTCCTTCATCGTCAGCCATCCATGCAGATCCACTACCTGGCTCTGAATAAGAGGCATGGCAGCGTACCCGCCTCCGAAGCTGAAAGCGCCTATCTGAAGAAAGCTCAAAAATAACTGGAGGTAAATCATGCCTTTACCCCCTTTCTCTCTTTCATGAGAGTACGCACCGCGCCGATACAGGCGACCACAACTATAATCAATACCACATTTACCTTGAAGAAGTAGCTGGCGATAAAGCTGATGCCCATAATCACGATATTCACCCAGTCCTTTTCCTTCACTACCTTGCTTCCCATGTCATAAACAACCGATGCAATAACCGCAGCAACGCCGGACTGCATCCCTTTCAGCATGGAACCCACGATCAGGTTGGTACGAAAGGCATCGTAGCATAGGGAAATCAGGGACAGAATGATCATGGGAGGCAGAATCGCCCCGAGAATGGAACACAGAACCCCGGGAATACCGGCCAGCTTGTAGCCCACCACGATAGCCCCGTTCACAGCAATCGCTCCCGGTGATGACTGGGCAATTGCCACGAGATCCAGCATTTCCTCCTCATCAATCCAGTGGAGCTCATCCACGAATTTATTTTTCATCAGTGTAACAATTACGTATCCGCCCCCGAAGGTGAAGGTACTCAGATACAGGGTGGAAAAAAATAATTTTCTCAAAACCTTACTTTTCTTTTCCATGCCAACTCCTCTTATCCTTATTTCTCTTTTATATACGGTTTTATTTCATTCATCACCGTAAAGTATACCCCCACTTGTTATATAAGTAAAATAGTATTATATTATATATTGCATAACCATTTTATTATGAATTAGCACAGGGAGGCAGAATTTATGACACTGCGTCATCTTCGGATTTTTGTGGCTGTATATCAGGAGCGGAGCATTACCAGGGCAGCGGATCGGCTGCACCTTGCACAGCCTTCGGTAAGCCTTGCGATACGTGAGCTGGAGGAGAACTATAAGATACGTTTGTTTGAACGGTTTTCCAGGCGTCTGTTCATCACGGAGCAGGGGGAACAGCTCTACGACTACGCGCTGCATATCATATCGCTGTTTGATGAAATGGAAGAAAAAATTCCTGCCTGGAAGCAGTCCGCTACCCTGCGGATCGGCTCCAGCGTTACGATCGGTAATTTTCTCCTGCCCGCGCTCATTCAGCAATATACCAGGGAGCTGCCTAACGTTAACCCCAAGGTCACCATAAATAATTCCGGTTTTATCGAAGACGCCGTGCTGGACAATCGCCTGGATTTCGCCTTGATCGAAGGCAATACCCAGCATCCCAACATCGTCAGCGAGCCTTTTCTTGAGGATCGTATCTGCTTTATCTGTTCTCCCCGGCACCCTCTTCTTACGAAAAACAAGGTGACGCTTAAGGATATTTCCGCCTGTCCTTTTGTCCTGCGTGAAAAAGGGAGCGCCGGCAGGGAGGCCGCGGAGGATCTGATGAATTATAACCAGCTGCCTATAAATATCGTATGGGAAAGTGTGAGCACACAGTCCCTTGTGCGGGCTGTGAGCAGGGACATCGGCATTTCCGCCCTGCCCTGCCTGCTGGCTGCGGACGCCCTGAACCAGGGGATTATCTCCCGGATTCCCTTCGATGCCCCCGCCCTGCACCGAAGCTTTTCCATCATTTATCATAAGAATAAATACCTGACGGAAAACGCCCTGCGCTTCATGGAGATGTGCCGCAGCTTCGGAGACGGTTGCCAAGACGTCCATTTTGTTATATCCTGAAATTATATACATCGAGAGGAGCTATTACCATGCCAAAACAGCCAGCTATTACCCTGTTGATCAAACCTGCGTCCGGAAGCTGCAATCTCCGCTGCCGTTATTGTTTTTATGCGGATGAAATGAATAACCGTAAGGAAAAAACCTATGGAATGATGTCCGAAGAGACTCTGGATATTCTCGTGGAAAAGACGCTGAATCAGGTGACTCATACGGCGACCTTTGCCTTTCAGGGAGGCGAACCCACCTTGGTCGGCCTGGATTTTTTCAGGGCGCTGATAGAAATTGAAAAAAAACACAATCACAGAGGAATTGAAATCCATAACAGCCTCCAGACCAATGGAATTGTCATCGATGAGGAATGGGCCCGCTTTCTTCATGACAATCATTTTCTGGTGGGCTTATCTCTGGATGGGTACGAGCAGCTGCATGATGAAAACCGGAAATTTCCTGATAACAGCGGGAGCTTTGCCCGGGTCATGGAAACCGCCCGCCTTTTCCAGGAATATCAGGTGGAATTCAATATTCTCACCGTTGTTACCGCGCAGTCTTCCAAGCGGATTAAACGGATTTACCAATATTTCGGGGAACAGGGCTTCACTTATCAGCAGTACATACCCTGCATTGATCCTTTTGAAGAAAACAAAGGCAGTCTCAGTTATTCCCTCACCCCTGACCGTTACGGGAAATTTCTGAAGGATCTTTTTGACTATTGGTACCAGGACTGGAAGGACGGGCATCCGGTATATAACCGTACCTTTGAAAACTGGGTCGGAATGCTGCTCAATTATCCTCCGGAATCCTGCAATATGATGGGTATCTGTTCGGAGCAATGGGTAATCGAGGCAGACGGAAGCGTCTATCCCTGTGATTTTTATGTCCTGGATGACTGGAAGCTGGGCAATATCCGCAGCAATTCCTTTGAAGAAATGAATCAGGCCCGGGAAGACCTGGATTTTGTCAGTTTATCCCGCAATGTTCCCGACAAATGCAAGGAATGCCGCTGGTATCCCCTATGCCGGAACGGCTGCCGCCGGGACAGAACCCTCCTCTCCGACGGCAGGACACCGGGACTGAACAGCTATTGCGAAAGCTATCAGGACTTCTTTTCCTATGCCTATCCCAGACTGCTGGAAATGGCCCGGAGTATCCGCTGATTCCTTACAAAGGCGTCAGGTACAGATAAAAAAAGCGCCGCGCTCTGCCTGAGGTTCTTTCTCGCGTCAGGGTATTCATCGTCCGCGCTGTGGCCTTACGCTCCCCACTTTCCTTTGGCCTGTGTCCGGCCAGGTGCTTTGCTGTTTGGCATGGGCATCTCAAAAAAAGGGAGCTGTTTCTTACTATTTTCTTTCTATGATCTGCTGCCGTCCCTAGCGGCGCGTAAGCGACTAAAGTCGCCCGACGACCAAAGGGAGGAGTTTAAGCCGCGTTGGCAGCGGAGCATGGAAAGGAAATGGTTAGAAACAGCCCCTTTTTTTGTCTGCCCATGGCGAACAGCAAAGCACCTGGCCGGACACAGGCCGAAGGAAAGCGGGTAGCGTAAGGCCACAGCGCGGACGATGAATACCCTGACGCGAGAAAGAACCTGAACCGGAGGCTACGGCCTTTTGATTTGTTACCGGGAATCAGCTTTGAGGATTTCTGCTGTTTCCCGGGCTATTGCAAGTTCTTCATTGGTGGGAATTACGAGTACTTTGGTTCCGTTTCCGGGTTTGGAAATGATTATTTCTTCGCCGCGTTTATGGTTAGCTTCTTCATCCAGGGAAATTCCCAGGAACGAAAGGCTTTCGCATACCATGTCACGGATAATGGGGCTGTTTTCTCCTAATCCGGCGGTAAAGCAGATGGCGTCCACGCCGTCCATTTCGGCGGCATAGGCTCCGATATATTTGATAACTCTCTGGGAAAATGCTTTGAGTGCGCGGACGGCATCGGTGTTGCCTTCCAGGTATGCATCTTCCAGATCTCTGAAGTCGGAGGAGAAACCATCGGAAAGTCCATAAACGCCGGATTCCTTATTGAGGATGTCCATGATTTCATCGATGCTCTTTCCTTCTTTACGTGCGATAAACCCAACAATGGCGGGATCGATATCGCCGCTTCTTGTACCCATTATCAGCCCTTCCAGAGGGGTTAAGCCCATGGAAGTATCTATGCATCTGCCATTTTTTACAGCGGATACGGACGCTCCGTTTCCGAGATGGCAGACAATGGTTTTCAGGCTTTCATAGGGCTGTTCGAGGACAGCTGCCACTCTTTTGGAAACATAATCATGGCTTGTCCCGTGGAATCCATATCTCCTGATTTTGTAGTCCTTATAGTAATGATAGGGAATTGCATACATATATGCTTCTTCAGGCATGGTCTGGTGGAAGGCGGTATCAAACACGCCTACCATAGGAATTCCGGGCATCAGGGCTTCACATGCTTCTATACCGATAATATTGGCGGGGTTATGGAGAGGAGCCAGTTCGCAGCATTCCTGAATGGCCTCCTTAACCTCAGCTGTAATCAGTGTGGCTTTTGCGAAATGTTCGCCGCCATGCACAAGCCGGTGCCCTACCGCTCCTATTTCCTGAAGGCTCTTCACCACTCCCGTTTTCTCATCGGTCAGTGCCTTCAGTACCAGGCTGACAGCCTCTTTATGATCCTTCATCGGAGCTTCTGTAACCTGTTTTTCACCTCCTGCAGGAGTATAAACCAAACGGCTTCCTTCAATCGCTATTCTTTCGCACAGTCCCTTTGCGATCAGCTTCTCGCTCTGTGCATCAATCAACTGGAATTTTAAGGAAGAACTTCCGCAGTTAATGACTAAAATATTCATAATCGTAATACCTTTTCCCTTTTCATATTTACAGCTTTTTTATACAAGCTGTGCCTGTACCGCCGTCAATGCAACAACGCCCACGATATCCTCCCAGGAGCATCCTCTGGAAAGGTCATTAACGGGTCTTGCAATACCCTGAAGCATCGGACCGTAGGCTTCCGCTTTACCGAGACGCTGCACCAGCTTGTAGCCTATATTTCCCGCATCCAGGTTGGGGAATATCAGGACATTTGCTTTTCCGCCCACTTCGCTGTCAGGAGCCTTGGATTTGGCTACCTTGGGCACCAGTGCGGCATCGGTCTGCAGTTCGCCGTCAAGAGTGAGATGAGGATATTCTTCATGAGCGATTTCCACTGCCTTTACCACCTTGTCCACGAGAGGATGATGTGCGCTTCCTTTTGTGGAATGGGAAAGCATCGCAATAATCGGCTTTGCACCGATAAGCTGTTTAAAGCTCTTGGCGCTTGTGTCCGCAATGGCAGCCAGTTCTTCCGAAGTGGGATCCTGATTCAGACCGCAGTCAGCAAAAAGGAATGTTCCGTGCTCTCCATACTCACAATCCGGAACATCCAGAATGAAGAAGGCAGAAACCAGCTTTACTCCCGGAGCGGTACGAAGGATCTGCAGGGAAGGTCTTAATACATCAGCCGTGGCGTGGCATGCACCGGCAACCATTCCGTCCGCATCATTGGCTTTTACCATTACAACTCCGAAGGTAAGAGGATCACTTATCAAAATTTCCTTCGCCTTCTCTACCGTCATTCCTTTAGACTTCCTTGTTTCATAAAGAAGTTCCACATATTCATCCAATTTATCTGTTTTCGTCGGATCTATCACTGTCACTCCGTTGAGATCCACTTCCAGCCAGCCGGCGCCGTCCATGATCTTCTCTTCATTGCCAACCATAATAATATTGGCAATCCCCTCCTGCAGCACATGAGCCGCCGCAATCAGCGTTCTCTTGTCGTTTGTTTCCGGCAGCACAATGGTCTTTCTGTCCGCTCTTGCTTTCTCCTTGATCGTGTCAATATAAGACATACCCAAAAAACTCCTTTCTATTCCACTTCTTCCAATTTTTGTCGTTCTTTCATCGTCTGAATAAATTATACAGAATTCCTTTTTTGTATACAAGGCCAATTTCCTGAATTTATTGTACAAAATCCTGCACATTTTATAAATTTGCTAAAATTGTTCGTGAATTTGTACAAAAAGTGGAGTCTGATAAATTTCTGTCATTGTTCCTTTACCCGAAACATGATATTCTTACCATAAACAAACCGTAACTGTCCGGAAACCCATTCCCGCCAGTTGGGAACGCGTCTCCGTGTCCTGCCGCCCTTTGCCCCGCGGCATCCCCGGTCATACAGAGGTCCTTAAAGGGGAACGACTTTAGTCGTTTTGGCTTATCGCTCGGATAACCACGCAGCGGTACTAAGGCCGCAAAGAACGCAGCCTAAGGACCGGCGTGTTTATAACGCCCCTTACAGGATCCTCTGTATGACCGGGGATACAGCGGGGCAAAGGGCGGCAGGACACGGAGATGCGTTCCCAACTGGCGGGGATGGGTTTCCGGACAGTTACATCAAACATTAAAATTGAATTCGGAAAGGACTCTTTACATGAAGGTTACCGGAATTATTGCAGAATATAATCCCTTTCACAAAGGACATGCTTATCATATACAAAAAGCGAAAGAACTTACCGGAGCCGATTATATCATCGTAGTGATGAGCGGCGATTTTACACAGCGTGGCATGCCTGCCATTCTGGATAAATACACCCGGGCGCGTATGGCGCTTGCCTGCGGGGCCGATCTGGTCCTGGAGCTGCCGGTCCGCTTCGCCTGTGCCAGTGCGGAATTTTTTGCCGGGGGAGCTGTTTCTCTGTTGGATCGGCTGGGGGTGGTGGATTCGCTTTGCTTCGGAAGTGAATGCGGCGACGCCGGGCTGCTGCAGAAGGCCGCCTCTGTCCTCGCAGAGGCGGAAGCCTCGGAAAGCTTCAGGAACACTCTGCGGGAAGGTATACGCAATGGCCTCTCTTTTCCTGCGGCACGGGCGAAAGCGTTGGAAATGCAAGAGAATGGAATCGGTGAGCTTTTTACACTCCCCAACAACATCCTGGGAATCGAATACTGCCATGCCCTCCTGCATCTGAACAGCCCTGTCCGGCCTGTCACCGTCCTCCGTAAGGGCGCCGGCTATCACGAAGAGACGCTTCATGATGAGCAAAACGAAGCTCCCGGTTTCAGTTCCGCTTTTGCCATCCGGCAGGCACTGCAGCAGGGCGGCAGCTTTGACACTGTCCGCGGTTCACTCCCTGAAGAAACGCTGGAAATCTGGAAATACTGCCTTAAAAATGGCGGAATCGTTTCAGAGAAAGATTTTTCCCCACTCCTCCGTTACCGGCTGCTGATGGAAGCGGAAAACGGGTTTTCTTCCTATGCGGATGTCACCCCGGATTTTTCCGACCGGCTGAAAAAGAACCTGGATCAGTTTACCGGCTGGCACGAATTCTGCCTTCTGCAGAATTCCAGGGATATGACCTATACCCGAATCAGCCGCTGTCTGTGCCACATCCTTCTCGGACTGTCACAGGAAAAGCAGGAAGAAAGCAAACATATGGCTTTTTCCTCCTATGCCCGTCCCCTTGGTTTCCGCAGAAGCGCCGCTCCGCTGCTCCAGGCCGTTAAACAGAATTCCTCCATTCCTTTTCTTTCCAAACTGGCAGATGCCCGGCAGTTCCTTTCTCCCTTTGCCGCAGGCCTGCTGGAGGAAGACATAAAGGCCTCCCATATTTACCAGACTGTAGTCAGCGGCAAATATGAAAAGCCTTTTTTGAATGAATACAGGAGACAAATTCCTATCCTGTAATTGGGTTCAGTTCTTAAAGCTGTGGATTGGAGCGGGAATTCTTCCGCCCCTGTTTACAAAGGCTTCGCAGCCAAAGGAATTGACCGGCATAATGGGCGCATGCCCCAGCAGGCCTCCGAATTCCGCATGGTCTCCCACCTTTTTCCCGATAACAGGAATCAGCCGGACCGCCGTCGTCTTCTGATTCACCATACCGATTGCCATTTCATCCGCAATAATACCGGAAATGGTGGACGCCTTGGTATCTCCGGGAATGGCGATCATGTCCAGGCCCACGGAGCAGACGCAGGTCATGGCTTCCAGTTTTTCCAGGGTGAGCGCGCCGGCCATCACCGAATCAATCATTCCCTGATCCTCACTCACCGGTATGAACGCGCCGCTTAAGCCGCCCACATAGGATGATGCCATAACGCCGCCCTTTTTCACCTGATCATTCAGCAGCGCCAGCGCCGCCGTTGTTCCGGGCGCTCCTGCATGCTCCAGCCCTATTTCGCAGAGAATGTCCGCCACGCTGTCTCCAATAGCCGGAGTCGGCGCAAGGGAAAGATCGACAATACCGAAGGGAATCCCCAGCCTTCTGGATGCCTCTCTCGCAACCAGCTGGCCCACTCTTGTTACCTTAAATGCCGTTTTCTTGATCGTTTCACAGAGAACCTCAAAGTTTTCTCCCCGCACTTTTTCCAGTGCTGTTTTTACTACCCCGGGACCGCTTACACCCACATTGATAATTTGATCCGCTTCTGTCACGCCATGGAAAGCTCCCGCCATAAAGGGATTATCATCCGGCGCGTTACAGAACACCACAAGCTTGGTACATCCGGAAGAATCCGTTTCCTTCGTATACTCTGCGGCTTCCAGAATGATTTCTCCCATCAGCCTGACGGCATCCATATTGATTCCCGTCTTGGTAGAACCCAGGTTTACGGAGCTGCAGACTCTTTCCGTTCTGGCAAGAGCCATGGGAATGGAGCGGATCAAAAGCTCCTCCGCGGGAGTCATTCCCTTGGATACCAGAGCGGAATAGCCGCCGATAAAGTTTACTCCCACTTCCTTGGCCGCTTTATCCAGAGTGTCCGCAATGACGGCAAAATCCTCCGGAGTTTTACAGGCCGCCCCTCCAATCAGGGCGATGGGGGTAACGGAAATTCTTTTATTTACAATCGGGATCCCATATTCTCTGGAAATTTCTTCGCCCACCTGAACCAGATTGCTGGCCGCCCGGGTGATTTTCTGATATATCTTTTCATTTACTCTGTCAAGATCCGAATCAATACAATCCAGAAGGCTGATACCCAGAGTTATGGTCCGCACATCCAGATTTTCCTTCTCGATCATCTTATTCGTTTCATTTACTTCAAATATATTAATCATACCTAAACCTCTTCCACTCCTGTATGTAGAACCGCCCGCCAGGGGTCCCCAAAGCCTTCAGCCCGGCCGGCAAAATCATTACGGCCTGCAAAGATATCAGAGCCTGTGCATCTGGTTAAAGATTTCTTCGCTCTGGCATTTGATAATAACACCGATTTCCTCTCCCAGCCGGGTGAGTTCATCCGTGATATCACCAAAAGGTTTTCCGGTATGGTTCATGTCCACAATCATCATCATATTGAAATAGCCCTGTACAATAGTCTGGCTGATATCCAGGATATTAATATTGTTTTCCGCAAGATACGTACACACTCTGGCTATAATTCCAACCGTATCATGTCCTACTACCGTTATAATAGTTTTTTTCATATGCTTTCCTCCAATTTTCCTTATGCGATTTCGATCAAACGGGAAACCTCGCTTCTTTTTGCCACCTGAATCGGGAAATCCACCGCTTTATATTGGGTATCCGACTGGGTAATCTCCAGCTTTACCGTCTCATAGGCCAGCTCGGGCAGGTTGTTTTCTTTGCTCAGATGCCCCAGCACAATATACTGAAGCTTATCATGAAGCAGCCGGCTTAACAATCTTCCTGAATTTTCATTGGAAAGATGTCCCCGGTCTCCCAGTATCCGCTGTTTTAAAGGGTAAGGATAAGGCCCTACCTGAAGCATATTCACATCATGATTCGCTTCCAGAAGGAGGGCATCCATCCCTCTCAGTGATTCTATCGTATAATCATTGTATGTGCCCAGATCCGTTATCACACCGATTTTCTGTTTTCCGTAAGAGAATCGGTAAGCCACCGGCTCCGCCGCATCATGGGAAATCCGCATGGGATTAACCGTCATATCCTTTATAGTAAAGCTTTCATCCGCTTTTACCGTCTGGAACAGACCGTCATCTATCGCTCCGAGGCTTCTGCATCCCCGGATGGCATCCAGAGTTTTGGGAGTCGCATATATGGGAACGTTGTATTTGCGGGAAAACACGCCCAGACCGCTGATGTGGTCACTATGTTCATGAGTCACGAAAATCGCATCCAGCTCACCGGGACATATTCCCAGGCTGTTGAGCCCTTCCTCCGTCCTCTTTCTGCTGATTCCCACATCCACCAGAACATGTGTGGTATCCGTCCCTACATAAATGCAGTTTCCGCTGCTGCCGCTGGCAATGCTGCACAGTCTCATAATCTTTTTAACTCCTTATCTTTCGCCCTGTCCATTTTATATCCATGTACTAATATGCCATATCCGGATCATTCTTGCAAGGGAAAAAAGCCATCCATGCAAAATCAAGCTTTCTTAAGCGCATTTTCCAGCTGCGCATAGGTTTCCTGCAAATCTCCGTTATTTTCAATGACCCTGACGCAGTTCCTGCGGAATTCTTCCTCAGACAGCTGGCTGGCAAAAATCCGGTCAATCTTTTCATCCGTATAGTTTCTGCTTTCCTTAAGACGCCTGCGCCTGATATCCGCATCGGCATGGATATACCAGAGTTCGTCCGCAACTTTTCCATATCCCTCTTCAATCAGCAGCGCCGCTTCCAGAAAAAAGAATGCAATACGTCCCGCTTTTCTTTCCTTATCCAATTCCTGTAATATGTATACTTTCACCGCAGGATGGATGATCGCGTTCACTTTGGCGAGCAGTTCCCTGTCCGCAAAAATTAGGGCAGCCATTTTTCCCTTGTCTATCCTGCCCTCTGCGTCCAGAACTCCTTCACCTAATAATTCCACAAGCTGCCCGTAACATTCTTGTCCGGGCAGCTTCACTTCATTTGCCACATCATCCGCCAGCAGGATACGGCAGCTGCAGTGAGAAGCCAAATAGGAAAGCACCTGGGTCTTTCCCGCTCCTACGCCGCCGGTAATACCAATCAGCTTCATCTTAAATCCGCTCCTCTTATTTTGCTTCGTACCAGTTTTTCCCCGTATGAAGATCAATTTCCAGAGATACCGCCAGATCCGCAGCGTTTTTCATTTCTTTTTCCATTATGGCGGCAACCTGTTCCAGTTCATCCTGCGCCGTTTCCACCAACAGTTCATCATGGATCTGGAGAATCAGTCTGGACTTCAGATTTTCCTCTTTCAGCCGCTTCCATACACGTATCATGGCAATTTTAATGATGTCCGCCGCAGTTCCCTGTATCGGGGCATTCATAGCCACTCTCTCCCCGAAGGAACGCTGCATAAAATTACTGGACTTCAGTTCAGGCACCGGCCTTCTTCTTCCAAACATGGTAATAGAATAACCATTCTCCTTCGCCTTCTCCACTTCTTCATCCAGGAATTCCTTCACCTTGGGGTAGGTTTTGAAATACTCCTCTATATACTGGGATGCCTCTTTTCTGGAAATGCTCAAATCCTGGCTTAAACCGAAAGAGCTGATCCCATATACGATTCCGAAATTAACCGCCTTGGCATTCCTTCTCTGCAGATCCGTCACCTGCTCAAAAGGCGTGTGGAACACCTTGGATGCCGTAATTCTGTGGATATCCGCATCGGAACGGTATGCTTCAATCAGCTGTTCATCCCCTGACATATGGGCGAGAACACGCAGCTCTATCTGAGAATAATCCGCATCGGTAAACAGATAGCCTTCCTTCGGCACAAAAACCTTCCGGATAAGCCTTCCCAGCTCCATACGCATGGGAATATTCTGAAGGTTCGGCTCTGTGGAGCTGATTCTTCCGGTTGCCGTAATTGTCTGGTTCAGGGTGGTATGAATCCGGTTATTTTCTCCGATATATACCGCCAGGCCGTCGGCATAGGTGGATTTCAGCTTCGCCAGTCCTCTATATTCCAATATCTCCGATACAATGGGGAATTCCGGCGCCAGCTTTTCCAGAACATCCGCCGCTGTGGAATAGCCTGTCTTTGTTTTCTTCCCTCCGGGAAGCTTCATTTTCTCAAAAAGGACTTCTCCCAACTGCTTCGGCGAATTGATATTAAAATCTTCTCCGGCCTGCTTATGAATGGAATTCTCCAGCTCATTGATCCTGTCTACCAGCGCATCCCCGTAGGCCTTCAATTCCTCTGGGCGTACTTCCACCCCTTCTTTTTCCATTTCATGAAGGACCCTGGTCAGCGGCATCTCTATCTCACGGAACAGATTTTCCATCTCTGTTTCCTGTAATTTTTCCTGAAGGAGCGGCTGTGCGAGGAAAATGGTATAAACGGCAAAACCCGCATATTCCTGAAATGCCTCTTCTTTTTCCTGTGCCGCCTTCGTCAGGGAAAGCTTCTCCAGAAGCTGCTGACGGCTCTGGATCATAAGCCCCAGCTGCTCATTGGCTATATCCTCGATGCTGTAATCATTTTTTAACGGATTCAGCAGATAAGCGGCAATCAGCACATCAAAAAACTGCCCTGTCTCATCCTGGTTCAGATATGCATACTGCGGTTTGATCTGAAAGGTCGAAAGTTTAGTTCCTTTATCGGCCAGTTCGGCCAGCTTTCCTGTCAGGTATTCTTTGGTCAGGAAGCCCTGAGGCCGTAAAATCCATATCTTATCCGGTGCCGCAGCCAAGGCCAGCGCTGCGAAATCCTCATCTTTACCGCTGTCCTCCAGTACCAGAAATGCCGCTCTCTCCGCCTTACCCGCTTCCGCAAATGCAGTTTCAGCTTCCGTGAGATCGGATGTCATGAAGAAAGAATCCTTCTGGCTGTTTTGGGTAACCGCCTCCTCTTCAAAACGCCCGAGCAGATTTTTAAATTCCAGCTGTTTAAACAGCGTATATGCCTCCGGTGTAAATAAGTCCTGCATGCTCACCATGTCCCAGGTTACGTCCAGATCACAATCTGTATGGATCGTTGCAAGGACCTTGCTCAGATCCGCCAGATCCTTGTTTTCAGCAAGAGATTCGCGGATACTTTTTTTACTTATATCATCCAGATGAGCATATATATTATCCAGGGAGCCATACTGTACCATGAGTTCCGTCGCAGTCTTGGGCCCTACCTTGGGAACCCCCGGAATATTATCGGAAGAATCGCCCATCAGCGCCTTCAGTTCAATAAACTGTACCGGAGTTACCTGATACGCGTCCTCCACATCTTTTGCATAATAATCCTCGATTTCCGTCTTTCCGCCCTTGGTTTTGGGAATCCGGATTTTTATATGGTTACTGGCAATCTGAAGAAGATCCCTGTCACCCGATACCAGGGCAACCTCCATCCCATCCTTTTCCCCCTTCTTCGCCAGGGTTCCCAGGATATCATCCGCCTCAAGACCTGCCTTTTCCACGGTACAAACTCCCATAGCCTTCAGCACTTCCTTGATAACAGGCACCTGCTCCCGCAGCTCCTCGGGCATGGGCTTTCTTGTCCCCTTATACTCCTTATAAAGCTCATGCCGGAAGGTAGGCGCATGTACATCAAATGCCACCGCCAGGAATTCAGGCTTTTCTTCCTCCAGTATTTTAAACATAATATTCAGGAAGCCATATACCGCATTGGTATGAAGCCCCTGCGCATTACTCAAATCAGGCACACCATAGAACGCTCTGTTCAGTATGCTGTGCCCGTCAATCAGAACCATTTTTTTACTCATATAAATACCACCGTTGTCATAACCAGAATCACTATCAGCATGGCGATCACTTCAAAATAATATAATCCCCGCTGCAGTCTCTGGCGTATTTTTATATGGCTTTCCGCCATTTGAAGTCTTGCGGACAGTTCATCATTTAAATTAAAAGCATCCCCGTCCTCCAGACGTTCCATTCCCACCGTAACCAGGAACTGAATACTGAGCTCCTCTTTACAGGATGGACACTTCTTCACATGCTCCAGGAACTGCTTTGCCGCCCTGGTTTCCATTTCTCCCTTAATAAAATCAGGTATCAGTTTTTCAGCCTGCTTACAATCCATCCGGACGGCCTCCTTCCTTTGCGCATATCATCCATGTGGAAAGGAAACCTATATATAGTTTCCTCCACTCTTATATTAATATATACTAAAATTACCAGATATAAAAGATTTTTCTTAAAAAGACAAAAAAATAAGAGAGTAACCTCAGAAAATAAAGTATTCCTCTCTTATGTAATATAAATACAGCAAAAACAGTACTATGCAAAACTGTTTATTTTATCTTTCATACGGCGCATTTCATTTTCTAATGTATTAACACGAATAATAAGCATTTCTTTTTCATTTTCCACTTTTAATGCCTCGTCAAGCTTGCGTGAAAGATCCATATGCCCTTCGGCAACTCTTCTTATATTGGGGCCTATTTCATTTTCCAGTGTCAAACGAATATCAGTCACGCCATTTTCCAACTTCATAATACGATTATCCAGCTGTGTAAAGCGATCATCCATAGCCCCTATTTGCTTCAGCAATAAATCAAGTTTTTCAGAATCTGTCATAAGCTATACCTCCTATATGCATATAGTAACATAATCAAAAGATAAAGTCTATTCCGTTATTACTATCCATTCAGAACACAATTACAGTTCAGACAGGCCTGAACCGTTAAACATACAGCCAATAAAATCATAGCGCAATAGGCCGGATGCCGTACATAAAAGCACGGCATCCGTATGATTTACAGACTTGTTATCTGTTACAGCATCTTCTTCCCTCTGCAGTAGGTTTGAACCACATCATAGTTGTCTTCCAACACCACAATATCCGCATCGTATCCTACCACCAGTTTCCCCTTTCGGTCATCCACTCCGAGACACCTGGCAGGGTTGAGCGTACAGGAATTTATGGCAGCATCCAGAGGAACCAGGGCTTTTTCCACCAGTATTTTAAGGCCCTTATTCATATTCAATGTGCTTCCTGCAATTGTATCGGTCCCCTTCAGTCTGGCGAGTCCGTCTTCCCCAATTTCAATATCATGGCCTCCCAGCTGATAGCTGCCGCCCGGAGGGCAGTGCTTTGCACGGAGAGAATCACTTACCATGATTCCATAATCCCGGCCCTTGGCCTGGAAATAGTTATTTAATGCCGCCAGATGGGAATGGCAGCCGTCACAGATGATCTCGCCGTAAATATCCCTTACACGGAAAGCAGCACCCACAAGTCCCGGCTTTCTGTGATGATAAGGTGTCATTCCGTTATAAACATGGGTCATGCTGGTCGCACCATAGGCAATACCCAGCATAGCCTGCTCATAAGTCGCAGAGGAATGCCCCATACTCACTACAACACCGGTTTCCCGGCAGTGTCTGGTAAGAGCAAAATTCCTGTCATGTTCAGGGGCCATGGTAATATATTTGATCAGGCCTTCCGCCGCTTCCTGGTACATTTTAAACTGCTCTACAGCCGCGGTGGCAATAGCCTCAGGAGGCTGGGCCCCCTTATATTCCATGTCCAGATAAGGGCCTTCAAAATGAACACCCAGGATTTCCGCGCCTTCATAGCCTTCCTTAACTACGGCCGCAACATTTCTCAACGCTTCGGTCAGGACCTCCGGCATCTGCGTTACCGTAGTGGGGAGGATAGCCGTTACACCCTCTTCAGGAATACGTTTCATCCAGTCACGCAGTCCTTCCGGTTCGGCGTCATTCGTATCAAAACCATAAGCTCCATGGGTATGCACATCTATAAAACCGGGAAGGATACGCTTTTCGCCATAATCCTCATCCGCTTCTTTTGTACCATAAGGAAGGATGTCCGTTATTTTTCCGTCATTTACTTCCAGCTGCATGGCGAGAAACTGTCCGGCTATCCATACCTGCTTGCTTTGTATTATCATATCATTATCCTCCTAGAATGCTTTATTCCAGCCACATAAGTAAGGAATGTTCTGTCAGATTCCGGAAAGCGCCGCCTCATCTGCAACTACAACCACATCATTATGAAGCTGGAGAACAGATGCAGGAACCTGAGGCGTTACCGGTCCGAAAAATGCCTTCTTAACGATCTCAGCCTTATCTTCCCCGCTTACAACCACAAGAACCTTTTTAGCCTGCATAATCGTTTTAATCCCCATAGTATATGCCTGTTTGGGAACTTCATCATAGGAAGCGAAGAAACGCTGGTTCGCCTTAATGGTGGACTCTGTCAAATCCACACAATGGGTTTCCAGTTCGAAGCTGTCAGCGGGTTCATTAAAGCCGATATGTCCGTTATGGCCCAGGCCAAGAAGCTGAAGATCAATTCCTCCCACAGACGCGATCACCTTATTGTAATCATCACATGCCTTCGCGCTGTCCGGCTCCGTTCCGTCAGGAAGATGGGTTCTTTCCTTATTAATATTTACATGTTTGAAAAGATTGTCATTCATAAAATAATAGTAGCTCTGGTCATTATCTCTGGTCAGCCCCTTGTATTCATCCAGATTAACAGAAGTAACCTCGGAGAAGTCCAGATCCCCTTTATTATACCATTCCACAAGCTGCTTATAGGTCCCGACAGGCGTGGAACCGGTAGCAAGCCCCAGTACACAATCCGGCTTGATAATAACCTGTGCGGAAATAATATTTGCCGCTTTCCTGCTCATGTCCATATAATCCTTAGCTTTAATAATTTTCATTTTTACTGCTCCTTCTCAATGTATTTAGTATATACGTTTCCCTTATATTATAAACTATTATACAGCCAGTCTCCAGACTGTTCTATGTACAATCCGGTCTTTTTTTAACCATATTTGTCCAAAAAGTCTTTATAACCAAATTCGGAAGCTCCTGTTACGGAGCTTCCGACTGTGCTAGGCAGGAAAATTTGGGTTCTGTATGCTTTTATTAAAGCATTTTCTTCATTTCATCCGCTACGAACTGAACCTTGGTTCCTACAATTACCTGAACGGATGTCTTGCTGGGTCTGATAATACCCGCAACACCGGCTGATTTGATTTTCTTCTCATCAACCTTGGTGTAATCATTGATTTCGAAACGAAGTCTGGTAATACAGTTATCCAGAGACTTCACGTTTTCTTTACCGCCAATTCCTTCAAGAACAACCTTGGCAACTGCTGTAAAGTCGTTGTTTGACAGAACCACGCTCTTTTCGGCTTCCAGGTCATCATCTTCACGGCCAGGTGTCTTAAGGTTGAATTTGGTAATAACAAAACGGAAGATTACATAGTACAGGATACCTACTACAATGCCTACCGGGATTACTAACCAGGGATTCTCGGCTAAAGGCGTAAAGGAACTCAATACAAGGTCAATGGCGCCGCCGGAGAAGGAGAAACCTGCTCTGATAGGAAGCGCTACCGTAATACCTGCGGTAATACCGGCTAACAGTGCATGAACGAGATACAGCCCGGGAGCCAGGAACATGAAAGAGAATTCGATAGGCTCTGTTACACCGGTGAAGAAAGAACAGAATGCTGCGGATGCAAGCAGACCATAAACTACTTTCTTCTTATTGGATTTAGCTGTATGATACATCGCCAGACAGGCAGCAGGAAGACCAAACATCATGAACGGGAAGAATCCTGTCATATAAATGCCTGTTTCCCCTAAAGTACCTGTATTTCCCCAGAAGTTACCGAGGTCATTAATTCCTGCAACGTCGAACCAGAATACGGAGTTCAATGCGTGATGCAGGCCGAAAGGAATCAGCAGACGGTTGAAGAATGCATAAATACCGGCACCTACAGCGCCCATTCCCAGGAAGCTTTCTCCCAGTTTAACCAGTCCTGTATAGAGGAGAGGCCATACGAAGAACAGTACTGCGGAAGCAATAATAGAGAACATAGCCGTTACAATTGCAACCGCACGCTTGCCGCTGAAAAAAGAAAGCGCATCAGGAAGCTTGGTTCCTTTGAATTTATTATAGCATGTTGCACCAATCAGACCGGCCAGGATACCGACAAACTGGTTATTGATTTTTCCGAATGCGGGATTTGCATCCGCACCGGTCAGACCTGCTACTGTGCCGGAGCTGAGCAGTGTGGTAATCATCAGGAAAGATACCAGACCTGCCAGACCTGCGGTACCGTCATTATCATCAGACATACCAACAGCGACTCCAATGGCAAAAAGCCATGCCATATTATCAATCAGAGCACCACCGGCTTTAATCAGGAATAAACCGATAGTATAGGCAACACCGCCTGCTGTAAAGCCCGCAACCTCACCAGCCATAGCGGCAGGTGCCAAAATGTACCCAACGCCCATCAGGATACCGCAAACCGGCAGACAAGCAACCGGCAGCATCAAGGACTTACCTAATCTTTGCAAATACTTCATCATAATTAAAATTACCCCCTTCTTTTTCTGTTCTGCCCTAGCTACAGAACTTTTTCTTTATTCAAAAGGAATTCTCTTTCCTTTAGAATACAACTTGTTTACAGGTTCTCTTTCATGAAGGCTTCCAGCGCCTGTGCCGCAGCATCTTCATCCGGTCCTTCTATAGTAAAAGTAACAGTCTGGCCCTGTTTCACGGCCATCATCATCAGGGACATAATTTTCTTTGCGTCCCCCTTCTTGGTTCCGTTATCCACGGAAACTGTGCTGGCAAATTCTGCAGCCTTCTTTACCAGAAGACCCGCAGGCCTTGCATGGATTCCCAGCTCGTCAGTGATCGTATACTTAAATTCTTTCATGTACGTCTGTCTCCCTTCTTCATATTTTTATCAAAACCACTCTCCGTTTATTCCGGAATTGTGGCAGATACCTTTTTCAGCAGTTCTTCAGGCCTATATATCCCTTACCGCTTTTCTCACACTCAATACATAGGTGGGAGACACGGAAAGCTCATCTACTCCCATATCAACAAAAGTCTTTGTCAGAGTGGTATCCCCGCCAAGCTCGCCGCAGATGCCTACCCAGATTCCCGCTTTATGACCATTTTCCACCGTCATCCGGATAAGCCGGAGAACTGCTTCATGATGAGAATCATAAAAATCATCAAGATTCTGATTCTGCCTGTCTATAGCCAGCGTGTACTGAGTCAGGTCATTTGTTCCAATACTGAAAAATTCAACTTCCTTCGCCAGCTCATCACTGATAACTGCTGCCGCCGGTGTTTCAATCATGATTCCCAGTTCCACCCGGTTGAAGCTGATTCCTTCTTTCGTAAGCTCATCTTTTACTTCCTCCACAATTTTCTTTATTTTCCTGATTTCTCCTACGGAAATAATCATGGGGAACATAATAGCCGCCGTACCGAAGGCAGAAGCCCTGTAAATAGCTCTCAGCTGTGTTTTGAAAACCTCAGGTCTTTCCAGGCAGATACGGATGGCGCGAAAGCCCATCGCCGGATTTTCTTCCTTGGGAAGTTTAAAATAATCCACCTGTTTGTCGGCCCCGATATCCAGGGTTCTGATAATTACCTTCTTGCCTTCCATCTTTGAAAGGACTTCCTTATATATATGGAACTGCTCTTCCTCTGAAGGATAATCTTCTCTTCCCAGATAAATAAATTCACTGCGGAAAAGTCCGATTCCGCCGGCATCGGATTCCAGTACCTTATCCACATCTGATACATTTCCGATATTGGCATACAAGTTAATTCTGCGTCCGTCAGAGGTAATGTTGTCTTTACCTTTTAATTCCTGAAGAGCCGTACGCTCTTTTTCATATTCCATCTTTTTCTGTACCATCGTATCCAGCACCGAATCCTCCGGATTGATGATAAAGGTACCGCTGAATCCATCCACCACGGCCTTAGCGCCGCTGTACTCTTCCAAAAGGGCTACATCCGTCTGTACAAGAGCCGGAATGTTCATGGACCTGGCCAGAATTGCCGTATGGGAATTCGTTGAACCATGCTTGGTTACAATCGCAAGTATTTTGCTTTTATCCATCTGCACAGTCTCACTGGGGGAAAGGTCGTCTGCCAGCAGTATCACCGGTTCTTCCGATACAATTCCCTCTTCGCCTACTCCTGCAAGTATCCGTATCAGACGTTTGGAAATATCCAGGACATCTGCAGAACGGGCTTTCATATACTCATCATCCATACTTGCGAAAACACCTGCGAAATTATCTCCGGTAAGGCTCACGGCATATTCCGCATTCATTTTTTCATCCCGGATCATCCCGCGGATAGAGTCCAGATAATCTTCGTCTTCCAACATCATCTTATGGACATCAAAGATCATCGCCTGCTCTTCTCCGGCTTCCACCAATGCTTTCTGATACAGCTCCTCCAGCTGGCTTCCGGCGGCTTCTTTTGCCTTTTCCAGTCTTTCCACTTCTGCCTCGGGATTTTCCACAGTTTCCTGCTTCAGAACATATTCCTGCTTTTTGTACAAATATATTCTTCCTATTGCAATCCCTTTTAATACGCTTTTACCGGAACATTTAATCATGGTTATTCCTCCCAGCTATTTACTTGGTAATTTCCAGACAATCGTCACCAGGTTTAACCGTCTTCCCGGTTTTTCCCTCGACAGAAGCATAATCTGACGTATTGCATACAATCATGGGGGTAATGACATCATATCCGGCGGCCTTAATCTGTTCGATATCCGCTTCTATCAGCAAATCCCCCTTGCTTACTTTGGCTCCCGTCTCCGTATGGATTGTAAAATGCTGTCCGCTAAGCTTAACCGTATCCAACCCGATGTGAATCAGGATTTCCACCCCCTCCGCCGTAGTGAGTCCCAGTGCATGGCCTGTGGGAAATACAGTGGTTATCTCGCAGTCTGCAGGTGCATATACCTTTCCGTTAACAGGCACTACTGCGATTCCCTTACCGAGTATTTCCTCACTGAAGGTAGGGTCATTTACCTGCTTTAGGGAAACGCATTCTCCTTCCAGAGGCGATCCGAGAACAATTCCTTTTTTCTTAAATACATCAAATAAGCCCATTTTCATCCATCCCTTCTTTTTGACTGATCATTTTTTGTTATTCTGTGTCATATCTGTAAAGCTGCCGGCCTGTTTCAGCTGCAGGGCCAGATAAATCTGCTCTTCCCCGGTCATTTCACAGCCGTACTGCTCTTTCACATGTTCTTTTACCTTTCCTGCCAGCGCGTATTCCCCGCTGCAGTGGTTCTTCACAAACTCTTCAAATACGTAATCCTCTCTTCCTTCCACAGGAGGAAGCAAAAGCATCCGGTGAGCAAGGAATTTAAGGTTGGATGCCAGCCTATCCCTGTAAAGGGAATCCTCCGGCGGCAGATTGAGGCTTTTCTCCAGTATCTGCATCATATCCTGTATCATATTAGTCATAGCCCATGTATCCCGGACCTTAATATCAAATTCGGCATCTACAAGATGAATGGCTATGGAAGCCGCTTCATCATCCGGCAGGCGTATCCCTGTCCTTTCTTCTATAAGGCTGAGGGCATGCATTCCGATTCCGAACTCCTGAGGATAAAACCGTTTGATTTCACGGTAAAGGGCATTGGAAAAATCCATTCCGTCTTTAAAACGTTCTATTGCAAAACCAATATGGTCGGTGAGTGTCAAATATACATTCTGGCTGAGCTTTGTATTCAGATTTTTTCTTGCATATGAAATAATATCCGCCGATACCTGAATATATTCTAACGGCATGCTTGCGAGCAAATCCTTAAAGCGTTCCCGCACATCCTTACTTTCCAGCCGGAATATCTTTTCTATGCCATCCTCCGCTACATCCTGTCCGGCTTTCTTCTGAAAACCCAGGCCGCGGCCCATAACAATTATTTCCTTACCCTCCTCATCCCAGGAGGATACCACATTATTATTAATTATTTTTCCGATTATCATACCTGACCTCTGCTGTGGAGATTGGAAGTATAATTCTGGTTTCCGGTTTGTTTTACGCTGTTAGCATTCCCAAAATATATTTCAGAATGTAATTTATGAATAAAAAAAACCAAATCTTATAAGTTAACCTCACCAGCCTGTACTCACACAACATACATACGGCGATTAACTTATAAAATC